>Ga0123355_10020204_pt1 | contig 10628 bp, 6 predicted proteins | sample TergutEmb28metaG_3_FD_89872 | JGI IMG/M metagenome (GOLD analysis project Ga0123355, IMG submission 89872) | Embiratermes neotenicus P1 segment gut microbial communities from Petit-Saut dam, French Guiana - Emb289 P1 | ecosystem: Host-associated > Arthropoda: Insects > Digestive system > Gut ... | reverse complement strand
GTTTTGCTGTTGAAACTTATCTTGCCGATTTGCGGGACCAAATTGACGCACTTGTGCTTGGCTGCACTCACTACCCGCTTTTGACCGATACTCTCACAGCTACACTTGGCGACGTTGAGTTTATTAATGTTGGTGAACAGGCGGCGGCAGTTACTAAGCTGCGGCTGGCCGAGCAGTGTATCTTAGCCGGAGAAGACAGCACCCCAACACATAGTTACTACGTTAGCGGTCCATCCGATATTTTTAGAGATACCGGTAAATTGATTTTAAGGGAAGATATTGTGCCTAACCCCTATCCTTAACCTGCTGCAAGTACAAACTTGGCGGCATATTGTCATTTTCAACATCAACCGGCCTGCCTCTTCCCACACCATACTCATAAGCCGGGAAGTTTGGCACAATACCGCCATTCAATTCTTGCTCTATTAAATGCTCTGTAAGCTGGTCTGTCCTTTGAAAGCGCACTCGGCCTTCCTTTTCATTGGCAGTAGCATTACCGTATGTTAATTTATTTTCCGGGCTATTTTCCCAGTGGTGGCCGATTACATAGTTTGGCACAATTTGCGGCTGAGATGCGATAAATGTACCAAATGTATTATACAACACATAGTTTACGCCCGGCCAGCCATGACATGTGCCAAAATTCCACCTGTTATTTAAATAAATGCGAGAACTTACATTGTCAAACATACCGGCAGAAGACCACTTAAAATGCGGCTCAGCCCCGTTTGTAGGGTATGGGCTGTCGCAGAACGCATAAACATTTGGGCCGGACGTATGTGAACTCCAACTAAAAGCATGTCTTGCATAGTGGGCATAACCACGCTGCATAAGCACATGGCTGCCATACCTGATATAAAACGCATATCGGCGCGCGCCTGCCATTGCTAAGCTAACAGGCTCCAACACAAAAGCATCTTGCACTGTTATATTTTTAGCCAGCGGCCCCGTGGTAAAGCCTCTGTCAAAATGATAAGAAACCCAGTTGCGTGCAAAGCCATTAACTACATTTGTCATACTGATAAACTGCATTGCGTGGTTTTCACAATTATATGAATGGATATGAATATCAAAAGCCTCGTTGCATGGTTTATGCTGACCGGGGAAATTAGAAATACCCTGCACATTTTCCACGCCAACATTGCGGATACGGTTGTCAGCCGTATATCGTATTACATAGGAAGTACCCCAGCGCATATCCAAGCTGTCGGGCATGGCGACATCAAAAGTTACGGCGTTTGTGGCGGTGTCGATAGCTGTTATATAACGCTCGTGATATAGTACGGAGTTAGGATTTGGTCTAAAACCGTTTGTAAGCGTATCAGGTGCGCCATCTTCTCCAAACTCTACCCAACCACCGTTACCGCCGCCAATGGCATGCATGTACATAGACTTTGCCCAGTTCGCATCAATTCCCCTATAAATAAACAGCAAGTCGCCCACATTTAGACCATCTACGCTTTCCAAATGCACCGTTTTTTGACCGGCGCCAACATATTGGTCTTTAATGTTTGATCTAAAATTAGAGTCTGTATTTAAAATGCTCGGCCCAATAAAGTGGAGTAATGTGTCCCATCTGTCGGAACTACTGCGGTCTACCGATACAGACTCTACCCTATACACCTTGGTAGTGCCTTCGTGACCCATGTTTGTCTGCTCATAGTTTGGGTCAATCACCCATGTTGAGATAAGCTTGGTAACGCCGGGTTCAAATTCTTGACATGCTTTTTGGGAAACCATGGGGTTATCTATCGAGCCGGGTATTTTGCTTGGCGATGCGGGATATGTCGAAACGCATAGGTTAGCAGGCACTCCTTCACCCGCACCGCGCATAACTATGCCGGAAGTTGCAATCAGCAAAGGCTGACTAATGCGATAAACACCCTGATGAAGGTAAAGTGCACCACGATAGCCTGTTTGCGGGTCTATAGGTTTGGCGGATAATTCGTCAATAGCATCTTGAATAAGCTTCCAAGCGTCTTGATGCGGGTCTGAAAGCGGCATAACTTCTTTTACAGTAGGGATGTTGGGTGGCTCTGCGCCGCGTTTATACCCAACAGCCGAAAAGTCCATTATCCTGTTGCCTTTTTCGTCCGGAAAGTAGACCAGTTTGCCGTTTTGTAATAACACAGCAGGGAATGGGGCTGCAACGTCATCAACAGGTATGTTAACAACGTTAGCATTATGAGAATTTATAGTATTTGGGGTTGCTTTATATTGCTCAAAATTATCAATTGCTGTAAAAAAACGAGAGTCATAAAGGGTTGTCCCATTATATGTCAGCGTAAAAGCCATGCGGTATGTGACCATGTTTGTAAGCTGCACACTGTCGGGGATGTTGATCTCTGCAGTGCCTGTGTCATTTATGGTTACAGATGCCGTTGTGTGCAATACCGTATCGCATTGCCCGTGTAAAACACCAACTATTTCAGTACCCGGTATGCCATCTATAGCATGAAATACAGGGAATTTACAAGTCTCCCTTGATGCGTCAACAAGCGCCGGGCGGCCGACGACATTGCTCATCCCATCGTATTTGGCGCATATGACGGCAAATCCGTCCCCGCGTTGGTTAAGGTAAAATTCTGTTGGTTTTGACATGATATCAACCCTTTCTAAACAAATGGGGCTTCTGCCCCTTTCGCACGCAAATTGTTTTATAGAAAGATTATACCATATAAAGGGGCTGTCAAGCCAATGGAATTTTAACCGAACGACTATTGATCGAGCACCGGAAGTGTCCAGCTTCCGGTGGCGGGCAATTTGGAGTGAGGGTAAATTCCATTGGCTTGACAGCCCTGAGGCGAACGGCTCTAGTTTTTCGCCTGTACAACACGTAATGCTATTTGTAATTGAGCGTCTTCTTCCATGGGCAGGTTGCCAATCCTGCGGCTAAGGCTTTCGTCCATTGCAACTTCAAAGCATGGTGTCAGCCCTACCCCATGTATAGATATGCCGCTGGGTGTAAAATATTGTGCAACGGTCAGCTTTATTTCTGTGCCGTCTGGTAGCGGCAGTATGCGCTGTACAATACCCTTGCCAAATGTTTGCTCGCCAACCAAAGTGCCAACATTGGTGTCTTGCACCGCACCTGCCAAAACCTCAGATGCACTGGCACTTCTTTCATTTATTAAAATTACAAGCGGTATACCCAAATATGTTTCGTCCGAACGGTGATACTCTCGCCTGCCGCTTGCATCTTCCATAAATGTGATAATACCCTGTGGCACCAACATATTTGTCATGTCAACTACAACATCCAAAAGACCGCCGGGATTATTGCGCACGTCAATTATAAGGCTATCCATACCATCGGCCATAAGTTCTTCAATTGCAGATCCAAATTGTTCGTATGTGGGGCGTTCGAAAGACTCTATTCTAATGTAACCGGTACGCCCATTTTCGGTTTCGATCATCTCGTGGAACACGCTTGGCACAATTACTTGTGCACGAACAATATCAACATTAAAGCGGGTGTTGTCATAGGGGCGGAAAATGTCCAAGTTAACACTGGTACCGGCAACACCGGTTATAAGCGCTAAAATTTCTTGTTGCGAACGGCCAACAACATCTGCGCCATCCACAGCGGTTATTTTGTCGCCCGGCAGCAAGCCCGCTTCACCCGCAGGTGCGTTTTGAAAAACATTTACAAGTGTAAGCTTCCTATCCGCAGGGTCCATTATCACACGTACGCCAATGCCAACAAATGTGCCGCCCGTACGTGTCCTAAACGCCTGTACAGCATCCAGACATAAATATTGCGTGTACGGGTCACCCACCCCTGCCAAAAAACCACGATACATGTTCTCTATCATTTCGTGCCTGTCAAACGGCATTATCGAATGCCTGCTCACCAAATTATAAATGTGGTTTACTTTTTCGTTAGGGCTCATTCCCCCACCCCATCGCACCTGACGGTCGTAAATACTGTACCCCATTATAATTGTTAGCATTAATAAAATGCCTGTTACCATACCCATTGCAAAGCCTTTTATGTTATTCATACATCTGCCTCCGCATCAGTTTTAATATAAATATTAATAAATATATATGTAACGCCGCTAAAACATAATACTAATAGGCAAACTATATTAAAACATGCGCACCATTAAAGTATAGCACTATATCACGCTCTTGAAAAGATTTTCCATTTTTTGTTATAATATTGCTAAATTTTTTCCATTCTCCTGTTGACTTCCATGATTTTCCTGTTATAATGTCAAATATGGAAATAAAATACAATTTATGGAGGAAGTTACAATGAACGAACAGAAGATCAGCATTTTAATGGCCGATGACAACAGAGAGTTTTGCGATGCCATCACAAATTTTATCGGTAAAGAGACCGACATGGAAATTGTGCATGTGGCCTACGACGGAATGGAAGCGTATCAAAAAATTAATGAGCTAAAACCGGATATCGCAATAATTGACGGCGTTATGCCAAAGCTTGACGGGCTTGGCGTTTTAGAAAAACTTGACCTGAGCAGCACACAGGGCTATGCACCAATTTGCATTATCCTTTCTGCCATTACTCAAGACAAAATAACCCAAAAAGCTATGGAACTTGGTGCCGAGTACTACATAGCCAAGCCCTTCGACTTAGAGAGTTTGGTTGTACGTATCCGCCAACTAAAAGAACAGCTTAAAAACCCAATACAAAAGGGCATTGGCTTTCGCAACCAAAAAAGCCGCGAGCTAAACCTAGAGGCGAAAATTACCGGCATATTACACGAAATTGGAGTACCTGCGCATATACGCGGGTACCACTATATGCGTGAAGCGATAATGATGGCTGTAGAAGATTTGGATATTTTAAACTATGTAACCAAAGAATTATACCCTACAATTGCCAAAAAGTGCAACACAACACCAAGCAGGGTAGAGCGAGCAATTAGGCATGCAATAGAAGTTGCATGGTCGCGCGGCAAGGTAGAGGTTATTGACAGTATGTTTGGTTATACAATAAATAACCATAAGGGCAAGCCCACCAATAGTGAGTTTATTGCGCTTATAGCAGATAGAATGCGTTTGGAGTTGAAGGCTAGTTAGGTTGGTAATATAATGCGTGGAAAAGCGAGAGCTTGCACATTAAATATGTGCAAGCTCTCGCTTTTGTTGTAAAGATGTGTTTTAATGATTACTCCAACGGAACAGTTATCTCAAACCTAGCCCCTGTTTCAGGAAAGTCAAGATTCTTGGCAATTATAGCACCACCCATGTTCTTTATCACATCATTGCTAATTGCAAGGCCAAGCCCATGGTTTCCATTTTCACCCTTATAAAACCGCTCAAAAATGTTTGGCAAGTCAGCAGGCTCTATGCCGGTGCCATCATCACGTATTACTATTTTAAGCTCATCACCCACCACACCACAATTAACCTTAACTTCACTTTTTGCATGGCGTATCGCATTCGAAAGGATATTTAAAATTGCACGTGCAAACTTATCTTCGTCGGCGTTAATAGTTATGTCCTGCTCTGGGGTGTCTGATATTATGCATTTGTTATTTTTGTGCGCTATGGGTTTTACGCGCTCTATACACTCACACAACATGTTTTTTACATCTATTTCGTCTATGGTTTCCGGTGTTTGCATACTGCTGTCTACTTTAGATACATATAAAAGCTCGCCCACCAAGTCTCCCATTTTACGCCCTTCTGACAATATAATAGCCGCAGCTTCGTCTTTGCAAAAAACGCCTTCTAATATGCCTTCTGCATAGCCTTGGATAGACATTAACGGGGTTCTTAATTCGTGTGATACATTCTGAAAAAATTGTTTTTGATTACTTTCATATGTTTGCAATTTGTGTGACATATTATCCATGCTTTTGGAGAGTTGGTTAAACTCTTTGTCTCGGAACACTCCAGCTTTTTGACTCCAATTTCCACGGCCGATAGAATCTGCATAGTTGCACAGCCTACCGATAGAACGTTTAAATTTTGCAGACATAGTAACAGAAAACACAAGGCTAAACATCCCGGATATAAGCAGCAGGAACCCTAGTATACGGTTCATACTGCGCTGAAATTCTGATGCAGAGCTGATGTCGGTATACAACAAAATGGATAGTGGCCCGTAGCTGTCAAGCATGGGCTGGCTTACAACACGCATATAGTATGCGTTGTTTGCACCGGATACCATTGTCATGCCGTTTGTATTAAGGAGTTGCCGGTTTTGAATATAGTGATCTACCAAAAATTCGACTTCTGTGCGGGCACTGCCGCTTAGGGTTTGCAAAGCCGGGGATACTATTTCATTATTTGCGTTTATCATAATCATGTTTGTATCTACAAACGCTGCTCTGCGCTCCCGCGACATATTAACCTGCCCATGCGCAAGCATAGACCAAATATCGGAAGTATACACCGTTAAGAAGCCTTCATCTGTCGCAAATACTAAGTCATACCGCTGCTCGTTTGGGCGATTAGGGCTTGAGTTAACGATACTGTACAAAACTATGTCGTCGATAGCTACAAACTCTTCCACTCTAAAAATGTTTCGCGCTTGATCGGCAGTGGCTATATTGCGGGATGGTGCTATCTGTACTTGCTCAATTGTGAAAGCATCTTGAGGTAATATAACACTGCCAGCAATGTTACCTTGGTGAACTTGTTGTACTTGGTAAACCATGTCACCCCGTGTTGCCGTAATATGAAAAGGCATAATCTCGTACGGGTGCCACCCAAATGACACCGGCGGCATAGCCCATGTCGAAACATGATTGTCATGTACATTTGCCTCTATTGCAACCGTACCGGTTCGCATCTCTATGGGTACCATGTGCGCCATGTCTATAGCGGTTGTCACAGCAGCGGACAGCTCACGCTCGGCAACGCTTCTAATGTAATTGCCCACCATGGCATTAAACAGGAAATATACTACTACAAAACTCGCAAAAATTACCCCTGTGCAGCTTAGCACTAATTTTTTTGTAAAACTGTTCATACATTTTCCCCTATCCTAAAACCATGACCCCATACAGTGTCTATGGAAAGTCGGCTGCCTGCATCTGATAGTTTTTTTCGCAGACGTTTTACCGTTGCATCGGTAGCGCGGGTTTCTACCGCAGAGTCGTATCCCCAAATTTTGTTCAGTAGCTCGTCTCTGGATACCGCCTTGTCACGGTTTTCAAATAAGTATAACAGCAGGTTAAACTCTGTGTGAGTGAGCCCAAGTTCCTTGCTGTTGCACTCGGCCAGTAGTTTCTCCGGGTAAATTGTAACGTCTGATACTAATATAGTTTTATCATTTTTTTCATGTGTATCCATTGCCACCCTACGAAACATGGCCTTTACACGCATGGTTAGCTTTACCGGGCTAAAGGGCTTGGTAAAATAATCGTCACTGCCAAGGGAAATGCCCGAAATATAGTCTTCGTCGGTATCCCGCGCGGTTAGCATAATAATTGGCACGTTTGAGACTGCACGGATTTTTGTACATATTATAAGGCCGCTGCTGCCCGGCATCATTATGTCTAGGATAATAAGGTCGCATGGGGCGGTCTGGAACGCATCGAATAGCAGATCGCCATTTTCAAAGGCACGGACGGTATAACCTTCCTTTTCTAAAAATGACTGGATGAGCCGCCGAATGTTTTTTTCATCCTCGGCAATGTAGATTAGTTTGCTCATAGTAGATCGCCTCCTATACTTATGTACAGAGTATACCACGCAAAATGCCACATTCAATATTTGTCTCAATTTTGTTCCAATTTCACGCTGATTTTGCCTAAAAAGCAATTGTATACTTTTTATGTCGGGGCAGAGCCCCCATTTAAACAATAACAAAGTTTTGGAGGTATTAAGTATGAAAAAATCTTTTAAAACAATCATTTGCCTGGTTTTAACGTTCGCGATGCTGTTTACAACAGCTTGCAGTGGCAATGGTGGCGGCGGAGCCGTTGTATCTGTTATGGGTCGCCATATGGAAGTGGACGTTACTCCACCCATAGAGGGGCCGTTCATTAGTTTTATAACGCAAGACGGCACAATTGTGGCATTCGATCAAATGCTGCAACAAAAGCACAGCAGCACAGACAACGGCAGGACATGGACTGGGGCACCCGGGCCCGGCTATGGCGCAGGGCATCCATTAATGGTACGAGACGGCGCACTTTTGCCGGACGGCAGACTGCTTGTGTACTTATGGGGCGAAGGCGTTACCATACTATCAATGGACGGCAGCAGAGAGCATGTGCCTATTGCGCGAATAGACGAGGCGATAGCACAAAGCAACGACAGTGTGCATGTAAACGTATCTGTAATGGAATATCTGGGCAGCGACAGAATCCTTATAAGCTATACAATAATGGAAATGACAATGATTGGAATGGGCACTCCCCCACAAACAAACGATGACGATGACGACGATAACGAGCAAGTTTCGGGCATTATGAGTGGCCAAAATATGAATGTGTATACGGTAATATACGACATTTCTACCGGTGCGGTTATAGCCGAGCTGCCCATTGAGAATGTATCTGCTGTTGCGGTAGGTCGCAACTACGTGTATTTACTTAATTTATGGGAAGAAACCATCCATACCTTTAACATAGTAACCGGTGCTGCATCTGGTAATGCGATTATCAGCTTGGCTGGCACCGGTAACCATGCGGGCGGAATGGTTATACGCGGCTTTGGCATGGGCAGCGCGACACTTGCCATAGGTAATGATGGCAATTTGCTGGTAGTACACAACAATAGTCTGCTTCATATCACAGATAGCGGGACAGAGATAGTACTTGACGGCAACGCATTTTCGTTTGGAGGGCCTAATAGCAGTGTAATGGGCATACTACCGCTTGCAAACGATAGCGTGATATTGAACGTGCAGGAAAATAACCAGAGCTATTTATATAAATATATATGGGACCCCTACGCAGTAATTAACCCCGACCGCACCCTGCTTATCTGGTCACTTAACAATAACGACTTTGTACGCGCCACAATAACCGAACTCCGCAGACGGTATCCGGACGCATACATTACCTACGAAGTGGCACTTACCGATGGTACAGCCGTATCTGCATCTGATGCAATACGCACACTTAACACACGCCTACTCGCCAACAACCCGCCGGATATACTAATACTAGACGGCACCCCGGTGGAAAACTACGTAGACCGCGGCATGTTGCTTGATATATCCGACAGGCTAAACACAGGCGATATCTTCCCTACCCTGCTTGCGCCGTACAGACAGGCAAACGGAGCTATATACGCACTACCAATGCAATTTAAGCTGCCTATAATAGTGGGCACCCCCCAAACCCTACAGTATGTGCAAACATTTGAAGACATTGTAAACCGTATAGTAACCGGCAACAGCCCCACACCACTGGATAGAATGGCATTTGGCGGCGGTGGCGGAATACCTGAAGATCAGCGAGCGGAAATGCACTTTGCAACGCTTAGAGAGTTGTTCGACTTTATGTGGCCTGTAAGTGCATCTGCCATTATTAACGACAACCGCCTAAACTCAGATGCATTAAGAGAATTTTTTGCAGCAATTTTGGCCATAAGCGATATGTATAACCTTGGCGAGCCCGATATGAGCGGCATGTTTGGCATGATAATGATGAGCAGCGGAAGTGGGCGCGGCGTAATATTCCCATCGTCGTTAATACAATTTATGAGCTATAACACAAACACAGCGGCATTTAATGTAGATAATCTAATGATTTTAAGTACATTTATGCGTGAAAACGCCGAAGTAATGGCGTTCCCCGGCATGGTATCGGGCGCATGGCTGCCGTCAACAATTGCCGGTGTATCTGCGGATACAAACGTGCCGGATTTTGCGATTGAATTTATGAACGCCATGCTTTCACCACAGGTTCAAAGCATTAACGTTGGAGAAGGACTACCCGTTACCCGCACAGCACTTGCCGAACAAATATATGAAATAAACTATCGCCATCTCCAAATTGACCGTGATCCTCTGGACATAGATATTGATGCAATTATTGGCGGACTAACAGCACCGTCTCTAATTGAGCATGCACTGATAGACATTATTTGGGGAACAGTAGAGCGTCTTGCCACAAGAGACCTTGACCTTGAAGGGGCCGTGAATGAAGTTGAGCAAAATATTAGAACCTATCTGGCTGAAAGGTCGTAAATTAGCGCGAGGTGAGGGCTTAACCGCCCTCGCCTTCCTTGCACCAAGCATGGTTGGCATTGCGGTATTCTTTCTTATCCCATTTATTGAAACAGTGCGCCGCAGCTTCTATGATGTACGTGCCGTAAACTTTATAGGGTTTGAGAGCTACCGGTCTGTGCTGGGCAATGATGCATTTAGGCTTGCGGCCATAAATACCGCAAAGTTTGTTGCTATATGCATCCCACTGCTTATGGTTGTTAGTTTGGCTACGGCACTATTACTGCGTTCCGTTAAGCCGCTTGGCAGGGTTTTTAAAACAACCTTTTTACTGCCTATGGCCGTGCCTGTGGCAAGCATAGTGTTGTTATGGCAAGCGGTATTTAACTATGGCGGGCTGGCTAATACCGTTTTAATGCGGTTCGGGTTTGGTGCCATCGACTTTATGGGAACAGGCTCGGCATTTTGGGTATTAGTGTTCACATATATTTGGAAAAATAACGGCTACAACATGATTTTATGG
>Ga0123355_10020203_pt1 | contig 10628 bp, 12 predicted proteins | sample TergutEmb28metaG_3_FD_89872 | JGI IMG/M metagenome (GOLD analysis project Ga0123355, IMG submission 89872) | Embiratermes neotenicus P1 segment gut microbial communities from Petit-Saut dam, French Guiana - Emb289 P1 | ecosystem: Host-associated > Arthropoda: Insects > Digestive system > Gut ... | reverse complement strand
TTCATTTCTCTGTCCTTTCTATTTCAAGTCTTGTAAGTAGACTTTTATCTAATGTCTCAAAAATAGAGCCGCTTCCTTAGGTGAAAGCGACTCTGCATTTAGTACACTATTTCGTTTTAACTTCTTCCACTTCTAGTGTTAGAATCGTACACTTATCAAACTGATTGGACAGCCTCATCAAAAAGATTCGGTGAAGGAGAAGTTAAATGCAGAGACGTAGGGCAAGTGGCATCCCTTGGGAATTGATCATAATTCTGCTCATCTTGCTCCCGATCGGTGGGATAGTCTTACTTGTAATCCAGCTGACCACTAGCAAGGCTTTAAATCCAAAGGATGTTTCCAAGATCAGATGGACTTCGTACTTACTCTTTATTGGCAGTGCTCTAACTTTCTCAACAGCATTCGTTTCTCTGGAGTTTATGCTTGAAAGAGCTTTCGTGATGCTCTGCTTGGTAATTCCTCTTATTGCAGGAGCAATCTGGGTTAATCGAATTGCTTCAAATCTGAAGAAAAGTGGAGAGCGCTACAAGAAATATCCCATCTTGATTACCACTTACGGTCAAACTTTTTTAGACAGTATTGCAACCTCAATGGGTCTTTCATATATAACTGTTGAGGATGATCTTCAAAAGATGATCATCCTTGGCTATTTTCCAGGCGCTTATATCGACAGCGTTCGAAGAGAGATTATTCTGCCAAAAGTAAGAGAGTATGACATCACTTGCAAAGGTTGTGGAGCCATCACCAAAATACCAAGAGGTGAGGCTGCAAAGTGCAGATATTGCAGGCTCCCTTTGCAGTAGGTCAGGAACAACACTCACAGTCCACCATTTATTCCATTCTAAACTCCTGCGACAAATAGAGAGGGAACATGACACACCTGCTACTCACTGCACAAAGGAATAAAGCCCGACAGTCTACCACCATCTCATACGTACTGCTAGGCATTGGAGCTTTCCTCCTGCTTGGCGAAGTTATAATGTTGTTCAGTCCAGGCGAGGAAATAGACAGTGCCCCTATAGGGTTTCGATTTGTAGTTACCTCTCTTTTCATCATTGCTGGTACTTTAGTGAATCGTAACGCCGCAAGCACAAAGAAAAGGATGGAGCGATTTGAAAGGTACATAACCTTAGTAACGCACCACGGTGAGACCTCTTTGAACTGCATTGTATCTGCAACAGGTTTTTCATATGAAACTATTGAGGATGATCTTCAAAAGATGATTAGTAGCGGATACTTCCTGGGCGCCTATATTGATAAGGGTCAAAGGAAAATTGTCCTACCGGAAAAGGCTGATGACTCCTCTAAGAACAAACTACAGGCCATCACCTGTGAAGGTTGTGGCGCTAACAACAGCGTGCCTGAAGGCGAAGTTGCCACATGCAAATATTGCAGACTTTCTCTGCGCTGACTCCCACCTCACATCCTCTTAAATACTGAAAAATGCACTTTTGTGACTTTTCACAAAAAATTATGTTTGACGCCTGAAGATTATTGCTGCTGTCCGTCTTCAATCCTTCTCATTGCTTTACAAAGGAGCATCGCAGTTGCGTGATGCTCCTTTGTAATTTACCCTTTTGCGCTTCTCGTGCGAGATAGCTGAGCTTTATAGTCATCAGCTGATAAGCCTTCCTTTTCTGCGTGCGGATCTGATTGCGTGCGCAATTTAGGAGGCTCGACCATTTTCGGGCGATTACGCCCCTTGTGCCCATCTTTTGACTGTGCCCAGACTAATAAGCGCAGCATGTTCACTGCTTCAGCCAGCAAATGATCTTGCTTATTCCATTCTAGAGCTGGCTCAAGCGTACACATGCAGCGTGATCCTGCTGGCAGATACGCCGCCAGATCCGCTGCATGCAACACTGTATAGCTAACTCCCATGTCATCAAGGTTTAATTGATAATACTGCTGAAAGTCTGCCCTTAGCTTAGGGGTCTGTTCCCTGTAAAAGACTAAGAGCGTTAGGAGTTTGGGTTTATCTGCTGCAGCACCTCAATCAAAAATTCTGAAGCTTTGTCCGCAGTAACTACTCCGCTTTCACTGCGCAGTCCATCTAGTACCATTTCATGCTGATCATCAAAGATTCGCCTCATAAGCTTTGGCATCTTGAAGACATTGCCTGACTGAATTTCATCAATCATCTCAAAAAGCTCTAGGTCATTGAACTTATCCTGACTCACTTTCACCGTAATTCCATGAGAACTAATGGTAATGAGCTTTTTCAAGCTCTGCCCCTCTGTTTGATTGCTTTGACCAGCAGTGCCAGCCTCTGTTGTCTGTAGGTTAGTTTCTTGCGTAAGCATCATGCTACCTTAAGCAACTTCAGCGATGTATTCATAGGCAGTGTTGCCCTGGGCATCTGGTAGCGCAGCTAGCGTTAGCTCATAACCAACTGGGTCTGATCCGTTGTAGACAACTTCGCCTAGCTCTGTGGTCTTTACGCGTGGGGCTACAATACGCTTGATTTGTCCTGCGCCCATAAGAATCTCATAGACATGGACACGCTCTGCCAAGGCGCGTGCGTTGTGTAGAACTGCAGTACCGTCAGCATTTTCACTTACGTTTTCTGCGCCATAAACTTCTCTGAGCGTCGCTGTGCTTGTTTCGATTAGCTTGAAGCTAAAGGTTTCGCTTCTGCTAACAACTTCGTTAAGCACCTCATCGCCACCCCAAGCATTCACCGCATTGGTTTCTGTTTCAACGGCATTGGTGATACCTTCTTCTGATGCATATCCCAGCTCAATAAAGGCGCCTGAGAGGGGTGTTGTTGCGTCCTCTGGAATCGCTGTTCCTGCAGGCGCAGTAAAGATTGCGCCGCCTACATTTGGTCTACCGGTGTGTACGTTGTTTGAATTCATGCTTTCTCCTTTTCACTACTTTTACTAAAAGAGCCATCTCTCCGTTTGAGGTGGCTCAAATTACCCTGTTTGTTCTACTGCTTCATTTGTGTCTTGCCTACATCACGCAGACAATGTCTAGCTCAATTTGATAGCGAGCATGCCCAGAATCTGCAGCCTCATAGCTGTAGAGGACATCTCTTGACACTTTGCTAATGCGGCTGTCCTGCGCAAGCTGTGTGACAAGCTCGTCAATCTGATATGCAATTTCAGCAGCACGCGCATTGCTTGCTGCCCACAATTGCAGTGCAATACGTGGACGATCAATGACCACGCTATCGCGCCTACCACCGATTCTTTTTACGACCACGAACTCTTCAGGAACTTCTGCAGGCATATCGACATAGGCGCTATAACTTAGATCAAGGTTGTTGAGCCACTGCATAACGTGTGCTTCAATGTTCATATCTCACCTCCTCTTGTGGGTGCATGCAGGTAGCTGTACTTATCATTTGCGCCCTTTTCCTGCACACAGCAATCAATTCTTGCGTCCATTTATACTGCGTCGCCAAAAGAAAACCGCCCCTTGATAAAGGAGCGGTTTGCCCTTGGCATGAGTCGTTTGTTGCTTTTCGCAGCTGCCGTATGCCAGTTTTTCACGATGCTTGTTTTACGGTTTGCTTTAGCAACTACTTACGCATTGACTCACTTTTTGACATCCTAACAATAACCTACAAAAGTAGTTGCGAGAGCTTGTTTAAAGTTGCAAAAAGTGAATAGACCTTTAAATTGCTTGCACCAGTTTGCTACAAGTTGTCCCAGGCTGCGTTTATTCACAGAGGTTTCGCATTCCTCTTGAGTGTAGTTGGCTTACCCTGTCCAAGTAATACTTACGACGTTGTTGAAAATCCTCTTCTTCCCCGAAGAGTTGCTCGGCAGTTTCCTCACGATTTTGCATTGAGAAATAATATGCTTGAAGCACAGAGGCTTCCAGCACACTTGCAAGCGAATTCACAGCTTTCCAAAGCTTGTCGTGTTCCTGATCTCTAAGCACATAAAGGTTTTCTAGTTCGCGTCGCACTGTCTCTATTTGATGCAACTTGAGGGGAAGGTGATCGCTCCTTTCGCCTCCTTGCACAGAAATATCTGTGAGGCTAGTAGTTCGTGGAGTTATCAGATCTTCACCCAATCCCTCTAATTGTCGTTCTAAATGCTGAATCTTGCGCAATAGATCTCGATGTGTCTTCAACTGCTTCTGGATACTCATTTGTACACCCTCCTTTTTTATCATGATGCGAAATCGACTAAACCCTCAACGCTTACCAATACCAACAAATGTGCTTGCGTACAACTGTTCGTGGATAGTTATCATACCCAATTGTGAGAGGGTTCACGACAATTCCACAAAATTGATTAGTGCTGTATGGAAAAGCTGAGCCTTTTGGATACAATAAGAAGGGCGATACTGCTTAGGCAGACTAAAGCAGTAGCTCTACAATCAACAGGTAAAATTGCTAAGCCTCAAACGATATTCATACAATGAAAGGGCACTATGAAAATTGATCGCTTCTCCCCTGAAGTAGAGAAAGAAATTGGATACTATGTTTACCGATTGATTGACCCTCGAAATGGGAATGTCTTTTATGTGGGCAAAGGCAAGGGCAATCAGGTCTTTAATCACATCAAGAGAACATTATCTTTTGAGGGTAGCGAAAGTATTTAGCTATGAGAGCCTGATTAAGCAAATCGCCATGAAAGATAAGAGCGCTTCGACGCATAAGCCGCATAAAGCACACGCGATAAGGGTGTTAGTGACCTACGGTGTAGGCGCGCTAGCCTTAGGGATTATTATCCATACACCCTTTAATCTTTCCTGTATATCAAAGTTGCTTTTCGATGCTCAGTGCCCTGGGTGTGGTCTCACTAGATCCTTTATCTTGGCAAGCCAACTCAATTTTTGGGGCGCGATAACAATGAACATTCTATTCTTGCCTCTAGCAATAGGAATGGTCGTATATTTCGTATGCGCCCTAGTTGATATATTTACAGATAAGCACGCCATAGAATGGCTTAATTCGGCTCTTTCCAGCAAATGGATTATTGCAGCAGCAGTTCTGCTGATGTTAGCCTCTTGGTATTACAATATTATCCGCGGCATATAAAAACCCCCTCGTCGAAATCTTAACGAGAGGGGTTTGAAGACATGCTCACTCTTTGAATAGAAGGCATAGCTTCATTCAAGGGTGTCTTTCGCTTTACTCTAGCCCAAAAGTCATTGAGCCAAATGTTGTCATACCGAGATTCTCAGACGCTCGAAGCTCTACTGGAGTCACTTCATCATCAAGCACGTAGGCAACAGCATTCTCAAGAGTGCCATCTTTACTTATGTTTGCCATTTGGGTTTCAAGGAAATTGTCGTCAGGAAGCAGCCCAACACTTAATTCATTATCCATATTTGGATCATTGTCCTGGAATGCCGACATTGTCATAATCCATGCTGTTGCGGGATTTAAATCATCATCGGTGAGATTTGTTACTGAGTACCAAAAAGCAATAACGGGAGCATCGCCAAATTGATTGCCCTCTTCCCCTACTGGAATTACTCTGTAGTCTGTTATCTCAATAATCATTCTATCTGTAGTAAGAACATTGTCCGCAAATGATGGTCCATCTGGCGTTTCAACTTCAACAACCTCTGATGTTTCAGGCTCGGCAACCTCTGCCACTTCAGCCTCTTCAGCACATCCAATTAGTGCAAAAACAAGCATCGTTGCAAATATGAATACTAACCACTTCTTCATTGTCATCTCTCTTTCTCGAATATTTAAGCACAACCGAATGTCGTGCGAAATCATTATAACCAAATCATTATAACCAAATCACTTCAAATATCATCACGCAGTCACAAATCAAGCAAGAGCATCTTTCAATATTCAAAGGGTTAATCGAAAAGGGGTATCACTCTGCCACAAAGCACCGCTGTGGCTCAACTAAGATGAAAGCAAAAATCTAGGGTTTGAGGTACGCACATCAATGGATCATTTCACGAAATGGTAGGGGCACTGGGATTCGAACCCAGACTGTCAGGATTTTAAGTCCTGCTCCTCTGCCAGTTGGGATATGCCCCCCTACCGAGAAGAAAGTTTAGCACAATACGCACAGTTAAGAGCAGGAAACGTATGAACTGTGTTCCCAATTTGTTCCTAATTCACTAGTCGCAACGATTGATTGATGCCTGAAAGCCTGTTGTGTTTTTTGTGTCGTGCTAGGTTCTGCAACGCAACGCACCACAAAATTTACTTAAATCTAGCCACTTCATCATATGAGAGCAGCATTACTGATAAATACCCTTGCGCACTTGATGTGTTCAAGCATTGTACATCGTGTGTAATTTTGAATGATTCTTACCAGCTTGCCCACATTTTTCTTGCCTTCAAGCAGCTCGAAGGTTGTACAAGTGAAAGGTACGCATATCTCAAAAGAAAGGGGGTGTATATGAAAGAGAGTGCAGAAACTATTACATCTGATCTTAAAGGGGTACTACACATGAAAAGAATCATTCTTACCTTAGCTTTGGTAACAGCCTTTGTTCTTGCCTTTGGTGCTGTTGCTCAGGCTACCTACCGGGGCTTTACGCCCATCCGCATGCAGGCAGAAGTCGATGCGGGACTACTTCAAGGATTCATCACTTTTTCAGAGGCTCGCGCGGAAATGGCGCGAAACTTTGGCACAGGTGGTGCTTTTGAAGGCGCACCCGGAGACGAATTGCAAAATACAGCTCACGGCGGCTATGTGACGGCAACGACAAAGTGTGCCGTGTGCCACAGTGCACACCGTGCACCAAAGGTTAATCCCGACGCTGTACAAGGAACCGCTGCTGGCAGTGTGTCAGGGGCAGAAAATTTGGCAAATGTACAAAGCCAATACTTCCTTACAGCAGGCTCTACAACCTGTCAGGCCTGTCACGTAAACTCTAGCGCACAGGTATCACGTCTGCTTGTCGAATGGGGACCAGGCGGAGGCGGACCACACCTCGAACAACGTCGTGGCTGTCTCTTGTGTCACAATGCAGGAATTCACGGTCTATCAAGCTCGAACTACAATGTCATGAATGCCTTTATGCTGGGCAACACACGCAATCAAGAGTTGTCTGGTTCTGACTGGCCAGCTGATGGCCAATGGTTTGGTGGCGACCCTGAAACACGCGATGAGCAAATCGCACGCGAAATTAGCGATGGTCGCGTCCTGCGTGGCGGCGTACTTGACGTGCCTGCCAGTTCACCCTTGCCTGGTGTTATCGCAGACCCAACTGCAGCTTCCACCTGGTGGTACGACGGAGACCGCAGACTCGGTCCTATTGGTTCAACACCTCCAGGGCTCGGGGTTATTCAATTCGCTGCTGCACGTTCCCTAGCAACTGCCTATACTTGTGGCGAATCTGGTTGTCACACCAGCAGTGCTATGTTTAACCTCAATTGGGGTATGGGATTTGAGCGTCGTGATCAGGTCCGAGACCCTGACACAGGGGCAGGTCTCACTCTGGGAAGAACAGAGGTGACTGGTCACATCATACCTTCACTACGTTCTGCAGGTAATGCAACTACGGCTTGCGGTCCTTGCCATGCAGGAAATCCAGCAGGATTCCCTACTGCTTCGACAGAACCTGGTGTTCGTGATGATTCGCGTCGCGCCTATGGTTGTGACCAGTGTCATGACATGGTCGGGGTAGCCACTAACTCGACAGCATGGCCTCATGGTAATCGTGGCATTTTGGTCTATGAGTGGCTTGCAGATGGTACGCAGGTTGAAACCCTTATTCCAGGAGGTCACACAGGTGGCACTAACCTCTGGATGTATGGAGGAAGCATCGCACGTGCAGACCATCCTGAGGTTGGTTCTGGCGACGGAAATCAGCCAGGGGCAGCTTTCCAAGGCCAGACAAGCGCAAACGATGCCTTTGCTGACCAAAGCTGGACAGTTCTTACCGGAGTAACTGCTGGTCGTTATGGTCTGCCCGGACACGGTCAGTTCCCAGACGATCCCAATGCACCTTTCGGCAGTCCTATAACGATTGACTTTCCTGGAACAGGTCTTGTTGACGGATCATGTCTCAAGTGTCACGTTCCTTTGGATAGTGCATCAAGAGAGGCCATGGGCTCAATCGGGGCAGATGCTTTGCGTCATGCATGGAACAGAGGTGGCACTCACTCTAGTTCTCGACCAGAACTAGGGGACGCCATCAATCCATCATGGGGCGGAGCACGTCCAACCAATTCATCGCGCCTCTTCCTCTACAGATAACCTTTCTGTAGTTCAGGCGACATCCTAGTCGTAGAAGTAAAGCGGCTACGATTGTTCTCTTCAAGAAATGCAGGCTCCACACTAAACTGTGGGGTCTGCATTTCGGATGTATGGCCCCTGTGAAGATTTACAGATAGTTGCAGAAAGCACTATCCCATAAAGTATATCCCTGTCGCTGACCTTAAACTGCCTGCAGTCCAAAACATCTAAAGCGGCCTCCAGTATCAAAGTGCCTGCAACTATTACATCGGCGCGTTTTGGTTCAAGACCCACAATCTGTTTTCGTTCCTCAAGTGTTTTACTTACAAACAAATACAGGAGTGTGTCCAGGTCATCGCGCCTGACAACAGTCCCTTGAATTTTGTTAGGATCATAAGGATCAACTTTTCCCAATGCCGCCGCAAGTGTCGTAGCAGTTCCTGCCACAGCAACTATCTGTTCAAATCTATCCCGGTATCTCTCAAGCTTATGCAGGAACAGCTCACGTACGTGCTTGCGGATATCTTCAAGCTCATCTTTACTTGGCGGATCACTCTTAATAAACAGGTCAGTCAGTCTACGCGAACCCACCTGCAATGATTCAAGCTCTTGGATCTCTACCCTGCCGCCTTCTACAGCGCTACCGCTGCCCCTGCCAGCATCACCAGCACTGCCTAGGACAAATTCTGTAGAGCCTCCTCCTGGATCAATCAGCAAGGTAGCAGGCGAAGCAGTTTCGTAGCATGCTCCCATAAAGGCCAGCTGTGCTTCCTCTTCCCCAGAAATTACCTCAATGTTTATACCTAAAGCTCTAGCAGCGTCAATAAGCTCTTTTGAATTCTCTGCATCACGCACAGCGCTAGTAGCCACACAACGAACACTCTTTACCTGATACTGCTTGATGATCTGAACGTACTCTTTTAGTACGTCTAGCACCGCTGTCATTCCCTCTGTGGATAGCAGCTTGTCTTCAGATGCTCCCCATCCCAGATGACGACCCAGGTGGGTGATGTTGATTTCCCGGCAAACTTCACGAATCTGCTTTTGCGCTTCAGAAGTCCGTCCTTTAAAAGCAGCCTCCTGACTGCAGCTCACATCTGCAATAAGTAAGCGCGTGGTGACTGTGCCTATATCTATTGCTGCAGTATGCAAGACTTACTCAATATCAAAAAGGGTATCAAGAAAATAGGTCCAGGTCCCAAAGGGACGTGCGTTTTGAGGAATTGAGGCGATTACCTCTTCCCTTGTGGTTCGTGGCTCCCTGATAGGTACGCCATTGCGCGTAACAATAATGCTCTGGTCGCCCTCAATCACCAGACCTAGTTCACGTGCAGCAAAATCCTGCACTCCAACGGTAGTCTCAAGCGAGGCAAGTTCATCACGCAGTTCGGCATTGTAGTCTTGAATTCCTGCAAGGGTTTCTCGCAACACACGCTCTTGCCTTGTTTCGCGATACCAAATTTTTGCTGGCTCATAGTACCAAGACATCAAGACTATTGAAAAGAGCACCAGCACCGCAGGAACTATTAAAAACCAGCGGGCTAGAAAGCGTGATTTTTTCTGAGTCTTCTCGACTCGCTTTTCGCCCCGTGTACGTCTACTGACGTGCTTAGCGTCCTCTTCCCTGCTGGCTTTTCTGCTTCTTGTACTCATGTATTTTTCTGACTCAATCAGACTCACAAAGTTTCAGGGCTACCTGAAACTAAGCTTTGTCCTTGCCAGGAAATTCGCTCTGGACAATTTGCATCAATTGAATACCATTGTCAACGCGCCTTACCGTAATTTGTTCGCGCGCAATACGGTGTGCTGCCGTCCGCAGATTGCCATACAGATGATGCATGCCCTCTGCTTCAGTCTTGATAAGAATAGAGCGGTCTCCGCCTGCTTTAAAGTAACGGATGAGGCGAGTAGCTGCACCGCGTGGTGCGGGATAGGGTACCTCGATAACACGAATCGTTGCACCCCAGGCAGTAATTACCTGCGATGAACACAGGGGCTGCTTTATAAGAGGTGTTGCATCAACAATCATCAGCATGGCGCGCTTAATAGATCCCAGATCAAAATTTCCTGCACCTGATTCTTGCGCCCTTTCAATAGCGACCGTATCTACAATAAACTCGGTCGTCACCTTAAAGCCCTTAAGGGCTATGGTGCGCATGGTTGAAGACCAATCAACAGAGCCATCATCGGGCAAAACCAAAATGATCTTATTGCTTGTCAGCGAAAGCAATTCGCAGGTCAAAGCAAGAATTCCGCGACCACGACGTGCGGGAAAGGTCACCACAGCTGCGTCAAATTCGACCTGATTACCAAAAGCCTTTTTCGCCAAAAGATCTTCGATAAATCCCAGGTGCGCCTCAAGCCTATCATTGCCAATTTCTTCAAGTCTGCGGTAAAGCATAGGCACTGGCTCGACAGCTGTCACATGATACCCCTGATCAAGCAACAATTTCGAAAAGAGCCCGGCGCCCGCATCAACCTCAAGAATTCGCCCTCCACTTGAACCACTTG
>Ga0123355_10020201_pt1 | contig 10628 bp, 13 predicted proteins | sample TergutEmb28metaG_3_FD_89872 | JGI IMG/M metagenome (GOLD analysis project Ga0123355, IMG submission 89872) | Embiratermes neotenicus P1 segment gut microbial communities from Petit-Saut dam, French Guiana - Emb289 P1 | ecosystem: Host-associated > Arthropoda: Insects > Digestive system > Gut ... | reverse complement strand
TGTCTTAGATATTGTTAGAGCATGTGGATGAAGTAACCAGAAAACAATGGGAAATGAAGGCAGTTTCCCAAGGAATCACTGAGCTTGAAGCAATCATTAAATTCCTGGAAGGTAAATGTCAGCCTCTTGAACTAATTCACGCAAGTCAGCAAACTAGGAATAATAACAGCAGTGGCGTTAGTAAACCAAGCAAGCATGCATATGTAGCCACACACAGCTCATGTGTTTTGTGTAGAAGCAACCATCCCTTGTATCGATGTAAGCAGTTTAGGAAAGCAAGCTCACGGCAAAGGTTGAATTTAATTAAGCAGAATCAATTGTGTTTTAATTGCTTGGGTAACAGTCATAGGACATCACAATGTAAGGTAGAATGGAGGTGTAAATTTTGCAGTAGGAAGTATAATTCACTGTTGCCATGTGAGTCTGAGCCAGTTCAGAAAAACAATCATAACGATTGCAACAATGAACGTCAGCCACAGTCGACTAGAAATGAACACAATAACAGCAGCCAGTCAGGTGTAACAGTCTGTCATACATCTAAGGGAAGGCCGTCTTCACAGATACTGCTTGCTACAGCGACAGTTTATGTTAGGGATAAATGTGGACAATTAGTGAAGTGCAGAGCAGTGTTGGATTCAGCATCACAAGGTCATTTTGTAACAGAGCGTTTAGTTCAACAACTTAATTTGAGAAAATTTAAGGCACAGATATCTGTTCAAGGTATTAATGAGGTTACAAAAACAATTCATTATGCAGCTTCACTGGAGATAAAATCCAGATTTAGCAACTGAGAAACTAAAATAGATTGCGCCGTATTTCCCAAGATAACAGGAATGATTCCAGCCACATTTGTAGATAGTAGCGACTGGGGTATCCTGGAAGGATTGATGTTAGCAGATGAGAATTTCAACAGACCCAACTCCATTGACCTCCTGTTAGGAGCTGATGCTTTTTTTTTAAGTTCTATGCCATGATAAGACACGACCAGGAAATTATCCAGTTTTACAGGATACAGACCTAGGACGGATAGTTTCAGGCAAGATACCTTTAGCAGCGCCTGAAGAAGTTCCAAGGAAAAGTTTCTTCATCCAGAACAGTGACAACTTAGATCAGCAACTTCAAACATTTTGGGAAATTGAAGACTTGCCCAATAAGACATGGACAGCTGAAGAAATTTTGTTTGAAGAACACTTTAAGAAGCATACCGCACGAGATGATACAGCACGGTACATTGTGAGACTTCGACATGAAGGTCAAAGTCGTCTAGGAGAGTTGTATGAACAAGCCAAGCGACGATTTCATCAGCTAGAGCAGCGGTTCCAGGAACATCCAGAATTGCATCAAGCATATTCTGAATTTATGCAAGAATATGAAGAACTGGGTCATATGAACCAGATAAACCCTTTGGGGGTCCAACGTCGAGTTACATTCGACAGTGCGTTCCCTTGCAGGAGGTCGAACGTCGAGCTCGGCTCAACACATTATATTGCTATGGTTTCTGTCGTTTTCAAGAAGCTCATGCCATCTATTACGTGCTGTATGAACTCCTTGGAGGTTGAGTTGATCTTTCCCTTAGACAAATGAAGGTGTTGGGCTGATGCCAGTTTATAACTTCGTAATAAAGAGAACGTCATATGTGACCTTCGTCGCCATTATCAGCTGGTTTTGTGCCGCTGTTTGCGTGTGGGCAGCAGAAGTGTGTTTAGCGTCATACATTGCGGTTCTTTCTACGGTAAATATAATAAATTGCCAATGGATGAAGATGCTATAAGGAGAGAATTGGAACACAGTGGCAATGATGAAGATAATTTATCTGATTTGGATGAAGAATTTTGTGATTTATCAAGCGAGGAAGATAATGGTGTAAGCCAGGTATCTCGGGCTGAACCATCATGTAAGAAAGCAAGAATTAGTGTCAGAACATTATCAGTGGACTCGGAAGATTCTGAAGAGGAAATTGGTGTGGAAAGGACAGAGAGACATGTGATAAAAAGTGACAGAGAAACAAATGCCGTTGGTGGTGGAAGTGTTTGTGCTGGAGGCGATGATGGCAATGGAGAGGAAACAGAAAGTAATGGTGCTGATTGTGAACATGATGATGCGAATTTGGATGTCAGTGGTACTGGTGATATTATTATACAAGGAAATGCAACCACACAAGCAAGGAATAGCTACAAAAATGTGACACTAAAAGACATTGATACCCGCAGGCTAAATCATTCACTGGGACAAAAAACCAATGGCCCACAAGTTCCAGTACACTGTGTGACCCCACTTCAGTTTTTTAGGTTGTTTTTTTACCTCAGAAATGATAAAGAAACTCACTGCCGAGACAAATGCCTATGCCAAAGAAAAAAATGTCAATAAGACTGTTTCTCATTTGTCAAATTGGCATGAATGGTATGATGTTGTGGAAGAAGAGATGTTGGCATTTTAGGGGTTCATTATCAACACTGGAGTTATTCATTTACCTTCTGTGAAAGACTACTGGTCACAACAATTTCTATGCAGAGTTCCTTTCTTTGGTGAAATATTTACAAGGAAACGCTTTCTTCAGATATTTTGGATGCTGTATTTGGAGACAGTTTCCAATTCTGACCACAGTTTGAGAACCAGGACACAAAACGTAACTTCCTCAATTACATAGATGCAAGGTTCAGAGAGCATTTTATTCCTGGCCAGAACCTATCAGTTGACGAGTCTGTGGTTGGTTTCAAAGGAAAAGTTTCTTTCATCACTTACAACCCCAAAAAACCAACTAAATGGGGAAACTGTGTCTATGTTCTGGCAGACTCTGCCACCAGCTACGTCTGCCACTTCATTCCCTACCACGGCAAAATCACCACAGAGAGCCTCATCAAACCAGACCTTCCTTTTACATCCCGAATTGTTCTTCAACTTTTCTGTAATATCAGACAGACATGGCCTGATATCAGCGGTTACCACATTTTTACTGATCGATTTTATACAAGCCCAACACTTGCCAGTGAACTAAGTCAGGTAAGGTGCCACCTCACTGGAACTGTCATAAATAACAGGAAAAATGTTCCTGCTGTCATGACATAACCAAAGCTAAAAAAAGTTGAAAAGGTAGCATACAGAAACAATGAAAACATCCTACTGCTGGCTTGGCACGACAAACTTTTGGTGACAATGATAAGCACTTGGAGTACATCCAAATCAGAGCATGTAAGGAGGAAAGTAAGAGGCAGAAAAGAAGAAGAAATGGTGGAGAAACCAAGTGTTATTGCAAACTACATGAAGAACATGGGCGGAGTAGATACTGCTGATCAGTATTGTGCGACATACTGTTTCCTTCGAAGGACACTGAAATGGTGCAGAAAATTATTCTTCTGGGGTTTGGAGGTTTCAATCTTCAATGCCTACGTTCTGTACGTAGAAAGTTGCAAGAATAGCAATTCCAATCCAATGAGCCACATAAAGTTCAGGAGGGAGCTAGTCATGGCCCTTGTTGGGGATTTCTGTCAAGGTGGTGGTGCATCCACAAGAGGAAGAAATTCCACGTCCGACAACCAGCAGAGACTGAATGGAATGCTGCACGTGATTATCCCACATCCAGAGAAAAAAAAACACAAAGATTGCATAGTGTGCTCCAAACGAAATGTGCCAGGTGGAAGGAGGGAAACAACATACATTTGTGAAACATGCGATCGTAAACCAGATCTTCACATGGGAACGTGTTTCAAACGATACCACACATTGAAAAAATTCAAACTCTAGAATGCATGTCAGACACTGCAGATATAATACACATTCATATTTTTAATTTAAATTCAAAGGTCTCTCTGTAAATTAGCTCATTGTATAACCATACCAATACTAGAGAATGTACTGACATTTAAATCGGACCTGGCTATTTAAACTCGTGATAAACACTGCGAACCCCAAAGGGTTAAAGGGTTACTTGGAAGGACTGATTGAAGGATTAGTTATTAATTCCAGATTTTGGTATTATTCCTTGTTCATAATTGTTCTGCTTCTCCGTAGCCAAAATTATGTGTTTATTGCGTGTCAGCCTTTTATTACCCATACATTCTTATTGCCGAAATGTATTCATCTGAATCATCCCCAGTGTTTGGGCATTCCGAATAACATTTTGGTGTGTAAAGGAATGTGTGGTATAAGTTTCTTCTGTTTGGATCGTCAGCAGATGGCTATGTTCCATTCTTACTCGTTATTTTTGTTACAGAACAGCGTACCAGAGAATTTGCAGTTGGACTGTAGCAGTTGAGAACCACAAGAAGGTAATTACTTCTGCTACTACAGGGGAGGTCACAGGAAACGTATGTTTTTGAAATGGATGTTACAGAGCAGGTAGATGGGGGTAGAGGCTTGGGTAGGGGCAATAGAACTCGTCAGGCCATGCCATTTCAGTTGACGTCATGCCACAGTGGACGTTACAGCATCGTGTGTTCGCATACAAGTTTCGTAAAAAGTGAATCGATTACTGAAACTCAGTGGCTCTTTCGTCGCCGTTTCAATATCGGGCGTCTTGGGAACATTCCAAGTCGCAATACCATCTTGAGGTGGGTCACATCTTTCTGAGCAAGGGGGACGATAATGAAGAAGAAACCACCTGATCCTGTTGCAACTGCACGAACCCCAGAGCACGTGGAAAGTGAGAGGCCGTCGTGAGGAGTCCAACCCGTTCTGCTGAGCGACACACTGTCGAATTGGGAATGAGCGAAAGCACGATACGGCGAATCTTACACAAAGATTTGGGATTCCATCTTACAAAATGATGGTTGTACAGGCGTTAAACAAAGGGGATTAACAACGTTCAGCCTTTGCCGAGCTAATGCTCAAAATTATCCAAGAAAATGTGGACGCGATTATCATGATGAGTGAAGCACATTTCCACCTAAACAGTTCAGTAAACAAACAGAACTTCAGATACTGGGCCCCACAAAATCCCCATGAAGTGCATGAGAGACCATTGCACAGCCCAAAAGTGACAGTTTGGTGTGCTATTGGTAAAGTTGGCGTCATTGGTCCGTACTTTTTGAGGAAAATGGGATTACCACGACTGTACACTCAGCTCAGTACATCGATATGATCAACAGTTTCTTGGAACCAGAACTACGGAGCCAAAGGATTAATAATCAAAATGTGTGGTTTCAACAAGGTGGGGCCACCACTCACACTGCCAGAGCCCAAATGGCTGTTGTTCTAACAATGTTCCCTGAAAGCCTCATTTCACAATGTGACGTTCCCTGGCCTCCTTGGTCACCCGACCTTTTAATATGCGATTTTTTCTGTGGGTCTACCTCAAGTCACGTGTATACGAAGGAAAGCCATGAACATTAGAAGAAAAGAAGGACGCCATTCGCAAGCAAATATGGATGATTAACCAAGAACTGTTGGAGAGAGCACAAGCAAACTTCTGTGAGCGACTACAAATGTGCATTCTCCAATATGGTCATTATTTAAGTGACATAATTTTTCATACATAAACAGCCTAAAATGGCATTTAATAACTTAGCATTTCATGATACTAAATAAACTCTACACTAAAAATTAATGGAATAATATTTATTTCAAAAAGTCCGTTTCCCATGATGCACCCTGTATTTTGCCTGTCCCAGTGGCTGCACGGTCTAAAGCGTAGGTCTGCGGCAGCTCGCGTGCTGAGATCGTGGGTTCGTTTCACATCCATCACACACAAATACACTAATACAGGTGGAACAATGCTGTTTGTAAGGGTCATTTGGGTTTCCACACATCAAAATGTGTTGTAACAGTATAGTTATATCCAAATGTGGAGGAACATTGTGTGACAAATGTCACTAGTCACGAGTATGTGATCTAAAGGGGTACATTTTGAGCACCCTGTGATTCAGACCACAATATTAACCTCAATACAAGAGCTAAAGGGTGAGGACCCCGACTCGTGGCAGATCGGAATCGCGGCATATGTTGCCCACCCAGGATGGTTCGAGCGGAGTTCTGATGCAAGTTGTCAGGTCAAATAATGTACTTCTGTGGTGATAGGTGCTGTGGGTGAGCTGAAGTGGATGGGACCTGTGGTTGTTAATTTCACATTTCATGTGTGACGTACAGCCTGACAGGGTACAGCGTGTTGTGTAAGAGGCAAACAAGAAGAGCAGAAGTCTGTCACCAATTCCATGGCAGGACTTCAACATGAACAGACCACAAAATAATCAAACAACCAAATTTCGTGCTCTCCCTGCTCGAGCAGGAACTTGTCCGGCAACAGCAAGAAGAAAGAAAAGCGAAGGAAAAACCGCCAAAATGATGCTAGCAAACAAGTTACTGTGCCTGATGCAGTGGAGATAGAAGTGCAAGGATACGGTGGAAACCGATGAATTGGATTTGCTACTACAGTATTGAGAGAAGATTTTTGGATTAGTGGTGGACATTACGCAACATGTTGCAGAAGAGAATAACACGATGGAAAGGAGCGATATTGAGTTGGAGACTGGTGAAACGGATGAGGGACAGGACCGAAGAATTGGCTGGAAAAGTGTCTGACGTGACTGGACTTTCTCATATTGTACTCCGTTTCACCTCACAGCCCACCTTCCTCTGTCCCCACACCAATCCATACCGACCCAGACATCAGTAACTAAACCATCACAGCAAGGCACTCTCGCACCCTCCATCCTTATCTACCTCCTCTAGGCTTATGGCAAATTTCAGGGCCCCAGCAAGCGGGACTACATTCAACGAGCCACAAATACCAGCTCTTCCAACCAGCCAATAGCAGGAAAGAGGAAGGTGAGCACTTGCTGAGGCACAATGCTAAGGCAAGAGTTAGCCTTTATTAAGGCTATTAGTAGCATAGAGGTCTACCCGGTATTTCTGAGGGAGCTGAAGGCTGCGGCGGCTGGCAAGAGGAAGAAGGCCCTTGCGGCCACTAAAGCCAGCGTTGAGAGCGCGTCGGCCCTCGAGCATCCCAGCAGAGTTGGTGAGGCTCACACCTCCCACGACTCTGCTGCTCAACGCGAGCAAGAGAACAGCCGAAGAACTTTCCAGCTCAGACTGCCCGTCTGAGCCAGCAAGCTGCCGCCCTGCGACCGGGCATCTCTTCGGTGAGGGGCCCGAGGCCTTGGGAACCAGGGGCGAACAGGCTGCACAGAGCAGCCGGCAACTCGGTCCGACAGAGGGCAGGCTGGCATATGCTACGGTAGTAGCCGAGGTCGCCAGCGTGCAACAGCCAAGTGGGCCACACAAGTCCATAACCAAGGGCTCAGTTCCCACTGAGCCCGCTGCCTCATCTAAGGCAGCCCCCAGGGGCATGTCTCTTGTATACATGTCCGGACCACTGTGTGGCATGCCAGATGACACCACTACTAACACCCACGTGGCTCCTAATAGTGCCACACCCTCAGCCAATTTAAAAAATAAGACCCCAATCTACGTCATAGAGGTCAAGGACACAAGTGGCTTCCTGACATGGTTACGGGGCTTGTGTCAGTGGGCTTTCAGCCCAGATCGAAGGTGAGCTGATTCTTGTCCCATGAACTGCCGAGGGATTCAGAGCCACGGTCAGTGCGCTGCGGTCCCTTGATGGAAGCAAGGGTGTGACTATTCACACCTCTCTCCCGGAGGACTGCTGTGTCATCTGCTGGTGAAGAACCTAGGCAGACACATGCCTGAGGCCGTTCTGTGGGAGGAGCTGGAGAATCTGGCCATCCATGTCCAGGGAGTATTACAGCTCTGCTCAGGCCACCGTGACCAGGAAGCCGCTGAAGCCCGCCGCTTAACCTCGCACTTCATGTCGGTAGTGCGGGGACCAGAAGTGGTGAAAGTGCGTTCCATGGCCAAAATCTGTGGTCTGCAGTACCCAGGGGGAGACGTACATTGCCACGCTGGACACCTGCAATGCAAGCGCTGTCACCGCTTCGGCCATATGCAGCGGTACTGCGGCTATGCACCCTGGTGTGTTGCCTGTGGGGAGGCTCACCTGTCAGAGGAGTGCTCCACACAGCAGCAGCTTAAGTGCTGAAGGTGTGAGGAAACCACACAGCCAACTATCGGGGCTGTGCAAACTGGATAGAGGCCAAGGCGGCACTTGAAAAGCAGGCACTGGTCGAACGCAGTAAGGTGCGCGGTGCAACTAGCCTTTCCTCCGTCCAGGCAAAACGGGCGGAGCTGTCCGAAGAGCAGGAATCTAGGACCCGGCTGCAACCAAGTTGTCCCTGGGGGCCGTGTTGTCAAGTCTACTCCACCCACTCCCACTCCCGGCCAGCACTGAAAATTGTCGGAATGAAATGACAACCACCAGAAAGAAAGGCAAGACTGCAAAGTCAGGTCCCAACGTCATGGTAGGCCCTAAGCAGGTCCCAGTAGCCAAGTCGAACAAACCCATGAAGCCTAAACAACCTTCGCAACCCAAGGATCTGGTGGCTCCATTCAATCCAAACAGTCACCCATCGAGATCTCCGCTAACGCTAATCTCATGCGTGGAATTCACTCGCATGCTCCTCATATCCGTCCCATCCCTCCCCTCTAGGCCAGCTCGCTCACAGTCTGTGCTCAAAATCGTCATTCTAATTGTAGTCGAAAATGGCAGCATGGCCTAAAGGGACGACGCGGACTAAAACCTTGCGGCTGGCCTACTGGGATGCCGACGGTGTTCGCGGCAGGAAACAGGAACTGGATCATTTCCTTGGACAATACAGGATTTACATATGCCTGTTAACTGAGACTAATCTCATGTCAGGTGCAGTCTTTCAGATGGTGAACTGTTTGTCACCGCAATGACCGGTTAACTGAAGGAGGCGGAACAGCTATACTGATCCATCATGGTATACTGTTTGCTGATGAAATGAAAGCAGTAAATATGCAAATCATTCAATGAAGACACACAAAAATACAAACAACAAAACAAAACGATACTCCAATGAGATTAACAAAACATAACAATTCAAACAAGAAGGGAGAAAATCTATTAAACAAAATAACAGGAAGACGTTGAAGAAACAAGCCTGAAAGAAACAGCAAACACGCAAGTGGCCATGCTGCGATCTGCTAAGACTCGTCATCACCCCTCACTTGGAGGATTCCTCTGGTCGGAGGGACGAGGAATTTATTGCAAGTCCTGGAGGCAGTTCCATTACAAGTCAGAGAAATCTCAGATTACTCGACCGATGACAAATTCACAGACCTGGATAGAACACAGTAGAAAGAAATAAGACTCTTAACCCTCTGCGTGGCAGGGAGCTTTCTGGCGTGACTTCCCTAGCGGGCGCAAGCCGCGAGCCCAGAGCCATGTCCTGGGGTCTTGCTTGCAGAAATGAAGGGACCCGTCTGATGGTGCCACAAGCATGGCAGAAACACACAATCCAATACACCAGCGCCTGCGAGGAAAAGATAGATGGCCACTCGATTCCAGGACTGCCTAGAACAGTGTTGCAAGTTCCCGAAGCACATAATGAACACGTAAGACCAACGGAACAGCACGAAGGGGAAAGTCATGTTGCAGTGAGAGTTGCGTGGTGCTGGGGACAAGTGTGCGGCACACGGTGCAGTGAAGGGGATTGTAACTGCGGAATTGCATTGCACAGAATGGAGAAGTGAATTTGTGGAGTACTGTGATCGAGATCGGTGTCGGTGCTCTGAGCATAAGGAGGCAACCGAACTAAGCAAACTTTAGACAGGGCTATGAGCCCGGAGTACTCAATGTACTAGTGTGAATAATTCTTGAAATTCTTGTGACTTCTGTTTCAATTAATGGATCTTTTAATTTGAACTGTAGAAATCATAAACGCTGTTATTTGTTAAACCCACGTGGAAATTCTACACAGACTTACTGCTTACAGTTGAGTACTGCATGCTTTGTTGTAAGAGTATTATCTTATGGATTTGATAGGGATGCTGTTAAGTCAGCCTACTTTGCATACTTCCAATCATTAATAAGGTGGAGTATTATTTTCTGGGGAAATTCAACCAATGCAATTACAGTATCATTACTCCGGAAGAGGGTTATAAGAATAATGATGGGAATAGATCAGAGAAGTTCTTGAAAGGTTCTGTTTAAGAAATTAGATACATTGTATTACCCATTCCTTCAGAATATCTATTTTCTTGATGTGTGTAATCAAAAATTTTGCTAACTTTATTTCTTTTAATTAAAAATACTTCATCAGAGTATAAGAAGCTTTAATATAAATGAAATGAATTAATCAGTTCCTTGTTCTGTACTTCACAACACTGGAGAGCAGACCAATGCTGTATTTTTAACAATTAAGAACAACAATTGTTATAATACGGAATTCTGATAATGTGGTAAATAAAAGGATATACAACTACACTAATAATAACACATGTTATGTTTTCCAGGGAGCTCTAATAGGAGCACCACCAGCATTGTCACAATACCACGGATGCTCTACAAGTTAATTACACTTATGAAAATAGCAGGTAGAGAGGTTTTCCTTAGTTACTCCAGTTAAATGTGGACAGTATGTTCATTTAGGCAATTGCTGCTTCTTTGTGCACTGTTTCCAATTCATTGTAACCCTTTTCTTTCACACTATAAATTGTGAGTTACCAGCAGCACTGTCCGGTGAACTACAAACAGCAACATGGCACATTCCAGAAGACAGCAACCTTTACATAAGATCCCCCTCAAGAGCAAGGCA
>Ga0123355_10020200_pt1 | contig 10628 bp, 7 predicted proteins | sample TergutEmb28metaG_3_FD_89872 | JGI IMG/M metagenome (GOLD analysis project Ga0123355, IMG submission 89872) | Embiratermes neotenicus P1 segment gut microbial communities from Petit-Saut dam, French Guiana - Emb289 P1 | ecosystem: Host-associated > Arthropoda: Insects > Digestive system > Gut ... | reverse complement strand
CCCCTCCCCCTCTAAACGCTCTAAAGCGTTTCTGGTATAGTATGTAAATTTAAATGTCCCGTGAAAAAACTCGGCTCTTCTGCCCAGGCACTAGCGATTTGAATGGAACGGGGAAAGGGTTAAATCCTGTTGCCAGTCCATAATATCAGGATACTACTCCTAGACAACAAGGGTTAAGGAGATATTTTGCACTTGTAGGACAATGGCAAGAGGAAAAGGAAAATAAATTATATAATTTGCTTATGAAATAAGTATTGTTCAGCAGTCTCATTAAACTCTGCACAACCATTGAACAAGACATGCTAATTAAATGTGATTTAATTAAACTTAACCACATTTAGTATAGCTGGTGTAGTGACTACACTATGGCTTGGATGTAATAAACTGTGTTTCAATTCTTGGCAGTGGCAAGATCTCTATTCTCAAGTGTCGCAAACTTGTTCGGGGTCCCACCTGGCCTCCCATTCAATGTGCACTGGAAGTAAGGCAGCTGGAGCGTGAAACTGACTAAGTGCCAAGGTCAAGAACGACTTCAGTTACACTTCTGCTCCCCCAAATGCCTTCACTGCATACAAAGGGAAAACTCTACTTTTACATTTAAATGAAACCTACCAAACATACGTCTCATGCATTTCCTAATCAGAACTGCTGGACACAAGGATATACAAGGAGGAACTAGTTATGATGTAATGACGTGGCAAGTGGTATAATATTTCACACAAAATTTGCAAATAAATTTTTAATATACCATTACATCAAATTTTATATTCCTAGCTATAACCACACATAAATTGTCATCATATGGTAAATATTTAAACAAGTGCAGGTACAAGTATGGGCAATGTATACACACAAAAAAAAAAAAAAAATGTGGTGCATGCATTCCTTTTTATGGAATTATTATGAGACAAAGAACATACACACTTGACAGTTTAAAAAAGTAACAGCTGTAGCAGCACAAATATATTTACATACATGTAGACCCATAAATTCAGATGAGACAAAGTTTTCATTCTTATCGAGAATAATAAAATTTTGTAATCTGTGTGTTTGGATGATCAATGATGATTGTTGAATATAAAAGTATGAAAATGTATGCATAGCAACATTTCTCGGGGGCCCATCCCCTTGCGTTTAACCTGTCCACCATGAAAAGCATGAAAAAATGTATCCACTCTCCAATATCTAACTTCATTAGAAAACAGCAGTTCACACATATTGCCAGAACAATGGACATACAGAATAAAATTAATAGGCATTCCACATGGATGCAAATGTGCCTCAAAATGACACCTTTTGTTGATGAGATCTGCATGCCAAATTCATCATTCAGAATTTTGTAAGTTAACATAGAGACCAAGTCAGGGATGACAAAACTCATAGTTTCTGAAAGTTTTCCAATTATAAATGAAAGAACATTTTTATCTCAGGATACAAACAACTTAATAAACTATCATTTTTGAAACAATACGAGGGTTGATCCAAAATTTTCTGGACTGACGCTGTAAAAATCATAAAACTCACCATAAGGCCTATCGACCGCCATCACCCTCAAAGTAGTTCCCTCCCGCATGCAGACACTGGTCCCACTGTCTCCTCCATTTTTGGAATGCTTCCTGAAAGTCCTTTTCTGTCAGTGTGTCAAGCACTCTCTGTGATTTGGCCTGGATCTCCTCAATGGTATCAAACTGGCGTCCTTTCAGCTTCAATTTCATTTTTGGAAATAGGAAGAAGTCACAGGGTGCCAAATCAGGGGAGTATGGTGGGTGGGGGATAACAGCAATTTTGTTTTTTGCCAGAAACTGGTGGGTGAGGACAGAAGTATGAGATGGGGCATTGTCATGGTGAAGCAGCCAGGTCTGTTCTCGCCAAAGTTGGGGGCAATGTCTTCGCACTTTTTCATGCAGTCTCTGCAAAACTTCGCAGTAGAACCCGGAATTCACAGTTTGGCCTGTTGCGACAAATTCTTTGTGCACAATCCCCTTAATGTCAAAGAAAGTGATGATAATGCTCTTGAGATCGCTTTTCACCTGTCTGACTTTTTTGGGCTTGGTGACTTGGGGCTTTTCCACTGGGAGGATTGTCACTTTGTCTCAGGGTCGTAACCATAAACCCAGCTCTCGTCACAAGTGATGACCCTAGACAAGAACGTTTCATCATCAGAGGCGAGCTGATGAAGTTCAGTGCAGACGTTGACGCACTGCTGCTTCTGGTCAGCTGTCAGGATCCTGGGCTGCGACATGGTGCATGCCCAATTCTACCATCAGAACCCGCTGGCATGTCCCATAACCAATTTCCACCTCCTCAGCAATGTTGCGAATGGTCCGACATCGATCCTGACAGATGAGCTCTTGAATTTATGCAACAGTTTCAGGAGTTGTACAACTTGTGGGTCTCCCTGTGTGTTCGTCGTCAACTAATGTGTAACCAGTCTTGAACCGGGTATGCCATTGAAACACCTGTGTATGACTCAAGCTTAGGTCCCCAAAGCCTTATTGAATCATTTTGAGGGTTTCCGTAGCACTTTTCCCAAGTTTGGCACAAAATTTGATGCACACTCGCTGTTCCTTTCTCTCATCCATCGTGAAAATCGCCACGCATCACGTACACGACTCCAAACAAACGTGTAAAAACTGCCCACGTCATCCTACCTACGTGAAACTTGGCACGCTGACTCGCTAAAGATGGTAGTCCTACCATCTACTGGTGCTTCGCGCTACCACAACTACTGTATAGATGGTGGCACCAGTAAGGAAAATTTTGGATCAACCCATGTACTTACAGTAGTTGCTTTGCTACATCCTTATACCCAAGTCAGTTTCAAAACTATTAAAAACTTAAACATAAGTATTATATTTAAAATTATGCAGGAATACAATCACACAGAATCACAATTTTTTTTACCTCTGTATGTGATACTTCCCTTTTATAGAGTGATTACAGGCTTTGTGATGCTGACAGTTGTTACAGATGTTCATGTGTGCAAATTTTACTGCATGCATGTTTGTAAGGTAGTTTGTTCAGTGTTACAAGATTTATGCACTGGTTTAGCTTTTTCGTATACCTAGTTTACCACTGCTGCCAAATATGGGTTTGCTGGAAGAGAAACCATGGGTAACTGAAGAGCACTGGGTTCCATTCCCTGCACTCTTACAACTGGATGTTTCTTCCTCTGACACATCCACCTTCATCATTATGGCAGATCTGTGTGAAAATGACCTTTCCTGTCAACATAAAAAAATATGTAGATGAACAAAATAGGAAATCTAACCCCTCTACTTTTATGGTGTAAACTGCTACCAGACTACTCTGTACCACATGCAAGAAGACAGAACTTTTTTTATTTTATTAATTTACTCATTTATTAATTCATCATACAGTCTATAAATCCATGTGAGGTTGAAACACCTACTGGATACCAGTCAATACACAAATAAATAAAAAATACATATAGTAATCTACGAACAAATAGATTAAACATGGACTTGAATGGACAAACATGGTTCTAAGTTCATCGATGGTTACAATGAATTCAAGACTTATCATACGAACATATATGCAGAGATATAAATAAAGCCAGATGACACAAACATTTAAAACAGAGAAAGTATGTGAACAAGTTTGTCAATAATTTGATTCAAAGTCAGTGATAAATAGAATGTTGACATAAAAACAGATTTGTTCAATAGGAACAGTTAGGAAAATAAACCATGCACTTTCATTCATTTAAATTAAAGTATTCATCAACTGAGCAGAAGGAATTAGTATACAGGAAAATATTTAAGGATGATATAAATTTTTGGTATTATTGGACAATTTTTTATATGGGAAGGCAGAACGCTGAAAACCTTGATGCCAGTGCAGTAGATTCCTTTTTGATATAACGCTCATGTAATGTTAAATACCTGTTCTGACAAATGCATGTGGTGGAGCCAGGTACAACAACTATTAAATTTCACTTATTAAGTGTTTCTTATAAAGTAAAAAACCTGCCTTACATGCAGACCACATCCATTTGTAATCTAGTATCAGTGACTAAAACCATTTGCCAAAATTTCCATAACATTCAGTAAACTTCTTTATAAAAAGCTGTCATGCAAGTGTAAATTTCATGAAGGTCTTGTAAAGGATGGTTCCTATTTCTTGGTTTATTTAACAAAAATTTATCAACTTGTATGTTACAAAGTGTTAAACTGGAAAATGCCAGGAACGATGGACATGGAAAGAACTTACTGCAGTCTGTTTTGTGGCACTGTCCCAGTACTTGACTAGTGCTTACAAAAAACAAAAATCTTCATTCAGAAGTGCTAAACAATGGGCCACAGTATTTGGTATAAACCTCAATGGTGTTCAATTGAAGGAAAGCTTCATGTAGTAAAAAACATACAACCTACTGACTATGGGCCAGGCACAGAATTTGAACAACACATAGAATATGGTTCAAGTTATGATCCTCCCCAATGACAAAGTCTGTTGGCTGTGTTGTAACTGGCAAGGCAGGTTGAAAATATCCACAAAGGAACTGTTAAACATTATACACGCTCCTTAACATTTTGTCTTCACCTTCATTCCAAATGTTAAAATTAAGAAAATAAATAAATACAAAATAAAACTATCAAATCTATGGAATAGTGGCAACATTATTTCTGAATTATTGTAACAGGCTGTGTGAAAACAAATGTCAACCCAAAGAATGTCACAGCTGCTGTTTCAATGTTTTTTTTTATTTACTAAAATCCCTACAAGAGGCCCTTTCTATCATCACTTAGTTATTTGTTGAGTTCCATCAGCAAGCAGGAACCAGCCACAGGAAGTGACACACTGACAATAAGCAGTGGAAGTTCAAATGAGTAAGCACGCAACTATCAGTATGTGTTCAAAATGCTCCACATACAGCCTGCTCCATACTGTTGGCCATTTCACAAATCATTTTGCATGGCAGCAAATGGCACATTAACTGTTGCTATTTGAATATTCTGTGAGTTATGGCACATGTGCATTATTTCACTGTGTTGCAGTTAATATGAGGTTCTCACTCATTACATTTAAAGGTGCCAGAAAATTTTAATTCTATGTATTACAGTTAATATTAAGTTTTAATTCAGAATATTTCAAGAAGATGCTAGGAACTGTTTCCTTCAGCTCTTGGATGTGCATCACACCTAGCAAACACATTGCTCACTGCATGTCAAGCTTATGCTAGTGAAACTGAAGACATTATTTCCTAATTCTTTTCTTTTTCCCCCCAGATAGTCTTCATTGCAAAGATTATTAGTGCACATGTCATCCCACAAAAAAAACCTCATGGGTTCATCTCTAGTAAATAAGGACATCGCAATCCCCTGCTTTGTATTCTGTTACCAAAAATACTGCCAAAACAATGCACAGAATGCTTCTCAGTGTTCAAAAACAGTATAAGAATATAATACTGACATGACTCAATGGTCCCATAAAAAATGCGCCCCAATATTCCTAGCTGCAATCATAGCACACCACACACCAATTTTAACATAAGGCATTGCCATCTCATGGATTATCATGTAATTTCCGCAGATCAATACCTGTTACTCTGTGAGTTGACTTATCTATCAGGATGCATCAACCTCCATCACTAAACAGAACAAATGTGGGGTCTACTTTTCCATCATGAGACTGACTGACTATTGATAGCATGGTAGGTAGCAAACTCATTCAGTTATCTACATCCTATGCAGTAACATAGCAGAAGGAATTTACTAATGACAAAGGCCAGACAAACTAAAGACCTGGCAGAAATGAAAAGCAAAAAACATCGGCATACTCCCTCTTACTTTTACACAGATACAGGACCATCCCTCCTTTCTTACTCCAAGAAATCATGCAATTTCTTGATCTAAGAAACAAAGGACCAAAAACACAAAACAGAATTCGACAAGAAACACACAACACTGCCCACCTACGGTGAAAGAGGAGTCAAGCCATGGAAGATAACAAGACATTACTGTACCCCATTGCTGTTTGCCAAGAGTGTTCTCTACAAGACATTAAATAACCAAAGACAGTTCTCAGTCACTGTCCCTCCACTCTTTTCATCACAAAACATGGAACATGGAGGGTAAGGAAGCCTGTCTATGATCAACATTATCTATCATCAATACTCCTAAAACAGTTCTGAAAGTACCTCTCTCTTTCACAGACAGACAGACAGACACACACACCAAGAAACAAACGTACTATCACAAAGCTCAACAGTTCAGTATTTGAAAATATATATCCCTGCGTATGTTCTTACAAATGCGAAGCAAGAACACTAGTATAAATAATGGATTGTGACAACAAAATAAAATCTATTTGGAATATAAAGGATACTTATTTTAGCTGACAAACATTGTTTGTCACTTCCTGTCAGTTCAGTTACGCTATACACATGTCCAATCACTGGTAGGCTGATCTCCTTTTCATTTGAGAATGTGCCAAATCATCTGGTGGCCATTACATGCACTTCATATAATATGCAACAAACTCTGTGATGGAAATCATGAAACAGAACTGGATTTTCTGAACAGTTACCTTCACTGGGTGTATGATGGAGAAATGGACACTACACACATTCTGATTATTGCCGAAATTTGGTTGCATCTCAGTGGATAAGTAAACTCTCAAATAACAGGCTTCCCATGTTAATCCTCATGTCCCATTACATGATATTACAGATGTGTGGCGTGCTTTGACAGCCATTAAAGTTACTGGACTCATGCTTTTCTGAAACCATTAATTCACCCTAATATGTCAGACACAGACTGACACAATTTTTTGAACACCTCTCTGAATATGAGACAACCTATACCTCTTCTCAGCAAGAGAGTGTAAACAACTTTATGTGTTGCTTAGAGCAGCAGTCTCCAAACTTAGTTCACAGTGCCCTTAGTGTCTCAGCAATTTTTTTACGGCACTCCTAGTTTTGCTTTTGCTCTCTTTGTTAGTATCCAGGTTTCTGATGCATATGTTAAAGTTTTGTCTATTCTTGTGCTCTTAGTCTTAATTTTAGTTTTTTAGATATAGTTTTATTTCTAAAAACTTTTTGTAGCATGAAGTATGTTTTGTTAGCATTTTTTATTCTTTCTTGTGAATCTATTTGGCGCTTGTTATTTAGTAATGAAACAGCATTAATAAATAAATTAGTCAACCCCTCTAGCCAAAGGCTTGGTAATACAACTACTTCTTCCACAACTATCTCATCACTTCTCACTTCAAGCTACACCTATATAATGAAGCACTGTTTCTTGTTGGTGGATAAATTAATAGCCAAAACTGCAGAACACTGAGCGCCAAAATCCCCATTCTTCCCATGAAAGGCTGTTACACTCCTTAGAAGTCGAAGTATGATGCGTTCTCTTTTGCCAAAGAGTAACTGGTCCCACTTCTTCACAGAAATAGTAACAGCAAAACATTAGCAAGAACTATTATGAATTTTATTTCCTTGTTGGAAATTCACAAACAAGAATTTTGGTTTCAATAAGATGTGGCTATGGCATACACAGAAAATTCAACACCTCTAGTGATCCACAAACTCCTTTGCAATCACAAAATTTCTCAGACACTGCTGCCCCTCAATCTCCAGAATAGTTTCTATCTTTGGGGTTTTTGAAACAGAATGTGTAAAAAACAACCCATACACATCAGAAAAACTGAAAGAAAACACTGAAATGTTCACTTCAAGCAACACAGATGAAACTTTTCACCCTGTGGCATCAGACATGAGGAGATGAGTACATCTGAGTGTGGTGGATATCGTTCACTGAGTGCAATAGTGGCACAACCCAAAAATAGCCATTTGGAGTCAATAGTACAACTGAGGTCAAACACATAATGACATCAGACAATGAACAGCATCTAACAGGGTATGTTAAACCGACAAGTGTGCCACAATTGTCACATGTCATCATATTTTTGGGCATGTTATGTCCAACTGTTAATACAATACTATATTTGTTTTATGACATTAATTTAATTTAACACATCCTGTTGCATATTGCTCAATAGAAGAAAAATGCTAAGTTTTCGGTTGGACACAACATATACTTTCTTTTGGAGATACAGGCTACATGCTTTGGATTAATTAATTAATCCATCAGGCCTTTGTACAAGACAAACAGCAAGACTAAAGTAATGACATGTCAATTTGAGTATTACACTCTAAAACCTTGCATTTTATATTCTTGTACTGACTGATGAGATTGGCTTGCCTAGCCAAAACCAATTTAATGGAATACATCCCTTTGTGTTGACAAGTTATTACTGTATTCTTGCTGTTGATCTTGTACAAAGGCCTGATGACAGATGAGTTCACTAATCCAAAACATGAAGCCTGTACTGCCAAAAGAAAACACATGTTGTGTCTGACTGAAAACACAGAATTTTTCCTCAATTTATGACACAAATGCACCTTTTTGACAAACAGAAAATTTTTTCAGGAATGTTATACAACTATACACTCACCCTGTACAATTCCTTTTGCCTTAATTTAACACCACACATTCAATTACACTAAGGAACCAACCACTCAGAATATCTAGGTATATACTCTTCAGAAACTTTACTAAGACTCCAATAACTTATGATAATCTACCTTTATGGTGTCATATTTACTTTTCAGGAATGAAATGTAGACAGAGTTAGGTTGAAATTAAAATTACTTATCAGTGGCTTTATACAGAAACCACAAACTATCCCAATCTTGCCTTAAAATCCGGTGTTTATGTTGGCAATCATGGCTTAATAACTATATGTGAATATAAATTATGCCTTTATTATACACTAGTGTAAAACCATACCACTACACAGACTTCTTCTAACTTTGGTTCAGATCTTGATTGCTGCAATCCACTCCCCCCCCCCTTTAGTGCGTGGCAGTGATTTGTAGGATGTAAAAAAAAAAAATTATGGCCTCATCCTAACATTCATCACAGGTTATAAATTTATAATTCTGAATATCATAATAAGCCCTGAAACAAGGAAATAATACACAGCTCCTCCACTGTATATTGGCATAAGCGTACATACGGCAAATACGCGAATCATAACATTAATTAACATACGATCATTAGAACAGCGTTGCTAACCTCAAAGAGTTAAGAGTCACACAAATAAATAATACTACACCTGTATATTATTGGTTTTCCGCGACTCTTCGTCCATCGGAGATGAGGTGTCTAAAATAAAAGGCAAGGAATAAAACGCGATTTTCATAAAGTGGTTATTTTTGCTAACTGGAGCTACCAACAAGCAATACATGGCTACATTAAAAAAAATTACACAGGGGATGTAATCAGTCATGTGAAAACTTAGGTATTTCAACAAAAATATTCCTAACCACATAAAAAATAAAGTCACGTAAGTTTCAAACGTGTGTACTTGATATCTTTACGTCCAACTAAAAATAATGATACTCAACGGAAAACAAGTAGCTATTATTTACCATTCTGCAAATCCGCCATACTATTTTCAAAATCCAATAGTACTCAGGTTGGCCAAAAATGGCGCCATAAACACTGCAACAACCCAGAAAATTGTGCTGCCTAATTTAGAACGTACTGTACAAGCCACTGATCATATAGTATACGTACACAGTCAGTTAACCACAGAGTACACAAATAATTGTTCCCTGTGAAAGTGACTGCACATCTGCTGCTCTTTGAATTGGTGTAGCAGATCCGCACATACTCTGATGTACTTTGATCTCCGCACATACTCTGATCTGTGCTCTGATCTATGCTCTGATGTATGTCCGCGCAGCATGCGTTGGAAAAGCAGGCAAGCTGAAGTATAAACTTTCTTAAAATGGATCCTTGTGTATCTTCTACATGATACTGTATTGTATTTGTAGTTTCCACATTTGGGTAAATTCGGCCTAAGGTATCTCGCTGCGACGCCATTCAGCAATGCAAATGTGTGCAGTAAATCTTTACTTACATAGGAGGGCGAATAAAACTGCCTATATCTTTTACATTTATCGTTTGGTTTCGATGAAATTCACTTCAGAATGTCTGTGCTATTAAGCACTTGTGTCTTTTGTAAAAAACAGGTGTATGAGAGGCACAATTTACCTAACGACCTAAATAATTTTACCTCATTTTCAACATTTTGAGTCTGGTCTATTAAATTCAGTGCAGGAGATATCCATGAAATTTTCTTAAATAATTGCGAGTTTCTTTGTAAATCGGCGCAGCGAACGCCACACTTTAATTGGGGACGTAAAGAATTTCTTGATTTTCTATCTGTATTTTCGACATTTATTGACCAACGTGTGCGAAATTCATTACAACAGAAAATGATGCTTTGAGCCCCGAATTTCATAAAATCGCAATGGGGTCACACGTTTTTGATAGACGTCAGTGAAGTTCCATTCACGCGTGTACTGTCAAACCGTGTGATATAACGTGCAGAATGCCTTGGTACACACTCATGTACTGCGTCATGGAGTACACAGTGCGCAGTCTAGTATTGCTGTTAATGCGTAATACCAATGTCACTTAAGATCTGGAAATTTTGAAAGCCAGCAACCATGCTGTGAGAGGCATTTATCACAAACCCCCCCCCCCCCCCCCCCCCCCCCCCCCTCTCCTCTCACATCTTCCGTTTTTTACTCT
>Ga0123355_10020199_pt1 | contig 10628 bp, 10 predicted proteins | sample TergutEmb28metaG_3_FD_89872 | JGI IMG/M metagenome (GOLD analysis project Ga0123355, IMG submission 89872) | Embiratermes neotenicus P1 segment gut microbial communities from Petit-Saut dam, French Guiana - Emb289 P1 | ecosystem: Host-associated > Arthropoda: Insects > Digestive system > Gut ... | reverse complement strand
TCACAAGAATTTAAGGGCATATCAAAGTTCTTTCCGTAGTAGTAAATTGGTAGTAAACTCAACCTTCATTCTTGTGAAAATGCCTGTATTACAAGGGTTTTACGAGGTAATCAACATTATTCAGGCAAAAGATGAACCTTACCTTTAGAGATTATTTACGCAACATACGAATAACCCATGCAAAAAAGCTATTGCATGAAACTAATCTAACAGTAAGTAGAATTGCAGAACAATCCGGTTTCAGGGACACAAACCACTTTTTCCGCGTATTTAAAGCCGTGACGGGTATTACACCTAAGAAGTATAGGCAAAATGCGAGTATGTTGTAATATGGTAACTATGTATCGGGGTTATTACTTTTTCCCAGTCCCATTGGTCTACGTAAATAGAGTGCAGATTATCCATTTCGTCGTCACGGCGGATGGCATTCATATCGGCGTAAAGGCCGTTGCCAATGTGGAAGTCATATTTGTGTAGAGCGAGGCGTTTCCATTTTGACAGGGATTGGACGATTTCTGCTTTTTCTCCCGTTTCTTTTATGGTAAATGAAACGGGTCGGTCTATGCCATTGAGGTCGTCGTTGAGACCGGTGGAGGGGTCCACGAAAAGAGGGGCCGACACCCTTTTAAGGTGCAGCCCCTTGGCCAGTGCCTGGGAGAAGATGGTCTTAAGCTCACCGATGGCAACTTGAGTTTCATATAGACTAAGGAGCGATTTATACCCTGTTGGAATGATTATCTTAGGCATTGCCAGCCTCACGAATAGACAGGCTTATCCGCTTTTTGGGGATGTCAACGGAGAGCACCTTGACCTTGACCACATCCCCGACCTGCACCGCTTCCAGTGGGTGCTTAATAAACTTATCGCAGATTTGTGAGATATGAACCAGTCCGTCCTGGTGTACTCCTATGTCAACGAAGGCACCAAAGTCGATTACATTTCGGACCGTTCCTGTGAGTATCATCCCCTCGGTAAGATCCTTCATATCCAGCACATCGCTTCTTAGTAAGGTTGGGGGCAGCTCGTCCCTTGGGTCGCGACCTGGCTTTTCTAGTTCCTTGATTATGTCCTGTAGTGTAGGTATGCCTACGGATAATTTCTTTGCAATTTCTTCGATTACGTGGCGTGGGGGGGCTTTTTTTGTGTCTGCCGGGCTTGCTAGGGCTGAAAGGCCTGATAGGGTGGTTTTCTTTGGTTGAGGGATTGGCTTTGTGGCATGGGTGAGATAGGCCTCTGCTACAGCATAGGACTCTGGATGGACTCCTGTATTGTCCAGGGGTTCTTTCCCGCCAGGGATTCTTAGGAAGCCCGCGCATTGCTCAAAGGCTTTTGGGCCTAAGGCTTTTACTTTAAGCAGTTCCTTCCGGCTGGTGAATTTACCTTTTTCTTCGCGATAGGCGAGAATATTTTTGGCCACCGCACCACTAATTCCCGATACATATGAAAGCAGGCTGGGGGAGGCTGTATTAAGGTCAATGCCTACGGCATTTACACAGTCTTCCACAACACCGGTGAGGGTATCTCCCAGGCGTTTTTGGTTCATGTCATGTTGGTATTGGCCTACGCCCATGCTCTTTGGGTCGATTTTTACCAGCTCCGCCAATGGGTCTTGCAAGCGGCGACCGATGGACGCAGCAGATCTAAGGGATACATCATATTGGGGGAATTCCTCCGCTCCCAGCTTTGAGGCGGAATACACAGAGGCCCCGGCCTCATTGACGATGGTGTACTGAGCTTTTGAGCCGGTTTCTTTGAGAAGTTCTGCTACTACCTGTTCCGTTTCCCTTGAGGCGGTGCCATTGCCTATGGCAATTAGGTTTGCACCGAAGCGGGTTATCATTTGGGCTAGGGTCTTTTTGGCGGCAGAGGTATCCTTGCCTATTGTGCAGTAGACTACGCCAGTGTCTAGGACTTTGCCAGTTTCGTCTACTACGGCAAGTTTGCAGCCCGTGCGGAAGCCTGGGTCGATTGCCAATACTACTCTATCCTTTACCGGAGGTTGCATAAGTAGCTGGCGCAAATTTTCTCCAAAAACTTTGATTGCGCCTTCCTCAGCGGTTTCTGTCAAGGCGGTACGGATTTCCCGCTCTATTGCGGGGGCCGTCAGGCGTTTGTAACTGTCGGCCAGGGCTGCATCCATGAATATCAGGGTGTTGGGATTATCCTTTATAAACTGGGTTTTTAGGGCGGTGTGAATGGCTTCCACTGGGGCTTCCACAGTTACTTTGAGAACATCCTCGTTTTCTCCGCGATTAATTGCCAGTACACGGTGACCGGCGATTTTCTTTATGGGCTCGGAGAACTCGTAATACATTTCGTAAACCCCGACTTTTTTGTCTTCCGTTGGCTTTGCTTCTTTTTTTGATTTCGATGATTGTACGGAGCTGATAAATCCCTCGGATTGGGTTAGCCTGCGGGCTGTGGCGCGGCAGGCCGGGTCGTCGGAGATGCGTTCGGCGATTATATCTGAAGCACCTGCAAGGGCGGCTGCTATATCCGGGACATCTTTTTCCGGGTCTACAAATGGGGCTGCTACGGCTGCAAGGTCTTCTACTAGGTCTTGAGCCCAGATTATATCTGCCAGAGGGCCTAGGCCTCGTTCTTCGGCTATAGTTGCGCGGGTGCGGCGTTTTGGTTTGAAGGGGCGGTATATATCCTCTACCTCGGTAAGGGTTGTGGCTGATGCCAGCTGTGCCGAGAGCTCCGGGGTCAGGAATCCTTGCTCCTCGATTGATTTAAGTACTGCCTCTTTGCGCTCTGCCAAGCTGCGCAGATATTTGAGGCGGTCGTATAACTCCCGCAACTGCTGGTCGTCCATTTCCCCGGTGGCTTCCTTACGGTAGCGGGCTATAAAGGGGATTGTGTTGTCCTCATCGATGAGTTTTACTGTGTTTTCCACCTGCCAAGGGGCTAGGGAAAATTCCTTTGTTAGAGTTTGTTGGATGGTCATCTTCGTTCTCCTTTGTGTAAATTATCGTGGATATTGTATCCCAAACTACAATTCGCGTATAGTCTTGACAAAGCTGTATTAGCACATATAATACACCTAATCCTCATGAAAGGAGGCAATCCATGTTCCAAATCGACCTTAAGAGCCGCAAGGCTATTTATGCTCAAATTACCGACAACTTCAAACGTCTGATAATCACCGGGATTTTACAGCCAGATGAAAAAGTCCCTTCTATCCGGGACCTTGCTCAGACTATAACCGTCAATCCTAATACAGTCCAAAAGGCATATAGAGAATTAGAAAACCAAGGTTATATCTACACGGTACTTGGGCAGGGTAGTTTTATTGCATCACCTGAGAAACCCATTGGTGATGCAAATGCGACACCGGAAGTGGAGTCACTGTATGACTGTATTAGTACAGCAGTACAGGAGCTGATTTTTCGTGGCCAAAATATCACTGATATTGTTGATTTTGTAAAAAGCCAGGCGTAAAAATCTGTATGGCACCATACGAATTTATCAAAATCATAAAGGAGGATAAAAATGGTTCATATTGATAATTTATCAAAGACCTTCGACAATCACAAGGCCCTTGACGGCCTTAATCTCAACATAAAAAAAGGTTCCATTTATGGCCTAGTTGGAGTCAACGGCTCCGGCAAAACTACGGCTATCAAGCATCTGGCGGGGATATACAGGCAGGATTCCGGCTCTGTGACCATAGACGGCCAGACTGTATATGATAACGCGGCCCTCAAGGCTAAAGTAGGCTATATCCCAGACGAGTTATTTTTCTTCGCGGGATATAACCTGGGCATGACTCGGCGTTTTTATAGCAATATGTACGCAACATGGGATAATGCCCGGTACAATACATTAATAAGCTTATTGCAATTGGATGACAGCCGCAGGCTTAACCGTTTTTCCAAAGGAATGCAAAAACAGGCGGCCTTTGCATTATCCCTTTCCATAATGCCGGAGGTACTGATTCTGGATGAACCTATAGATGGCCTTGACCCTATAGTCCGTAAGGATATTTTCAGCGAGATAATCCGGGATGTGGCGGATAGGGGCATGACAGTACTTATATCATCCCATAATCTCAAGGAAATGGACGATATCTGCGACGCTGTGGGCATAATCAAGGATGGAAAGATGGTAGTCGAACGGGATTTGGACGATCTCAAAACCGATGTGCATAAAATTCAAGTAGCCTTTGAGATTGGGGCTGATAAACTAGAGTCTAGCCCCGGGCTTACGATATTGCACAGGGAGAGCCGCGGCACTGTAGATTTACTAGTAATCCGAGGCAGTGAAGAAGATATCTCCGTAATAATAAAGGGCAAAAACCCCCTGGTATACGACCATCTGCCACTGACATTGGAAGAGATATTTATCTATGAGAATAAGGAAATTGAGGAGGGCACCCATGAGTAATAACGCAAACAATACCCCCCACGTCATCCCGGGCTCGACCCGGGATCCCCTCACCTCCGCCAAAAGAGGGGGGATCCCGGCTCAAGGCCGGGATGACGGGAAAAGAATGCTACCACTGATTAACTCCGCCCTATACCTGGAGCAGTTAAAACGCTTTTGGCCCATTGCGGCAATATCCATGCTGGGGTATCTGATATTTGTAGTACAAGTTTTGTACTTTTCACCACTCAGTGTTAATCCGGGACGTAATGCCAATCAAATGCTGGAATTGCTTACAATGAATCACCCTGCAATAGTAATATCAATGGTAGCGGTACCCTTTTGCGCGGCACTTGCTTTGTTTGCTTACCCATACCGTGGGGCGTCCGCCACGGCTTACCATGCTTTGCCTATAAACAGGATGCAGTTGTTTTTCACTCACATAGCTGCAGGGCTTACCCTTATTTTGGTGCCGCTTTTCCTGCTTTCAATCATTTTGCTTGCACCTGTTACTTGGCACTCTCAATGGACATATTTCGGCAGGGACAGGATCATCTTAGGGGAAACCATCAATACTCTATGGCGAGTTACGGGCTTTTTCCTTCGCAACGCCATGGGCTTTACAATGTACTTTGCTATTTTTGTACTGGCAGCTTCCCTTGCGGGTAACCGGGTGATTGGGGTTATTTTATCTGGGGTTATTGTTTTTGCTCCAATGGGTTTTGTGGGGCTTGCTGAGGTTATTGGTTCATATTATATATTCGGGTTTGGCGGCGTTTCCCTTGGTGTTATGGAAAATGTGGCTGTCTTTACCAACCCGGTTGGGTGGATGACGGCATATGAAGGCTGGGGTGCGGCCAGATTTGCCCAGGCAATGTCTCATGCACCGTTTTTTATCAGTTATGGGCTTATTGCTATTGGGGCCTTTGGTCTGGCCTTTATTGGCTATAAGCTGCGTCCTCATGAAAGAGCCGGGGATACGGTGGCTTTCCTGCCAGTGAAACGGGTGCTTATTTTCCTTTTCTCCTTAGCGGGAATGGTAATAATGGGCGTGTTCTGGCTCAATGCTTCCGGTAACCGCCTTGGGTATTATTCCGGCTTTGTTGTTGGATTTATTATTGCGTATTTTATCGCTCAGATGATGGCAGAAAAGACCTTTCGCATAGGACACAAAGTGAAAGACCTGGTGACCTATGGAGCAGTAGCGGTTGGGCTGTATGTAATGCTGCTATTGGTAACGGGAGTAGGTTTCTGGGGCTATGTACGGCGGGTGCCTGAGGCACAGGAAATTACCGGGGTGCATATTGAGCAATTCCGATTCCAAGGAATTGGTGCTAACGATGATCACTTTTTTATAAATGACCCCGCAACTATTGCACGGGTGCACGAGATTCATGAAGCCATTGTTGCGAATCGCGGCTATCTGCAGCGCAGCCGGTGGAACCGTTCCGGGGTCATGGGAGGGGTATGGAGTTGGTGGACAGCACCATTTCATATCACATACAGGCTGGCAGACGGCAGTACAATGCATAGGTCCTACATTTTGACCAGTAATTTTCATAGCAATTGGGATATTAACGATTTGATGAATAGCAGACCTGTAATTGCTGCACGCAATCCTGCCCTTTTAAGGCCGGAAGTAATCGAATCTATTGGCTTTAATGTCCATATGGATCATGGGTGGCGGTTATTTAATGAGGTTGACCTTGCCCGTATCGAAGCGGATGCCCAGGGTGTAGATGTGGAGTATATCCTTGGAGACAGGGCGGAGATATTGACGCAAGTCTATCAGCTGTGGAGAGATGTAAGGATGCCGGAGCAATTGGCTCAGTTGGCACCACTTATTTTGGCGGACATGTTATATCAAGGGGAGGATAGGAATTGGAATAGTTCCATCACTATTAATCTAAGAATCCGTAACCAATATGCACATTATAACTGGGGCGGAGGCTGGGGAATCAGCGTGCCCATTGATGGATATGCGGCCCAGTGGCTCATGGATAATAGGTTTATACCAGGGGTTTTGGTGGAAGATTTGCTTCCTTGATGTAGTTCTGGTAGGATAGGTCCCGACAAAAGGGAGTAGTGCGAAATGCCGTATTCGTCATCACGGGTAATGCCCCGGGTACGGCACGTCTTTTAGTAAAAATGACGGCGCAAGACTTTTGGCTTAATATGCCAAATTTCTTGCGCCTATTTTTATGCTAAATTGCCAAAAATAATAAAGCCCCGTCACCCCGGGCTTGACCCGGGGTCCCCTAATCCAAAGGACGGGGGATCCCGGCTCAAGGCCGGGATGACGTATAACTGCGGGAGATGAGAAATGAGTACAGCACTAGAAATTCTTGGACTAATAATCGGCTTTGTAATGCTAATAAAAGGCGCGGATATCTTTGTAGATGCCAGTGTCAATATTGCTAAACGGCTTAAGGTTCCCAGCGTTGTTATCGGTCTGACCATCGTAGCTATGGGCACCTCCGCCCCTGAAGTCGTAATCGGCATTGTGGCCTCTGCGGGTGGTTCCAGTGATATGGCTGTAGGCAATGTCCTTGGTTCCAATATATTCAACCTGATGTTTATCATCGGCCTATGTGCCATTATCAAGCCCCTTGCCCTAAGATTTAAGGAATTTGCAAAGGATTATTGGCTCTCTATCGCAATCCCTATTGGGCTGCTTATTACAATGTTCTTGCTGGAAGATTATATCCCTCGGATTGGGGGAGTTATTCTTGTTCTTATCTTTCTCACATATATGACTTTGCTGGTGCGACAAGCCATGAAGAACCGCACTACCGACGAAGGAGAACCGGAAGGTCCGCCTATTCACCTGGGGAAAAGTATAACCCTTGGTCTGCTGGGCCTTGTTCTTATTATCATTGGAGCTCAATTCGCTGTTACATGTGCCGAGGGCCTGGCTCAAACCCTTGGGATTACAGAGCGGGTAATCGGTATAACGGTTATCGCTGTGGGGACGTCTTTGCCTGAGCTGGTTATTTTCCTAATTTCAAGCAAAAAAGGAGAAAATGAAATGGCCGCCGGGGTCATTATCGGTTCCAATATTTTCAATATCTTGTTTGTACTGGGAATATCCGGGATTGTTATGCCACTTGCAATTGACGGCAGTATTAAAATTGACCTTGCTGTTCTTATTGCAGGGAAACTGGCGTTTTTATTGTTTGCATTAACCAACAAAAAAATAACAAGGCTTGAAGGCCTTGTTTTTGTGTTGATGTATGTGGGGTATATTGGGTTCATAATTCTTTAGATTGTATGATACGCCTCCCCAGGCTGGATAATAACCGTCGGGGTGTTGCGGTTTTCTAGACTGCCGTCTCCGATTTGCCCTGCATGGTTATCACCCCAAGCAAGGAGTGCTCCATCTATTGTGATAGCCACGGTATGCCCCTGCCCGACCGACACTGCTACAATATCGTACATTACATGAACAAATTGCCGTCTGGGCCAACGCTGAGGAACACCTAACTGACCGGATTCATTTTGCCCGGTGGCAAGGAGTTCTCCGCCCTCTGTGATAATCATTGTATGGGCAAACCCTGCAGATACGTAGGCAACACCGTCTCTTAGAAAAAAAGGCACGGAGTGATAATCCACAGCTCCACCCCCCAGTTCCCCAAAATTATTATTGCCAAACCCCCACAGCTCCCCCGTGGTGGTAATGACAAGGGTATAATCAAACCCTGTACTTACCTGGGCCACATTGCTCATGATATAAACAGGCGAAAACCTGTCATAAAAAGTACCGTCACCGAGCTGGCCGGCACCATTCCAGCCCCAGCCCCAAAGCTCGCCCTCTGCGGTAATGGCCAAGCCATGATTCCCCCCGGCAGATACATAAACGATATTATCCATAACAAAAGTGGGAAAATGGAGTTCTTCATAGCCCTCGACACCCACCTCACCGTTATTGTTAAAGCCCCAGCCCCACAAAGCACCGCAATCGGTAATGGCAAAGGTTGTATATTGCCCGGTGGCAACAAAAACCACATTTTCCATGACACGCACAGGATAGAAGCGAGTATAAGCTGTCCCGTCTCCCACCTGGCCGCTTATATTCCAGCCCCAACCCCAAAGGACTCCGTCAGTAGTAATGGCCATAGAATGCCCATACCCCGCTGCCACATGTGCAACATTACCCATGATACGCCGGGGAACTGTAGGTGCCTCCCAGGTACCAAGTCCAAGCTCCCCACTGATGTTATTGCCCCAGCCCCAAAGGCTGGAGTCAGCCTTGATAGCCAAAGTGAAGTCATAACCTGCAGCTATTGTGGTTACTATGTAAGGGCTTTCGGTAATAGTAGAATCTGGTTGGTCGTGAAGGCGATTTAGATTATCTTGTTTTTCGGTTCGCAGGTCATCTTCTATTTCATTAGGGGAAGGGGTAGTTTCAGGATTCTGGGAATCAAAGAAGCTGTCACATGCTATCAATGAAAGCAACGCAAAACAGAGTAAAGCACATAAAACAAGTACAGAATTTTTCATAATGGCCTCCAAGGAAAGCATCACTTTGGAGGATTTTATCATATATGAGGCCTGTGTGACTATTAAAATGTGAATGGCAATTCTGCATTTTGGATTGTAAATTAGACTGACGTGGCGTTAGGCGAATTAAACCTTGCTTCTTAGCAAAAATTGTTATAAAATCAAACAGGAAAGGTCAGCGACAGGGAATATCCATTGCTGTTGAAATAGAAGAACTGCGGAACCATGTAGGGGCTCAAGCCTACATGGCGCATGAAGGGATAAGCACCATCGCCTTCAAACACAGGCATACACCTGCTACCGCAGCACCCGAAGTATACAATATCGTTCCCCCTCCTTCAAGCACCCCTTGTGAGGACTGATATTACTATACCGGTGCGTCAAGCTACGGTTTAGCATTTGTATTAACTGTCAGTTGTTGAAACTAACAGCGCGAAGGTGATGACGGCGTGCAGGCGCACGACGTCGCCCTTCGCGCTTTTTCTTGTCGCTGCCTTTACTACCAAGCGCAAGGGAGCAAAATAACAATGAAGGTTTCACATTCACACAAAATCGACGCACTAAACAGGGTACTCCTTCCAAAAGAGCTGCTGAGAAAACTGGGATGGAAAAGAGGTGATACTCTCTCCCTTTGCAGTGATGAAGGGGCAGGTGAAACATTGACCTTGCGCCTACTGACAAAGTACACAGAGCCAAAATGCTTCTATTGCGAAAGGGTAGATATAGAAATCATCATAAACCGCAAAGCCATATGCGCCGGCTGTTTGGAAAAGGCTTTGGAAAAGCTGTAAAACAAACCCCCGTCATCCCGGCCTTGAGCCGGAATCCCCCAAGTCTTTCACCAAAGGAAAGGAAGGCACAAGGTTCTATGGGAAGGGGCAGAATACATTAGCACACTTGCAGAATATATTTTTCTAACGACAAAGGCCCCCAACTGGGGGCCTTCGTCGTTTCATCATTAGTATGGTGTTGTTAATCGTTAGTAAGATTTATAGCGTTAGTCTGTGAATCTAGGGAATAGTAACAACGCGTACAACTTGCCCATTGCGCTCTAGGCGAAAATCAGCTGGGCTGGTCGTAAACGCAAAAACCGCGTTTACTGCTCGCCTATGCGACCTAAGTAGCCGAATGCGTTGAATAGGTCGCTGGAAAGGTACATAGATGCGGTTGTTTGTTGGAATACTGGAACAACGGTTTCTGCAGGACCTGCGGCCATAGTTGAATTCGGCGAGTTAACGAGAAGCCCAGAGGCCTTGTGCGACGCGGGGGTGATACCACGGGTGATTTGAGCCTATGGTGAGCCTTGGGCAGTTTTGGAAGATTATTGTTGAACTATGCCACACAGTCCGATATAATACCGCCAACACAGTGCGTAAGGCGGTTTAGATTATTTTTTATCTGGGCTTGCTTCCTGGATGTGAGGGTAGATGTAATATGCCTGAACCGAAAGGGGGTGACGCCATGACAGTGTACGAAGCAATGATGATAATGATAACAACGGGTATTTTAGTTGTTCATGTTATCGGATTGATAGTACGGCTCGTCCGGAAAAGAAAAAAATAATCGGCCCCTTTTCGCAGGGATGAGCCGATTATTTTTCATATAATTCTTGAAGCAAGTCCACCGCCTTTTAGCGGCTGTGCCAGGGGAGCGATTCCTACATCGCTTCCCGTTTTTATTCTGATATCATTATACTGATTTTATACAGAAATGCAAACAAATATATCTCCAACAACAAAGGCCCCCAACTGGGGGCCTTC
>Ga0123355_10020198_pt1 | contig 10628 bp, 5 predicted proteins | sample TergutEmb28metaG_3_FD_89872 | JGI IMG/M metagenome (GOLD analysis project Ga0123355, IMG submission 89872) | Embiratermes neotenicus P1 segment gut microbial communities from Petit-Saut dam, French Guiana - Emb289 P1 | ecosystem: Host-associated > Arthropoda: Insects > Digestive system > Gut ... | reverse complement strand
TTAAAATACAAACATTGTTTTTTCTCTTTTTTTTTTTTTGCTTCCAACAAACTTCCCCCCACATTTCTTTTTTTTTTTTTTTCCCCCCCCCCCCCCCCACACACGCACAATTCAATTCCTGTTTTGATATGACACATTCTTATTTGATGGACAGGTGTTACAACAAGTGTATCCATGGCTACTGTATGGGTGCACCTGACTATGCTTGTAAATGTGATCTGGGCTGGACTGGCGTAGACTGTGGCACCAACTGCGGTTGTCACAATCATTCCACGTGTACTCAGGGTGTAGGAATCTGTGATGAATGTCAAAACTGGGCTACAGGAGAGTTCTGTCAGTATTGTAGGTGAGTAAGATATGACACAGTACAAAATATTTGTTACTGGCTTGTCTTCAGTGAATGCGACCCTTTTTGATAACCTCGAAGTTTCATTACCATGTTCACAGGAGCACAGGAACACTCCCTGTCCTGCATCAGATGAATCCAGGTTACACTTTGTTAAAAGATTTGCCATAGTATTATCCTGCCTTGACTTTATAGCTGTGCATGCTGTCTATGCATTTCTTATTGGATTATTAACTTAATTGAAATTGGTATGGGAAAAAAAGTTTTATTTGCATGACTTTGATCTTTTTACTTTATGTTACCCACATGTTCAAAGAATGGGGTGGTTATCTTTAGGGAAAAGAAGTACAGTGTACTCTTGATTATCCGTGGTAATGGAGGGAAGAAGTGTTGCGGATAATTCAAAATGATGAATAATCCAAAAATCTTAAATACACCGAGGCCTTGTTTAACCCTTTCCCCTCCCTAACGCTCCAAAGCGCTCGGAATTTAAAAGTCCCCTCCCCCTCTAAACGCTCTAAAGCGTTTCTGGTATAGTACGTAAATTAAATGTCCCGTGAAAAAACTCGGCTCTTCTGCCCAGGCACTAGCGATTTGAATGGAACGGGGAAAGGGTTAATGTCCCAGGTGTGATCCTGAAAAAGTGGGCTGAAGTCAAAAAGGCGTAAATAAAAAAATTATATTCCTGTAACAAATGAAGACCTGCAGCCAAAGAGTGTTAAACAGAAAATGAAAGGGCATAAATTATGAAGTTGTGTAAATTGGTAAGGGGCAGTGAATTGCAAGTTGTTAAAAAAAAAACTTGGCATTAAAAAAGGCTGTTATGTACTTTGTATCCGTGCTGCACTTACCCTAGACAATTAGTTATTATTTTGTAATAATCCTTTAACCCTTTAAACACCGAGTTAAATCCCATCTGCCATTTGCTGGCATTATTAGGATCTCACCATTTTCTCCACGTTAGCAGGATAAGGGTTAAACTTACATTTCTTCCAGTTGTGATTTCAGGCTTCAGGTGCAAAGTAAATGAGATCTATGCTCTTCTGGGGTAGTATGCAGCATGCAGTTGGCTTTACCAGCTTCAAGATGGGACCGATAAGTTGTCCCGAAACGTCAGTAGAGAATTACTGCTATACGCTGCATAATGTCCAAGAAGAATACAGATCTTATATTTTTCCAGTTGTTCTTCCCATATGTGGGTACTTCCCTGCACCTATATTAATTACTCAACATGCTTAACTCAAATTTTGCAAAAACAAAAATTAGTTCACTTAAAATTAATGTTGTAGGTTATAATATATAATGAGAAGGTGTACAGTCCACAGCAAATTGTACAGCATAACTGAATTAAACAGATGTAATTGGTAGCATTTGAATCCTTACCAGAGGCTGTGATAAGTGACAGAGGGGTCCTGAAAGTTCTGTTTTGAGCCCCGAGAGCAGATAATTCTAATGCAGATATTTAGAAACTGCTGTTGTTGAAAAAATATTGTAAAGGGGGAATGAATTTCATTAACCTTACCCCTAGAAATTAATTTTATTTATTTATTTATTTATTTATTTAGGCAACAAGAAATTTACTGCATTTGTGAGACAAGCTACATAATGTCTGTTTTATTTTACACAAAATGCCGTTTATTTCATAATTCTGACTTTTTCTTTTTAAATAATACTCATGTTTTTCATAAGTAATGTAAAGGTTAAGCAATCCCATTACAGGCCTGGACATGCCCTGAGAGTTCCAGGAGGTTGAGGCTCCCAGGTTTCAAGACAGTTGGTACATGAAGGTGGTAAGGTTGTCATCCCTATGCACCAGCTGCCTTTACCCCCAGGAAATATTCCCAGTATTCATTTCTCTTAGAGGCTGAGTCAACCCCAGGGCCATAGTGCTGCTGGAAAGATTACGTCAGTGAAAAATTCCAGTCTCACCATCGGGAATTAAACCCATGACCTTCCAGCGTGTCCCGCAATGCCTCAACCAATTGCGCCACCACGTGCCCCCTTCATAAGTAATGTGCTAAAATTTAAAAACCAACTCAGTCATTTAAACGTTAATGCTGGTTCTTTATAATACTGTATGTGTTGATAGTAAACACACCCAAAGATTCAGTGAAAATTCACATCTTCTGGGATGATGTGTGTGCTGTTGGTAAATAATTCCCAAGTAGCTCAGAATAGTTCACAGTGAGTTCGATGTTGAGAAAAGATTTTATAAATTTATTTCCAATACTAATAGCTTATCTGAAACATGTACAATATTTACAGTTCTCCACTCCACAAAAAATAGGAGATATCTAGTACTGCATAGTGTTTGGAGACAGCTTTTTACATTCTTACATTTTATGTTTTAGTACTTCTCTTGTATTTTAATCTGAATTATTTTTAGTAATTTCACGTATTAATTGACTGTTGTATAATGCAGGTTGTAGCCAAACATTTTTTATATATTTGTTTCTTAGGATTGCTGGCGTCAGTTACGGACGGTTCGTGGCCATGCGTTGCAGGTTAATCTTGCAATGTATATTCAGGACCATTGGTGGTAGGTAGGAGGGGAGAGATTTAAACGCCGAAACGGTTAGGAGCTGATAACAGACGTTAGCAGTCCAGTAAGGGAGTCAGTTGTATACGAGTGTGGTGTAGGTGGGAGTACAAATGACTGAGTTATTTTGATAAAATTTGATTTAGTTGTTTAACTTGATACAGCATGCCCTTTTTTTGTCATTTTATCAACAATAAATTGAGTGAGTAAAACAACAAGTAAAAAAAGAAATAATTAAAACTATGTGTGATTTGGTGAACCACACCCGTTTCCTGAAAGGGGATCACCTACCAAACTGAGAATGTCGGGACAACAAAGTTACAAAGGGTGATCGTGGAGAAGGTGTATGTATGTTTACCATTTACTGACATGTGGCAATGCTTGTTTCTTGATAATATTACATCTTCCTGATGATGGAAATGAAAGATAGCTGAAACGTTTAGGGGTGCAAAAACTAGCTTTATGCAGTAGTTGGAAATAAAAACTATGCACTGAGAAGTATTAGCAGTGACACAGTGTAGCATCGCTGAATATTCAAATCTTGATCAGTATCACTGTGAGCACCTGCACTGTAGCCATGATTCAGTGGTGTCCCAGTTTTTTTGTCATTGCAGCGTATATGTAACCATTTATAGGTGAACTTCCTGAAAAATTGGAGACTAATTTACTGTAATCACAAGAAAATGAAAGTTGAAATTTTTATGTTTGTTAATGTCTGACAGACCGGGCAGCTACGGGAATGCTACATCCGGTCGAGGTTGCCATGTTTGCAATTGTAATGGACATGGCAGTGAAGCAAAAGGCATCTGTGACTTGCAGACTGGGGTGTGTTTCTGCCAGGATAATACAGAGGGGGACACATGCAACAAGTGCAAGAAGGGATATTATGGAGATCCTAGGTAGGTGTATGGTAGGAAAAGGTAGTTATTTCACTGTGATTGGTACAGTATTATATGTTAATTGTGTAAATGTTTTGTTTTTCATGTCATTAATGATGTTGATTTTAATCTTTGTTTTGAATCTGAATACTGTTTAAATTAGACTCTCTTCAAATTACATTTCATTTTTGACCTTTTGACACCCGACTTTAGTGGTCATACCGCACCGCTAACCTCTAAATGTTGCATTTTATATACTTATTCAACAAATATAGGTACTGAATATTTTAAACGCGGTATATACTCTCCGTTTTTTCCTCCTCAAAATGCAGTTTGTTTCATAAATCTAACGCATTTGGTTCCTGTATTATTCATATTTTATATAAAGGGTGTGCTAAAATTAAAAAAATAATTCCGGTGCCAAAAGGTTAATAAAGCCAGTCAGTTTACCCCGTCAGTATTGTTATACCAATGCTCCATACTCATTTTTTATACATTTACCTATATAATCTTAGAAGTCGGAATCATAAAATGTACACATGTGCTACTTTCAATTGAAATGGCATTTTCAGTGTTTTGCATGATGACTCAGATAACTACTTCAGTCATTCTTAATTTAAAGTTTTTTATTGTCCAATCATTCTTTCCATTCTTAATTTTCCATTTAAATTATGTATGGCATTCAGATTTGAAATATTTTATGAGTTTTTGTTGTGTTCAGAATGAACAATGTCTATTCATAACAGTTCTAAATATAGTCTTAGTAATTAACCAACTTAATGCACAGATTCTTGTTTTATAATAAGTTTATTATATGCCTCTACACGTTTCAAGCACGCAGTGCTCAAAACGTGTAGAGGCATATAATAAACTTATTATAAAACAAGAATTTGTGCATTAAGTTAGTTAATTACTAAGATTATACTGAGATGCACGGTCAGCAAAACATAAAAAGAAGTTCTAAATATGTAGGGTTCCATTCTCAAAAGAGACTTCATCATTTATTTGTTTATTTTTAAAGGAATGGTGGGACATGTTACTATCAATGTGTGTCTCGAGGAGTGCTGTCCGGCCTGGAGTCACAAGGTCTGGGCAGTCGTTTGGGTCAGCTGACACCATGGGAGTCTCGTCTTGGGGCTCCACCGACCAGGGAGTGCCTTTGGATTGTAACTCCTTATGATATGCATAACAAATCCATTTCATGTGACTGGTAATTAGTTTCATCACATTATTGCATTTGTCCATGGTACTTTGTACTTTTAGATACACAGTCGTGACTGAAATTTTGAATATAGACTAAAAATCCGCAAAATTTTGGAGGCTGGATTTGCCTCCATCTACAGGTGGAATCGGGAAATAGGAGAACCCATACGGGTGGGTCTTTTAGAAAAAGCGAGATTGAATCCCTAGACAAGGGTCCTGATTTTTATGCATGACTAGCCATGTACCTTCATTAGAATCCTATGAAGGTGATTGTAAGATTTCCTTCTTGTTTGTCTTTGCCAGGGTTCCAACAAATTCTTATGTTTAGTGGCTGTTTTATACAGTAAAATATCAATAAAATGAGGGTAGAAAACACACACACGCACGCGCATTCACACACATGCACCCATGCACGCATGCACACATGTGCACGCACACACACAGACATAAACACACACCCCACACACACACACGCACACGCGCACACACGAGAGAGGAGGTTGAGGGATGGGTCCATTGTGGAGACCTCTACCTGTACAATGCACTACACTCACAAGACAGACAGCCATGTCCCTGGCAGGATTCGAATCCGCAATCCTAGGGGGTGAGTAGCCACAGACCTACACCTTAGACCACATGGCCACCAGGATTGGGTAATGACAATTATAATGCATTAAATATTCAGCTGTAGCCATGAGATAAACTTTTCTGCTGTTTTCGTGATGAAGTGTTAGTACCTGTAATGATGGTGACTTCTTTTATTTCAGTCTTTGTAAATAACCGACTTGATGCACAATTCTTTTTCTTATATTTGTTTATTCCAATTCTATACATGTTTCAAGCAACCAAGTGCTCATCATCAGAAGAGTCAATTGTATCAATACGACCTCTGGTTTCTGTCACACTGTGTAGGTGACTGTGTTGTTATTAAAAAAGAAAAAAACAAACAAAATCAACAAAACATAAAATTCTTTTTATTTGGCTTCCTTCCAAACAGCTCGTTTATTTATCCAGCTTTTTGATGGAATTGGCAGACAACGATTCTGTGATATTCACTGTAGAGTCTTTAGGGTAGAGTGTCATATAGAAATGGTAAAAATTATTACTGGAGGAATTTATAGCCTCTTCACACAGGGTTGAGGACTGGAGGCTGCAGTTACTGACAGTTGTCAATAATATTTATCATTGTAACCCTGTGCTGTTTGTTGTGTAAAGATACCAGGTTTGTATCTTGGCCTTGTGTCTGGCTATCTGACTCAGGATTTCCATGGTTATTCTCATTCCCTGCAGCCACGTAACAAGTTGGTATCTTAAATTAGGACATGTCCACGACCTTGTGCACACTTCTCACTTTAGTGTCCTGTCATTTATATTCTGAATGACTGATGGCATTGTTAAATACCGTAAGTATGTAAAATTGTGTGGTCCAGGTAGCTCAGTATAACGACTGACTATGGGCTGGACAGTCCGGGATCGAATCCCAGTGGGTACAAGATTTTCCGCCCATCCAGACCGGCCCTGGGGCCCACCCAGCCTCCTGTAAAATGGGTACTGGGTCTTTCCCGGGGGTTAGGTACAGCCGGGGCATGCTGCTGAACACTCACCCCCTTCTAGTGCTGTGGTCATGGAAGAGTAGAGCTATACCTCTACCCACCCTCTGGGCCGCACCGGGCCTGTAACGGGATCACTTTACGTTTACATTTACATAAAACTGTACTGTGTTCAGACGAGTCCATGTTGACTGCAGACTGCCATGAGGATCTCAAGTCTTGTTCCTGTGATCCACTCTTTTGTGGTCATTGACTATAAAGACATTAACAAGATTTCATTGCATTTGACAGCACCATTCAGTTTACAATCCATGAGGACATTAATGTCAGCTGCCAAGAGAACAGTGTGCATGTGTACGATGGGCTGCCAGATTTTGTGTCGTCTACAAACAGCCACCAAAGCCATGTCCTGGGGGTGTTCTGCAGTGTGGACACCAAGTATCCAGTTACTGTGGAGGCCAAGTCTGGTGAGATCAAAGTGCCTGAAGATCCTACTTAACCCTTCTAATTATTCTTTGATATTTGGGTTATTAATGCTGTATATCAGGAGAAAAATGAGTTTGGAAGCGATCACCACCACCACCACCATCATCTTCATCATCATAATTGTGTCATAATCGAAAGTTTCGTTCTTGTTTTTCTTTAGACTTCAGTGTTTATGGGGAGGGTGGAAAAGGGTGTGATCCAGTGGAACTGCTGTTTTAAGTGCCTGACATCTTTCATTATTTTTCGTGCTTTTACACCTCATTGCCATTCTGTTACATTATTGCAATGTTATGTGTGATTCAGCTGATTAAGCATTTCCTGTTATCAGCAATTATATCATTTATTACTCCTTCACTCCGCATTAAAATATGGCAGCCATTCCTGTAGAAGCAGGAGATTTCGAATCTTCATTCTTGGACAGGACACTATAACCACCAAATTAAAATATGACCACACACTTGTTGCATTCAAGGAATTCAGGATACCTTACCTCTGGTAATAAAGGTAAACTGTTGTATCATACATTGTCATATGCAATTAGAAGTGTAAACTGTATGTCATTTTGTTGTCTCTTACAAATCACATTTGTGAGCTATAACCTCTTTGTAAGAATATATGTAGGCAAAAATGTTTGTCATGTATGAAATTAATTTCAGTACATTGAGAAACAATAAGTATCTCACACTGCAGTTACCTAACAGTATATGTTAATGTTTTAGGTGTCTTGACGGTGTATTACAAACAAGGAGATATGTCTGAAGGTTTCAATGCCAGTTATAAAATTCTGAGCTGCCCAGAAAATTGTCCTGATAACCATATTTGTCGTGGTGGGCACTGTGTGTGTGCAGATGGTTGGACAGGGACCAACTGTTCTATAGAAATGTGCCCTGGCAACTGTAGCAGTGACAAGAAGCAAGGAACATGTGACAAGGTGGGTAGTATCTTGTGTCACTAGTGACACATTTCAGCACCATTTTTCTTGGTACTTTCAGCTCAGTACATGGTACTTTGGGGTATATGGTGGTGCAGTTGGTTGAGGCACTGTGCTACAAGCTGGAAGGTTGTGGGTTCAATTCCTGATGGCATCGTTGGATTTTTCATTGACTTGATCCTTCCAGCCACATTTTGGCCTTGGGGTTGACTCAGCCTCTAACGGAAATGAGTACCAGGGATATTTCCTAGGGTTTAAAGGTGGCCGGTGCGTAGAGCCGACAGCCTTACCACCTTCATGTGAAGATTGTCTAGAAATTGGGTGAGTCTCAACCTCCCAGATCCATAGGGGCCTGTCAAGGCCTGTAATGGGATAGCTTAACATTTTACATGGTACTTGGGTTATTGTGATATACATTTCATTTTGAAATGATGGATTGTTGCTGGACCATATCAAATTTATCTGCATCTCACTTCTCACAAAAGTAAACTTTAACCTTTTGGTGCTGAGAGTCAACGATCATTGACCCACAAAGTGATGCAGAGAAACCCTAAAGCCCACTGAAGGTAGTGGCCAAGAACATGCAAAGTAAGACATGGCCATTTTAATCCCAGGTATTTTGCAGAGTACACTGGGCACTTAATTCTGGCTGCTAAGGAACATTGTGATGGTAATGTTAAACATGTTTGTTGTTAGAAATATGGCCGGTGCCAGTGTTCACCTGGGTTTGGCGGCGAGGACTGTTCAGTTACTCTACATGGCTCACAGCTGGTGTTTACCCAGCTTTTTGATGCAGCTCGACTCTCTGCTGACAGTCAGGTGGACCACCTACGTAAGCAGCTGCCCCGCTTTGGTCACAGTCTAGTTGTTGACACCCGTGGCTCACTGTGGATGTTTGGTGGTTTTTCTTTAACAAATGGACCACTGAATGATATCAGACTTTTTGACATGAAGAACAATTCTTGGATGCCGGTACAGTATAAATGTTTTAATTAGTAGTTGGTAGGCCAGGCAGTTTTTCAACTCATGAACAGGAATTTCACTAGATACCATAAAGAGTTCAGTATTTTAAATGTCTTCATTTGGGTAGTGCACAATTTTGTAGTATTTAACTCATGAATTTTCTTTGCTTTAAAATTTACAAGGGGTGTTTGGAAATGATTTGGACTTACCCTGTTGGCAGCAGTTTTATTATTTTGAGGCTGAAAACTGATCAATTGCTAGCTCAAGCTATACTCCTCCTAGGTTTATACATCACTGCCGTCTCCTTGGGACCTTCTGGATGACTTCATGGAACCATTCTTTAGGGGTGTTGTGATACCGCACATGGACAGCCGCCTCTAATACTTATGTGGATGGAAACCACTCACTATGTAGTGCACCCTTGATGTCGAATAGAGCATAGTCAGATGGTGTCAGGTCAGGTGAATAGGTAGGATGAGGCAACACAATGAACCCTAATGATGTTACTGCCACTGATATGTGGTTGCATATTGTCATGCTGCAGCATTATTTTGCATGACCATTTTCCCTTGCATTGCTGAGGGATTCTGCACCAGTCTTGTTAGTGTTTCACAGTACCTGTCACTGTTGATTGGTATACCAGTATAAAGCCAGTTCATTAGCAGCATTCCTTGTGAGTCCCAGAAAATGGTGACCACTTGTTTTCCCACAGAAGGGCCACTTTAAAATTATTTTATAGTGTGAACTTCCAGAAACAAAAAAGACAAAGTATGTGATAGTGGAAAGGAAGAATGGTTTAAAGAAAAATAGAATAGGACATTTTAAAATAAAAAATTACAAATTTGAAAGAGTGGAAAAATTTAAATATTTAGGAGTTATACTTAATGAAGATAACAATAACCAGATAGACAGAATAACAGATAGGTGAGAGAGGACGGACGAATCGTTGGTGGAGAAGGGTGGCAGGGAAAAGTACATAACAGAGAGGAATGGAAGAAGCTCCTAAGAACAGCAAGGAATTGTCGCATTTTGCACATGCCAAAGGAATGAATGAATGAATGAATGAATGTGAACTTCTAGGGTGTTTCCATTGCACTGACCATCTGTTATTATCAAGTGTGTGATAATGCAACCAAGATTTGCTGTCTGTGACTAATCTTGCGAAGAAATCTTCAGTGTCTTTGATTGTGTATGGCTGGCACTTGACAAAAAATGTCCACTCTGTTTGTGTTGCTGCATCGGGTCGGGATCCAGTGTACACACACCTCTTTCATCTTCAAATCCTCATAGATAATGTCATGAAGAGTTTCTTGACCAATGCCTGCTTCAGTGCATATCATCAAAGGTTACGTATCTATGCACTGTGCTCATTTAATTTACATTGTGGCTGGTGTACACAGTGTTGCAAGGTAACTGGGCCTTATACCTTTTGTGTCTAGTTTTTTGTGACTGTTGAAGTTCTGTACCCAGCTAAACAAATTGCTCTATGTAGGTGCTTTCTTTCTGCATATTGCACGTAACCAACAAATATTTGATGATTTAACGCCTTCCTTCCACAGTAACCATGTGGTCCATCTTTATCCATTATAATTACCCTTTGTTTTGCACTTGTCCTTTTGCTTTGACCACTACATTAGCAGTTCTTCACTGGCATGCATGACAGTGCCATCTGGTGGTGGAATGATGTACCAAAACCACAGTATCTGATGATAACTCGTGTGATCGTACAGCA
>Ga0123355_10020196_pt1 | contig 10629 bp, 10 predicted proteins | sample TergutEmb28metaG_3_FD_89872 | JGI IMG/M metagenome (GOLD analysis project Ga0123355, IMG submission 89872) | Embiratermes neotenicus P1 segment gut microbial communities from Petit-Saut dam, French Guiana - Emb289 P1 | ecosystem: Host-associated > Arthropoda: Insects > Digestive system > Gut ... | reverse complement strand
CAATAAAAATATTTCGCCACAAAAAATTTTTTTTTTTTCCCCTCCCACCCTTTTTTTAAACAAAATTTCCCCCCCCCCCCCCCCTTCCATCTGGAATGTCCGAAACATCCGCAAGAGATTCCTAGACGCTCAATTAATTGAAGTAAGCATTAATGTCGACTTACATCGAGTGGCCCGAAGGTCAGAATGAGGATACAATTAGAAAGGGCAATGTTGTGTAATGAAAACAGAAGTATAAAATCAAATACTAAGCTGAAGTCATATATCGACGAAGACGAGGAGGGAGCAATGGCGTTTTCGACCCCGTAAAACATTTCTTTTTAAATTAAAGGATCAGGACAGAGACAGACTTACTAGAAGGATATAAAGACCTAAATACCACACCATCAGAATGCCACAAATAACAATATAGAGTGGGAGAAAGGAGAGCGCTGAAGCAAATAACATGTCCATTACGGGGAAGATTTCTTAGATCACAATTCACAGAGAAACGCGAGTATTTTAATTGGCCACGCTGTCTCTGTCACTCTGCTGGGTAAACATAAGGAAGGGCGAGGAGAAGAGTCCCTTGTTAATTGCTTCGTTTAATTGGAGGGCATCAGTAGATCCTGACACGATTTATTTCAGACCGTTAAGAGACGGACAAAAAGAAATGACAATAGAAGAGCTTGATGTGTTAGAGTAGTCAAGGTCACTGATTGTTATTACACTCAGTTCTTAACCAAGCAGCAATTAGTGGGCCTAAACAATCCACTGTCATAAAACAAAGAACGTTTAGGTAAAGTTGGGCAAGGCTTGGTAAAGAATATTCAGCATGAGGCTCAAGTAACTTTATTCCGGGCACCTATTTTGTGACGTATGGTGACTCCAAGGGTTAAGAGCAAATTTCTGCTGCCGTCAGGGATCTGACTCCTGCTGTACAATCCACAGCCATGCCGGTTCCAACGATGTAGCGCATGCAACGTGTTAGGTGTGTTTCAGCCCAAAGATCAATAAAGAACGGATTAACAATAAACCTCACTTTACAAACACTTCAATGTTTAAATTATACGTGATGTAAAAGTGTTGTACATGTATATTCTACGAGGCCTTCATCCAACATTAACTTCATCCCTTTAAAGACGAAGCGCAGACTGCTTTATTTAAAGACCCAGTCCGTACCGCGCTGTAAACACTTTTCATCTCGGTTATAAAAACCAACCAGCTTATGATGTAAGTGACACAAGTCGCTGTTTGTTTTCAGACGTGGGCACAGCGTACAATTGTTGAATGTTAAACTTCTTAGTTCGTCATGTACCCACCCAGTAGGCTTTAAAAAGTTATAAGCCTGTATCAACTGTTGAGTTTCACTCTATGACCAACAAGTTGAATGCCAGTGGCCTAAGTAAAGAACAGAACTGTGCCATTCACAGATTCAGCATTGGATACTGTAGCCTATCTGTCGACAAATATAAAGAATCTTAGTTGCAGTACATATTGCTGGTGTGTCTGCCGTTTCCATATCGAGTGGGTCAGACACTACATATTTTGGTCAATGAACTAGGGGAATATGATTGAACTCCCACTCGTGTGTAGAATCTTAGTGTCATTACGACACCTGTGTAATGAATGCTGTTGGTGTGTCTACTGCTTCACAATGCAAAGGACCAGAAGCTACATACCTTGTTCGACAGGTTCAGGGAATATTACAGCGGTGTCACTCCTCTGCAGACATTCCTGCAGCATCTTCTCTTCCTCCTCCCCTAGCAGTCCCCTTCTCAACATCGGGCGTCCCTGAGGCACTTCATCAGTCACTGTGGTCCCTCCACCATTTGTCATCACTTCACTATCATCACCCATAACATCGACCTCACCCTGTCTATCATCTGCATCCTTCCTCACTTTCACCATAAGCAACCCCTGGAGTCCTGCACCCCCCGGGTCATTCCCAACAAATATCCTCCGCGATTCACCTTCAGGAGGTGACGGCACTATTCGACTGCTCTGCTCGTCGTCCTGGTGAGGGGTTTGATCAGCAAGAGGCTGGTGATTGTGATTGTTGTCGGGGCTCATGGCAGCCGCTGGTGGGGCGCATAGGTCACCTGCAGCCACTGCGCCGACCACGCTAGCAGCCACCGAGGTCACTACTACGTTGTCCGACGACAGATTCTCCAGGTCGACTGAAATCAAAAAGGATAATGGTATGAATAAGCGCATAAAATTGTGAACTGTGGGGAATTCTATATTAACAACGGCAAGGGGTCAGAACAATATACGACGATTTCTCATGGCGGAAGCCCGGGTTGAATTCCAGGGCTGTCTTCTGAGTACACTTCTCAAAGAAACGGCATAGTTCAGGTGACAAGACATGAGGGGGACGGAGAACTGGATTCGACAGATTCGACAATGAGACCGCTCTGTAAACGAATTCAAACGTGACTGCTATGACAACGTGTATTCTCTCAGTGCCAAACTTCACTTGTCTATTCCCAATATTTCACGGATTACAGTGATGAGACCGCAAGCTGTATAAAATTTTCGCGCGCCAGCCGTGTTATTATTACCGCACATGTTATGATAATACCTTCACCTGTTGCACATTCTTCAAGCACACCTTTCATGGCCACACAGTACTTGGCACTACTGTCGCTCCCATACAATGTCGCATATCTACCACACTATTATTATTATTATTATTACTATTATTGCAAATATACTCTTAGGACATTGGGCCGGGGGGAGGAGTACATCAAGTGATATAATGTTCACAAGGATTTCTTCCTTCGTAAGAATCGGAGCTGACTCAAAAGCTCAGACGACACACAGTAAGCGTAGTAGCGGCATAAGTCCATCTCTATTTCCTTACGGAAGAAGTTTAAGTGAAAAGTGTGCAGGTTCTAGCCACTGTTATAACAACGATAATCAAACCACATCAGCCACCAAAATTACAGAATCACAATTCACAAACAAGCGAACCAGAACTGCTCGTTTACAGAAAGGATGATCGGCATATATTCACGACCCACATCCAAGCAGGTTCTGAATGGATATCCAGGACTTGTCCGAGACTCTTTCGCCGGGACGTTAAGGGGCCGAGACGTACGACCACTCCAGTCAGATACAGTTGCTCTACCTGCACAAGTACACAGCGCCGTGCTTACGTTTATCAACATGCCGTATTACTTTCTGCCACAAATGGGCGGACGAAGAATTTGTGGGCGTAAAGTGAAGTTTATACACATTTTTAATAATAAACTGAGTAAGTCACATCTTGTTGGACAATTATTAAATTCGATTCACGATGCACGGACCCACGTATATAAAATTTACACACACACTGTTTACCTCAAAATAGGTATAAGCTCTACGCACGCACGCAAGCATGCAGGTCAACGCGCGCACGAACGCACATATCGGAGTGTTAGATATGGTAAAAAAAAAACCAGCAAATGTACATAAACGTATACAAGTATCTTATAGTACAAACACAGTACTCCTCTTGCATGTTTATAACAACAGATATTTTTATACATGTATGTGCCTTTGTTGGTTTCGTTACCATATCTAATTAGCTCAATGCACGGTCATGGATAATTCTAAAAACATATCGGAATATTCTTATAATAAAACCAACTAGATGCACTAATTTCTCAAATTTATTTTTGGAATGAAACTCTCTCTACATGTTTCGGACAGTTCCTCTGTCTATCATCAGGAGTTCTTTGCTGTACACACAGCAATGGTATATGTCACACAGGTTTGCTGACAGTTTGCTAGCAGGATCAGGACGGAACCAGTTCCGTCCTGATCCTGCTCGCAAGCTGTCAGCAAAACTGTATGCCATATAGCTATCATTGTTGTGTGTACAGTAAAGAACTCCTGATGATGGACAGAGGAACTGTCCGATACATGTAGAGTTTCATTCCAAAAATAAATTTGAGAATTAGTGAATCTAGTCGGTTTTATTATAAGAATCTATCACGATGCACGGTCAACTGAACGTCAAATACCGGAATATATTTGCTCTGGGAATTTCACTCACAGAACAGGCAGGCCACAATTGATCTTGCAGAGTTTGTTTAAATTTTATGGAGCTTAATGTGCAAGACTGGTATATGGTTTATTCTTTAGCAGATCTGCCTGGGCGGAGTCTAACAAATATCCTACAGGCAAATGGTGACGGTACAAGAAACACAAATCCACTACTTCTGTGTTGTCCACTTAGGCTGAACGTAACAGATCGTTGTTAAGCTCTGCAGAACCAACAGTAAGGGCACGCAAGATATTCACAAAATCCCCTGTAACATGCACTCTCAAATACTTGCTTGCTATCCTTAAATCCATTTCGATTACGCGACCACACGTCCTGTCCAAGTGGTTGTTACAGAGATCAACCTCATTACGTATGCACGGTGGTGGAGATACCCTCACAGCTTCAGGTTTGTCCTAAACACAGTAGCAGGCTGTGTTCTCTCCATGGCTACAAAGACATTCCTAATGCGTCTTTGCTGTTAAGAACTTAAACTATTTCTACTCGTGACGTGGATATAAACGTGTCAACGCAAAACGCGGTGTGTGAAAATAAAATTTTCATTTACTATGCTTCACAGCCCCCAGTCAATTAATCCATGAGTGATCAGGAAAACACCTGGACGTAAGACAGAAAAGCAAGGGGGTGTTAGGAAAAATAGCGTAATGAGAGGCTTCCGAATCTGTACCTTTGTATATAACGTTAGAGGAATTAATCAAGGGGGATGAGATGAGCAAGGCATGCAGAACGGATGCGGGAGATATTAAATGGATCAGAACTTTAGTTCAAAAGACCGAGAGAAAGAATACAGAAAAACGTTTTGAGAAATTTGCGTCGTTAGGGAAGATTAGTGGTTGGACGGGATACGAACCGAATGCAATATGAAGTGCAGGACAGGGTGCAGCGTGGGGCTTTTAATACCAGGAATCCACACGGCAGGCCAACGTGCAATGTCTGCTCAAGACAGGCTCCGCGGCACAGACGTAGTTAATAATTAGTACGTAATTCTGTCCATAAACATAACGACGCCGATTCTACTCGCGGTATGGCAATCAGCAAAAACAACAATGCGATAACCGACTGGGGTCGCTGCGATTTTTCACTGACTTAATCCTTCCGGCCGCACTCATCGTCTAACAGAAACGTGTACCAGGAATATTTTCTGGGGGTAAATGCGGCCGGTGCGCAGGGCTGACAACGTTACCACCTGCACGTGCCGACTGTCTAGAAATTCTGGAAGCCTCATCTTCCCGGAGCCCTAAGGGCCTGTCCAGGCCTGTAACAGGATAGCGTTTATCATTGCTATATCCACCATGTAGTTAGTCTTGCTAATGGCGGCCCATTACGCTTCAGAGCTACCACCGCCTATGGTCTTATACGTATAAGTTTACAACGTCATTCTCTTGCAGAATTTTAATTTATGATATGTTTCTGTGGGGGACCGCGGTAGCACAGTAGTTAAGCTGTTGTGCTACAAATCGGAAGGTCGCTGGGTCGATCCCAGCTGGTGTAAGTGGAATTTTCATTGATATAAAATCCTTCCGATCGCACTATGGCCCTGGGGTCGACTCAGCCTCTAATAGAAATGAGAATCAGGAGTATTTCCTGGGGGTAAAAAGCGGCCGGTGCGTAAGGCTGAAACCTTACCACCATCCTGTGTCGTTGTCACGAAATCTGGGAACCTTAACTTCCTGGAACAATCTGGGCCCTTCCGGGCCTGTAACGGGACTGATTTGCCTTTTTTACGTTTCAGTAATCTTTAGCTTTTAATTCGGCATTGCAAGCAATTACTTCAATATGTGTAAACCTTTCATTCGAATACAAAACTCCGGGTCGGTGATCGTCAAGCATCTAAACACTGTACCGTCGGAGTGAATAAAGTGCGCTGCACTTAGCTGTTGCGGCACGATATCCGAACCAGATTTCACAATAAAAGGCTGGATTTTCACGGCAAAGCCTCGGACTCAAAGCCAATTGACTTGGGGTTTTTCCCAGTATTGTTGTCACCTGCTAACAATCATTCCACCATTACGGTACCTGTGACCGTCAGAAAATCAGGCCTTCCACCTGTACAGGCCGAGGGCTTCTTTTATGACCCGGCGCCCTGCTGGACATACAGTACAGAAACTAATTTTATTTTTCAAGAAAGGAAGAAAGAGCTAATTTTTGTACAATTTCAGTTATGGGACGTTTTGAATTAGGAACAGCGTAAGTCTTAAGCCTATAGTCCTTCGCCGTTCAGGCAAAGATGGCTTATCTCGGAGTACATGGACACTAGAAATAGGTGAATGGTTAATTTCACGTCCCGGCCGCTTTACCCCCGGGAAATATCTCCGGTACCTATTGAACAGGAGGTTGGAGGGCTGCCGAGTCGGTCTGGATGTTCTTAGAGAAGACAGAGGTCTAGGGATTCGAACCCCGGACCGTTCAGCCCGTAGCCTAGTCGCTACGTGGAGTACACTACACCGGCTCCTCTTTACTACCTAGTAGCTTACAAAGATATATTTAGCGTATTTGTCATAAAGTAAAAATAACAGCACTGTGCCAGTACAAAATAAATGTTCGTTATCAAGGACCTACAAATCGAACTTGCAATAAACGAGTCTGCGCCAAGCACAGATACAAAACGCCACTTGTACCACGACAGCCAGTAAACAACTTGCACCATACGTTGTCCTGAGAACTTGCGCAACACACGAGTTCCGTTCTCTTACGTCACTGCCCTGCGGGCGAAATTCCCTTCCGTAACTTCCTTGTTTTCAACTTAGAGGCACTACTAACTCCACAGGGACCGCTTAACGTTAGCTAATAATCTCTAAATACGAACGTAACATGCACTGTGCTACGGGATACATCACATGTTGACCCTCTCCTCCTCATCCTCCTCCTCCTCTTCCTCCCCCAAACGATCTCTGCATTCTTGAGCTGTCCTCAACCATCTCTCTGTGACTTTCAACTTTTCTTCATCTTGACTGGCTGGACATCTGTGTATTTAAGTAACACTGTGACGAGCATAAGGCCTACAAGTTAAGCTGCAGATCCCCTGTAGCAGCCAATGTCGCTTACACTATTATCTTCACATGGGAAGACGGCGAAATATCGTCTACTGGGTGTTCTGATAAAATGTGCCAGTTAATTCCTGCATCGTCTAAGTCACACAGGCAGAATTCATTATTGTAACAGAATGTACCTACAGAAATATGCCGACCCGTAACATACCATGTCAATAACGGCTTACTATGGGTTATTCCCAAAGATAAAGCGAGATCAATGGAAATGTTTTTAGGCTCCAGAAATGCAACTTCAGTCCGTTTCACACTTCACAAACTGTGCACTACTCGCCCGTACAAAACACAAGCGATGAACAACTGACAAGCACTAACTGATACATAACCAAAACATGGCGAACAGAGGACATAACATCTCCGAGCTTCCTAAAAGAATATGGCGCTTGTAATCGATTCTGGGTCATGGCTACCCTTGACGGGGCTTCGCGATCACACTCATTGGACACACCACAAAGTATAGAACTCGAGTGATCAGCCTCTAACTGACAACACACAATATTCACAACAGACAGACATCCATGCCGTCGGCGAGATTCGAGCCCAAAATCTCAACAAGCGAGCAGCCGCAGACCCACGCCTTAGACTGCGCAGAAGTTGGCATCGGCAACAGAAATTGACAGTGCAAAGATAGTTTGTTCATCAAGTTTCTATAGGCCGGTATTGCAACAGGATGTACAAGTGTCCGTTGACTCTCCAGCAGAGACGTGACGATTACCTTTCTGGAGTCCGTGAAATAGCCACGTTGAAGGTATACAGATAACGTGAAGAAGTACAGGAAATATCTGAACGATGGGACAGTTCGGTTGGCCGATATACCGAAAACACGTTAATTAATACAATTCACACTTCACCACATTAATTAGCTTAATGAAGAGGCAGTGAATGGAATCTTAAGTTGAGGCATTTTGTATGTAAAAATGAAGTAAAAGGGCAAAGTAAATCAAAACACAACTAGTTTATTGGTTGGGTGTTAACGAAACAACATGTTTCGGTCTACTCGGAAGCCATCAACAGGTTTACAAAGTTCTAAGAGACTAAATATTGCTTATGTGTGGCGGATGTTGAGATCTCATCATATATTATTTATAGGCCTGATGATGAGATCTCAACATCCGCCACACACAAACAATATTTAGTCTCTTAGAACTTTGTAAACCTGATTATGGCCTCCGAGTAGGCCGAAACATGTCGTTCCGTTAACACCCAACCAATAAACTAGTTGTGTTTTCACTTACTTTGCCCTTTTACTTCATTGACAGTGACTGGATTTTGGAACTCTAATAATATTCTCCATATTTTCTGTGCACGAGACAATAACAGACTCATTAATAAGTCACCGTCCTGAACGGAATGTACAGAAATGAAACCTAAAAAAAAGCGAATCATCTTGCATGAAGCAATCGAAGACAATTTTTATCTTACTGTGGCCTCTACCACAGCGACGTGTGCAGTAGGCGACAAGTATGTCATAAACGGTGCAATAAACTGCAGGCATGCCTACCAGGGACCGAGATCTTGCAAAATTTATCCCGAACACAGCACTTAGAGAGTGTAGTTGGTCTCTGAGATGTCAGCACCGTCCAAGCAGCAAGGAACTGTATTTATTAAATATCAAGACCTTTACGAGTAAATCGTAGGTTCCAGACTCGGTAATAAGAAAATATGGTCAAAATATGGTCAAAAGAAAGCCGCTTATAGCACTTATTAAAACATTTTTATCATTTAAGAAACTATTTCGTTATCAACGTCTCTACTAAAGCAGTGACACAAAATTGTCCTTTCGCGTGTGTGTCGTCGTCGATGACCTTCACACTTTAATGCTGCATACGTGTACCTTGTAAATGTCGGCTAATAAAGGAATTACGTGTTGCCATTTCCGAATAATTACTGGCCAGATTGTTTGAACTGTATTCCTAATGTCTGTTGTAAACTCGGTTGTAAAATACTTGGATTCTTGTGTGTAAGGCGGTTTATTTGGCAGGCGTGGTAGTACTGACTACTTACTTACTTACTTACTCCATGGTGCAGAGTCCTTCTTGAGAAGCTAACTGGTTTGCAGCTAGTCAAGAAATTCCCCGCATTTCACGGAACCCGAAGGTTCATTACCGCCCTTACAAGCGTCCGCCACCTGTCTCTATACTGGACCAGCCCAATCCAGTCCATATACCCACATCCCACCTCCTGGAGATCCATTCTAATATTATCCACCCATCTATGCCTAGGTCTCCCCAGTGGTTCCTTCCCTCCGGTTTCCCCACCAAGACCCTATACGCCCCCTCTCCTCACCCATACGCGCCACATGCCCAGCCCATCTCATTCTTCTAGATTTTATCACCCACACAATATTGGGTGAGAAGTACAGATAGTACTGACTACTTCTAGTAGTAAATCACTCTAAATCGCGTAACGAAAGGGACAAGGTCCATTACGGATCAAGACAAATACAAAATATTTGTATGCCGCTGGGAAACCCACAACAGTATTTCAAGCACATAGAATTTAACCATGCATTACATCCTATGAACACAGCAGCCAAAATCACGATGATGCAATGTATATTACTATTGTAGATGTATCATATTTTATTTTATTTTAAATATCCTGATGATGGCGGGTGGCCGCCGAAACATATAGCAGGAAATAAACTGTACTATTGTGTATACCATATGTGCATAAGTCGGTTTTATAAATAAGATATACTTGTATGGCGTCACCGCCTTCTAGCCAGGCCTACGTACATCTTGTCTAGCCTGTCTGCAACGTCGTAAGTCGTTAGAGCTCGAACGCCTCCCTAAGACCCCCTCTATCGAATCCTTTAATATCAGTAAAAGTTCACCTCAGTGGTATACATACACCATTTCTTATCTCACAGAGAACAAAGTCCGTGTTCATCACAAAGACCAATCAGTCAATCCTGTTTAGTAAAATAATCGGTATTGAATTTCCGAATCACAGGACATAAATACATTGAATCAACAAGATGAAGGGTTTGATGTGTATTGGACCGTGCATCATCTTGATAACTGAAGAATAAAATCCAAATAGATGCAACTTATTAATTTATTATGCTTATGTTAGGCTCAACATGTTTCGGGCACCATTATGCCCATCATCAGGAGCTCACGACGATGGCGTTGGTTACCACATAGGCCGTCTGGTTCTCGAGTTGCTGCTGGTTGGAAGTTAAGTGCAGGCTGTAAGCCTTCGGTCCGGACTCTCATCCACCCTTCCTGCACTAAACTTCCAACCAGCAGCAACTCGAGAACCAGACGGCCTATGTGGTAACCAACGCTACCGCCGTGAGCTCCTGATGATGGGCGTAATGGTGCCCGAAACATGTTGAGCCTAACATAAGCATAATACGAGTAAAGTAATAAGTGGCAGCTAGTTGGATTTTATTCTTCAGTTAAGATGGATGGTTTCTTAATGCCAAAACAGCTAGTGTATATGTATATATATATATATATATATATATATATATATATATATATATATTAGATTCTTTGTCTCTGTACCACTGGGCTGTAAGTCGCCAGAGAAATATTCGTGTCT
>Ga0123355_10020195_pt1 | contig 10629 bp, 3 predicted proteins | sample TergutEmb28metaG_3_FD_89872 | JGI IMG/M metagenome (GOLD analysis project Ga0123355, IMG submission 89872) | Embiratermes neotenicus P1 segment gut microbial communities from Petit-Saut dam, French Guiana - Emb289 P1 | ecosystem: Host-associated > Arthropoda: Insects > Digestive system > Gut ... | reverse complement strand
GTATATGGACTGGATTGGGCTGGCCCAGGATAGGGACAGGTGGCAGACGCTTGTGAGTGCGGTAATGAACCTTCGGGTTCCGTGAAATGCAGGGAATTTCTTGACTAGCTGCAAACCAGTTAGCTTCTCAAGAAGGACTCTGCACTGTGGAGTAAGTAAGTATAAGAGCTTACATATTAAGCCCCACCTTTCCACTTTCACAGTGCTTAATTTTTCAGGAAAATATGCACAACATGTTTAATTTTGTGCACAATTATGACTCCCCATATGTCACGTGCTGAATTATGGGAAAAAAAGTGCTGATCATATATTTGGTAAATATGGTACATACCAGTGTTTTGGAGGAGTGTGCAGATGCGGTCTGAATCTTCTGAAGATTGAGAAGACAGTATGTTCATAGTCACTATAATAACTTCAGATTCTGCATTTAATATTGTATATTTCTCCTTCCCTTACACACCTACTGAAGAATGGTAAACTGTACAGTGATTAGTGTTAAAAGGTGCAAGCAGTGGGAACACACACACACATATATAAACATTCACGTTTTAATGTGCCAAAATACCTGAATACCTGTTTGCAGAGATTTAAATTGTGTAAGGAAAAGTCTAAAAATACAGTGTGTATGAAATTCTGACCTGTACCATTGTGTGCTGTTCAGTTACTGAAATAATTCAGAGCCAGTTTGTTTTAAAGGTGTTGCTGTACTGCATGGCAGCTCTACCATACAGTATGGAAATGCTTCACTTCCTTGTAGGAGCCCCTGTTACTGCTGGCTGATTCAGGGAACACATACTACAATAGTCAGTGACATTGCAGCAAGCTCAAATAGTGGTCATTTTGGTACAGTTATGTTGAAGTATTAATGGAAGATATCTTAAATATTTCAGTGTATATTAACACCTTGACATGGGTGTCTGCCTTTGAAGATTTTAATCAGGTGAATTACATTCTTGTTGACCTCACTGAGGTAACATGAGGGTGCACAGTTGATTTATTCTGTATATTCACAGTTTTGTTTTGATGGTTTTCATTGCTTTTTATGCGGTTTGTTTCTAGCTTACATCATTAAAATAAATGGGTTCTGAATCACCACACTTACTGAATAACACATACTGGTATGTGGCCAAATTGCATTCACTGATCAGGTAAGTGTAGGTACTGATTACTTTAAGCATACATTCTCCATGTCTTCATGTTAACTATTCTGTGGCAAGATAACTTAAACAACATGAATGTTTGAATGCAAAATACCTTTCAATTTATAAAATTGTGATCTGTATAATAATAGACATTTTTAACTATAATACTGCAAATAGTCCAGAATCTAACACTGAGACTACAAACAGTGGTTAATTTTAGTAACCATATATTCTAAACTGTGATACAAAAAACCAGACGTACCAGATTACAACTTGCATTTGATATGATGTATGGTGTACCAACACTGATGAAAGTATATGGAAATACGCTTCTTGTATCTTCCACTCCTCGTTTAAATTGTAGTCTCCCTGATGATGGTTCATTTAGAACCACAACATGTTGGAGAATGTATGGTATAAAATAATAGTTACCTACATTTACCTGGTAAGCAGGTGCACACCCAGGATTTTTCATTGGGATTGGGGGGAGGGGTTGACCCTGAATCTGTATATATGTATGATTTATATTTTATTTTAAAAAATTGTTATAATGTCATTAAGTATTACTGTAACATAACATTGCACCTGCATTTATATACTTACAAATATAACGTGTTCCATGACTCAATCCCAGTGTCCATTTTTTTTTATTCATTTATTTTTAAAAATTCTAGTGTATTAGTCATCAGCCAATCTCAGTGGCTGATTCTGGCTGAAATGTAAGTCACATAAAACTTTTGATATCGTGTCTACAAAATGTGTTTGGTTTGGAGGGGGGGCTGCAACCTTGCAGCCCTCCCCACCCCTGGGTGCGCCCTTGCTAGTAAGTGTACTGTGTTGACAGTTAATGACCATTGCTTATACATATTTTAGATTTTCCCTTTCACAGCTTAAATCTTTGAACATGGGTATTCATTAGACCACAAGTGTGGGTATGTACATGAGTCTGTGCTGTCTGTGTTCACATTTTCAACACTGATCACCATAGAGTATTGCACTCTTTAGCAGTAGGTGAGGAAAGGACAAATGTGCAATATTAAATGCAAAATTCAAACTTCTTACAGTGGTGACCATGAAGATACTGTCTTCTGGGGTAGAACACCATGTATTCCCTTGTCTCCCACATTATTAAGGGAAGAACACAGACTTTCAATCATTGAAGTGTTCCTGGAAGTGTACTGAAAGGAATATTTGGACCAAAGAGAGAGGAGGTAAGAGGTGGCTGGAAAATACTGCATAATGAACAGTTTCACAATTTTACTATTTGCACAATATTGTAGAAGAAGGATGAGAAAGTAAATTCTGAGGTTTTTGGCACGAAAACTTGAAAACACCACTGAAAACCTAAGAATAGATAAGAGGGTGATAAAATGTACCGTAAAGAACTTCACCACAACAGTACAGCATGATACTTGCGAATATGTCTTGTAAGAATTTTTCAAATCTGTCACATGAGTATCAAGTTGCACTGTGACTTCACAGTAGCCCCCTTAGGGGTATGACATACACAAGTGGTGAAATGTAAGGGTGATCTGTGGAAATCATAGCTGGAGATGGAAAACCTCAAAATTCCCCACTGAAATTTTGATGGGTTTTTTACAAGTGCCTTTGCAATCTGTCTAGTTGTCACAAACAATAATCATGAAGAGACCACCACAGAACATTTATTTATTGATTATATTGTGGTTTGTTGTTACTCCTGGATGTTTCAGCCTTTCATGACTATAATCAGGTAGACCATTTTCATTCTTTATTTCAAACTTTTGCATGTCGTGAATGTTGTGTCTTTCTTTTGGGTGATTCCTCAGCACTTGAATTTTATGTGCCAACATTTCGGAACACACTGTCCCATTTTCATAGGTCGTGTGAACAAGATCTATGAAGATGGGACAGACTATTCTGAAACATCGACACACAACATTCAGACGCCGAGGAATCGCCCAAAGGAAAGAATACAACAGACCATATTGAGCTTACAGGAGAAAGTATGGAAGGTTTTGCCCTGATCTCTGTCTTAAAACATACAGTGTGCAATAAATTTATACAAAATTAGCTTGTACTGTCCCCAGTCTGTTTTGTAATGGACCTTAAATCAAATTCAATGTTACAGAACACTTTAAGACTTCCTCTTATTGTCAGCCACGTTTCATATGCACCTTCAAAGAACTTAAAATCCACTGCAATAAACATACCTTAAAATTTTGTTAAAAAAAATGAACATAAGGTTTGTGCCACACACACAAATTCTTCTAGTATTTTCAAACATTATAAACATGCCTAAATCTTAAGTTAGTGCCTGTGCATGATATTTATTTTTTACTATACCATGACCACAGATAAAAACCATGACATTTTACAAACTGCAGTGCAGAACTAGATGTGATAGTGTACAGTAGTGGTGGTGCAGGATGCGTATGCCTTTAAGATTATGCAATGGGACTGTACAGTCAGCTACACCTGAAGCAAAAGCTGGGGAACATCTATCTGATATGACGTGCCACAAGAATTAATGATGCTTATAATAAACAATTTTGGTACTCTTAAGACTTTTTGTTAATGGGTCTAAGACACACTGCATGCATGGAGTCTCTTTGAAACTTATTTTTTCTGATAGTTTTAAGGCTCTGTCGTTTCAATGAACGTTTCTTCTTAAGGTTACATTTCGTCATATACTGAACAATTTTTACAAGAACAGAACATACCCAAGATTTTTATAACACTGAAAGCGAATTAATATGCACATTCGTCACATAACAGAAATTGAGTACAGGCTAAGTTTATATTACTTCATTACACAATGTGTGATTTCATATACACATTAATGTAAAACCTCCATAACTTCCTCCGCCAGCTCAAGTCTAAGATTGAAAAATGACGGCGTTATAACACACCGTAAGCTTACGCTTGAATTGGACCGTTTCCATCCATAAAATTTGTACGCTTACGCGTCAACCGCATTCGTATATACAACGAACCTCTCGCTAAGTTTCAATCGTTGTAAACACACGACGCCAGCGAATACATCTTTACTACTCTGATCCATGATCTTTACGAACCACACCATAATCATTGCTCAACACTGACACCGCGAACAAATCATCTGATACGTGTACCTAAAACCACAGATACATAGACGATCCGCGACAATTTTCTATGTTTCAAACAATAGTTCTTTTGCTCCCAGCGGTTGGCAATAGCGTAGTTACGTTCATGAATTGAGAATGTAGGTAGCAAACATGTCGGAGATTAGGAGCATAGTGTTGCTTGCGTAACGATACATGAAAGTGTCAAAATCTAGAAAATAAGCTGGTTAATAACCTGATAGTATGAATGTAATGTTTCATGGACTGCAGAAATTGTGTCGTAAACAATAAATGGACATGGGAAAAAGGTCAGTTCCATACAGCTGTAATAACAATTAAAAAAAACTAGGTAGACTTTTCGAAGTAACATGTCACTGAATCATAAGTTGAAAGTTTTCAGGTATGCGTCTTTGGTATTTATCATACAATGAAAGTGTAGCGAAGTGCGATCATATTTTCCGTAATTTGTTCCATGTATTTATGCGAATTAATTTGTACAGGCGTAAGAAATTTATCACCGAGGTTAGAAACCTCGCAGAAATGTTCTTTATTAATTGACGGTTCCGTTTCAGAAATTCACTGGCAGTTTAAATATAGTGGTTTTGTATTGATGGTTCTAATATGAATAACTTGAGTAAGTAAGTCTACTATGTGTGTGTGTGTGTGTGGTACGTTGTGTGCCCTACTTTCAACTCTTGAAATAACATTTTTTGGGGGGCGAAGTTTGGTATGTACGCCATAAGATTTTGAAAGTGAAATATATCCATAATTTTTGTCCTGTACATCCAGTAGTAACCACAGTACAAATTTAAACCATATAGGGTCATTACAAAGATTACTACAGTACAGTTTCTGTGTGTGTGACCTTGTGTGCCTGTCATCCAACTTTTAAACCAATGAACAGATTTTTTATTGTGAAACTTGGTATATATGTTATATGATCAAGAAACGGAATCTTTCCAGAATTTGTTGGCCCGTACGTGCAGTAGTCACCACGGTACAAGTTTGAATCATTGAAGATTATTATTAAGATACCTGTGATGAAACTTGCAGGCATTTTAACGAGTTTAATTTTAAGTGTGTATTTTTAAGTGTGTTTTCGGAAGTATTCATCCATAAGTGTAAAATTTGGAAGTCCTTATTCTGTTCAGATATCTCAAAAATGTCATCCACAAAATTTTGCAGCAAATGGGAAAACTAATCCTGGCCTCTACGTTGTTTTGCTCACTTGAAAGATTTTTGTTTGTATACCCATAGTTGAGATATAAGTTTTAATTTGTAAGTTATGGGAACCTTACTTATAGGGTACCATTGCAGATTTCAGAAACTTAAACCTGCATAAGCAATCACTATTAGAGGACTGCTCTGATACAAGCAGATGGTAATCTGAAACCATTTGTAGGCTAGTGTAGCCAAACATATGAATGGATTCAAAACCCAGACAAATCACCCCTTAGTATGTGAATGAGGAAATATTGTGAAAATTTATATGGGACTGTGTTAGGTGCAGGCATTTATCTGTTCAGCCGTGTCCACATTCTGGTTGGAACTTCTCAGAATTTATGCATTTCTCTCCAGTCATGACATTTATGGCATTTTTTGTAAGAAACCAGACTATTTGGAAGTTTGAGTGTAGAAAATCCCAAATATTACTTTGACAAATTATGGACTAGACCTCTGATCTGAAGCTACATGTTACTTCAGCATTATTCCATGTGGACATTTTGTATTCACAGAAATTTAAATTAATTATAACAAATGACAAGTGTATAATATCTCCTAAAAGGTTTGGTCATCCAATGACAGCCAACCCTTTTCCATTGTCTGACCAGTCACAGGAGCTGAAGACATGTTTGTTGGAAATGTCAGTTTGGAACACTAAATAGGTGATGTAAGTAGTGAGATGGTAGACACACAGCATGCTATGGGAGTGTAGCTGAACATTTTTAATATATTTGTTTCTTAGGATTGATGGCATCAGTTATGGACAGTTCATGGCCATGTGTTGTAGGTTAATCTGTCAATATATATTCAGGACCATTGGTGATAGGTAGGAGGGGAGAGATTTAAATGCCGAAAGGGTTAGGAGCTGATAACAGACGCTAGCAGTCTGGTAAGGAAGTCCGTTGTGTATGAGTGTGGTGTAGGTAGGAGTACAAGTGACTGTGTTATTTTAATAAATATGATTTAGTTGTTTAACTTGATAGAGCACAACTTTTTTTCATTTTATCAACAATAAATTGAGTGAATAAAACAACAAATAAAAAGAAATAATTAAAACTATATGTGATTCAGTGAACCACACCCATTTCCCAAAAGAGGATCGCCTACCACACTGAGCACATTGGGACAACAAAGTTACAAAGGGTGATCATGTAGAGGAGTCAGTGAATCATAATAATTTCATCATGCCACTAAATGTTGTGTTCTTCCTTCAACATAATCAACCCGAACTGCCAGAACTGGTGTGCATCCTGTTAAGAACCTGAAGAGAATCTTGTGCCTCCAACACCAGCGAACTGTGCTTTGCAGCGTATCTTCTCGTCTTTTCCAGCAGTCCAAATTAACTAATAGCACCCATCCTTAGGATGGGAAGCTTAAGGTGTAAGGGGCAGGCATGAGCTGCATCAGACACAGTGGATCTTAATAAAGGCTCACCACCGATGGTGACAGGAGCACTTGAGACATCTCAAAATCTTCCCACCCCCCCAACCTCACACAACTTGTTGTGAAGTTCGCATGTAAGAAAGTGGAAAATGTCATCATTATTTGGTCTTATTTTTCCTGTGTACATGGCAGCTCTGTAACACAGAGTTGCTCAGTCAGTAACTGTTGGCTTGAAAATGATTCAATTTGCAGTATATACAAAATGTTCCTTGCCTTCTGACCAGTTGGTGCTGCTGACTTTCTCCTGAAGGATAAAGTAGCCAGTGTTTGAAGCTAGGCACTCATCCCATGTAGTCCTAAGATGAAAATGCAAAGATCATTACCTTCATCCAGTCTTTGTACTTTCATGTAATGTTGCCTAGGTGCATTGACCTCTGCTACTTTTACAAGAACATTGTGGGTATATATTTTGCTGAATATGATACGTGACATGCTCGTATGATGGGCAAGGTGATAAATAATCATCTTTTGCACATTCACATAGTCATGAAAAGCACCTGCTGGCTTCACCATGTCCATCCGTGTATCTGCATGTATCAGCATAGCTCCCACTGGATGAACTTCTGTGAAATTTGGTACATGAGACTTCTGTGAAAATCTGCCAAGAAGGATTTATTTAAAACCAGGCAAAAATATCAGGCCCTATACTTGAGATCTGTACATTTTATTGTTGCTGGCAACATTAAATCACCATAAAAGCCCTCTCTTCGAATGAAATGGTATCAGGGTGTTAGTCCATCTGTCCGCATATACTGGCACAGCTCCCACAGGACGGATTTCCGTGAAATGTGATGTTTGGGACTTTCACAAGAGACTGTGGAGAAAACCAGATATGGTTAAAATTTGACAAAAATATCAGGCACTTTACATGGAGATGTACATACTTTTTATTGCTGCCGGCAACTTGCCATAGAAGTGCTGTTTTCAAGTGGTATGGCATTAGAATAGCCAAGGAGGTATAATCATTACACAAATTCTCTGCAGTGTTACTTTATACGTACATTGCCTGTATTGTTTGGAATGATTATTGCAGTTTTACACACACACACACACACAAACACACACTTGAACTAGAAAATTTGTTAATTTGCAAGATTTCAGGCTTCTGCTTTGGTGTGGTGAGGTCTTTTACTCCTCTGTAATGTGTGGCATAGGTTGGTAGTTGTTAGAGATATTTCAGGATAACATATCAGTCCCCAAACATTGATAATCGACTACCTACCTGCGCTGCACAACATCCCAGAGGAACACAGATTTGTTAGTTGTTCTTGTTGAGTTGTGATGAACTTTATTGTAAACACAGGATTTTCATATGTCCACACTGAAATATGCTGGTAGAAGCAGACTGACTTAGACTAGTTCAGTATGTACACCAGGTTAACACAGCATCATATAATGAGAAAACACTGGTATGGAACATATTTCTGTTCTAGGTGATTACAAAGAAGGCTGTGAAGCATCAGTATGTTTCGATATGGACATGAATCAGAGAGGCAAGGTGAGCTCACTTTTATGATATGACTTCAGAATTTTTGGTACTCCTGGTTCTTTAGACTTGGTATGAGAGTTTTGAGGTTCTTGTTGGTGTGAACATGACAGTTCTGGGATATGACATAGTGTGGTTTGGTAGACATGCACCAAACATTTGGAAGAACCTGCTGCCTCATGTTCAATGTAGATGTTCTCAAAAATATGGGTATTTATGCATCAGACTACATACCATAACGTCTCAGAAAACTGTGATCTTCACAGTCTTTGTGTGTGTGTGTGTGTGTGTGTGTGTGTGTGTGTGTGTGTGTCTATATTCAGTCCTGCAATTATTTAGTCCTCACAGCATACTTCTGAGGTTTTCACAGTGGTGTAGCTGAGGAGTTCATTCTTCTGGCATATGACATACCCAGAAAAATGGAATCCTCCAACTTCTTCCTAATTGGCATCTGTAAGTAATTGCTTTATTGCTAGGTTCCACACAAGGAAATTTATGTAGAATTCCTAAATGTAAGGAATAATATTTATTGGAAAGTTATACAGATGTATCTGTGGTAAACACCAGAATGTGTTCTGATCATTCACAGCCTTTTCATATATGGATGGCGTTGCTGTCAAAATCAGTGAACAGTATAAGCCACCAAGGAAGATTACTTTACCAGTTAGCTGCCAACATAGGTTTTCCGTTGAGACTACCGCCGAAGAGGTAAGATATTCTGACCTTTACTCATACTTTTTTTTTAATGGTTAACATTCTTGCTTTGTTTATGTGAAGTTACTGTTAAAATCTTGATCAAGACACTGTGCTTGCCTGACTGGAGTGTTTGTAATTTCACTCCGTTCCTTCTATCAGGTGACGGAGTGTTGCCTTAAAATGACCGTAATTATTTCCACATCCTTTTTAATTCACCATTCTCATGATCTTTCAACCATATGATGCTGTATGACCATGTAGGTGACAAAGCTGTGGTAAATAACCAAAAAATCAGTCATATGGGGTATATATGGTTTATTTATGGACGCTGTCAGTAATTTGAACTGTATGGCACTGAGTGACTGGGTGATGGCGAATAATGGATTGGAAGGGGTAGGGAAGAAGACGCTTGTGGTCTGATCTTCCAGAATTACCACACATATTGTATAGTCACTTAATAAGTTCTTTGGACAACCTGATGATGGCCTACACACAGGGCCAAAACATGTAGTTGTATCTTATATATTGCTACTAATTGTAATATTGTTGTGTTCATGACTGTATGTATATATAGATGTATATACATGCTATGGCTTTGTATGCTTGTGGTCTAAATTAAGATACTTTTCCAGTATTTGTTTTGGAGGAACTGAGAAAACCACAAAACACTTCAGTGAGAGCAGTCATTCCTCCAATATTTAAGTGGGGCACCACTAATACAAGGCAGAATCATAACTGCGTGAGGTAACATGCTCTGTTAAATCAGGTATTGCCACCAGCATTCTCCTATCCTTGGTTAAGGAAATAATTCAACCTTTGATATTACAGGTTGGAATTTTTAAGCACATTCGCTTAAGTTTAGAAACATCTGTTATATTTATCATGTTCATCTGTCCATAACTATCAGCTCGACTCATGCTGGATGGTTTTTCATGAAATTTGGCATTGGAAACTTACTGAAATCTGTTAATAAAATTCAGATTTGCCTACAAAAAGACAGAAATGTCAGGTACTTTATGTGAACACCTAGGTGTATTTTATTGTTATGGGTGATGTAAATTTGCCATAAAATCACCATCTTCCAGTGAAATGGTATTTATCTGCTAGGGTGGCCATGAAGGTATAAACTGAAGTGTTTTTTCAGTCAACTGCAGTAATAAAAAGAATAGTGTTATGTTTCTGTGGTAACATGTTCTGTATTTTACATTGATGACAGTGACGTGTAGATCAACAATATGAATGGAACTCATTGTTTCTGTGAACATAAATTTGCCATACAAGACATGTTCAAAAAGAGACCGAACTTTTTAAATAGTGCGCCAACCAGCACAGAGAGCAAGCCATAGCTACTGAGCACACCTAGTATCAGGTTTTGACAACAAACTGCCATTTGTCCCGTTTTGCTGTGAGCATGAGTCGTTGAGCTGCATCTGCTGAACTGAGCATGTGCACAAGCTGTTTGTCGGAATAGTGACAAAGTGACAATGAAAGAGCTTGAAGAATGTGTGTGTGTGTGTTTGTATGTTTGTGTGTGTGTGTGTGCGTGTGTGTGTGT
>Ga0123355_10020194_pt1 | contig 10629 bp, 11 predicted proteins | sample TergutEmb28metaG_3_FD_89872 | JGI IMG/M metagenome (GOLD analysis project Ga0123355, IMG submission 89872) | Embiratermes neotenicus P1 segment gut microbial communities from Petit-Saut dam, French Guiana - Emb289 P1 | ecosystem: Host-associated > Arthropoda: Insects > Digestive system > Gut ... | reverse complement strand
GGCAGGAATATGTGGTTTCTGTAATGTTAATATCTGTACTTAACATCAAACTAACTTGTGAGTGACATAAAGCTATTAAATTGAACTACAAAAACACTCGCACTCATGTCATAGTTGTCCTTATGGTTCCAAGCACTATACATGACAAATGACTGCCCAGCGGCGACGTAACAAGGCTGACCGCGCATTCCGGTATAAGCCTAGCGTGAGCTGAACTGCTGTCATATGACACCACACTCAAGGACGAAAATGGATGATTGTCAGCTGATAGGTACAATGCGTAGACCGGCAAGAAGACCACACTTTTCTCTGGCCATTATCTCCTTAACCGTTCAACTTTGGACATAGGTGTTTTGGGTTATATCGGTATAGTTTAATACAAGGAACACCCTCCCGAAGTCTGGCACATTCCTCCTGGGACACCCTGTATATCCACTTCAACTATAAGCCAACAAATGTACCTATATAACTTTCACTTAAAACACTTTAAAACACTTAAAATTAGTCCGACATATTTCGATCTTTTCAGATCATCATCAGGAAGTTTCGTCGTTCCTTGCTAAAGTTATTATGTGTTCACGATTTAATTCGTTTTTGTAAACAAGGTGTTGTGGCAGCATGTCATGCGCTTCGTATGCTGCGTACGCAGCATACGAAGCGCACCTATCCAACTACACTCTCTAAGACAGATTCCTACGCAACATGACATGCTGCCACAACACCTTTTTTACAAAAACGAACTAAATCGTGAATACATAATAACTTTAGCAAGGAACGACGAAACTCCCTGATGATGATCTGAAAAGCACGAAACATGTCGGAGTGATTTTAAGTATTTTAAAGTGTTTTAAATTTTTTAAGTGAAAGTTATATAGGTGCATTTGTTGGTTAATAGTTGAAGTGATTTTACGAAATGCATGGTGCAACGATGAGATTCTATATATCCACTTTAACCTACGCTTTTATTATATAGTCGTGTTGACTGAAATATATATAATAAAGTGAATATATTAATATCTACGATACATGTGGGCGAATACTACGACGCAGTAAGTTGTGGTAAGATCACAAACGTCCTATGAAACTAGCGGAAAATAGACGATCGAGTGAGGACGCGATTATACATGTGTAGAAGGACAGCAAGAAGAATATCCATGCAATTCACTGAAGCTGCGATAAGCAATAAACTCCAATACATTGCTAGCCTAATTATAAATGACAACGAATTAAACGCAGAGGCCTCTTTGCATCATACATATAGATCCTGAACGGAGATCGGGGGAAAAAAAAGCAACTTACGAATTTAGGCGCATTTCCTCTATTAATACACCCACATTTTCAATTCCTTGATGCAACGTATTTTTGATGCAACGTAAACTTTTCGGGGTGGACGAGAGGTGGCAAGTCAGTCTAACGTACCTGAGTCAGGCATGACACAGCATAAAGCTATCTGCTCTTTAATTTTCTCCGTAACCGCAACATTTGTGGGGGGAACGGGGAGGGGGGTGAGGGGACTGTCTCGGCCAATACAATGTAGGTTTCACTTTTTCTTCTGAGTTTCTTAAAAATTGTCTTCGCTCCAATAAATGTTTTGCACGTTACGTTCGAGTTGCTCACCGAAACAAAAGTCTGACAGCATATGATCCGTTATTGTCCGATTAGAAAAGACTGGACTGTACAGATATGTTTGAGTTTTAGTTCTTACTTCTTAGAGACAGTAAAACTGAGTGACATTTTTGCAATTTTTTGTAACAGTCACGGCAAAGCTGTAGACATGAACACACAACCTTCACCCCAGTGGGAAGTGACTGCTACACTTGTGCTCTACAAACGTACAGCCACGACGCCGACTGCAGAGAAGGCGTGAACGAATACAGAGCTAATACAGACAGTGTGATACTGAAAACTGTCACAACTTCTCTGCCAGAAAACGAAATCCAACCTCGAACGCGTAGCCCACGACGTATTTCTGAATTCCGCAAGTAAATATATTATTTCTTTCAACCACTTTACCATAAACACCAAGTATACTCTTTGTCGCAATGGAGCGTGCTGTACCAAACACGAATATGTGAACATTCGCTTCCAGTTTGTTCAGATCTGTTCTTTGCTATCACGGAAGAGTCTTGCATAAGCTTATATTTCGGCGAATAATTCATATGTGGCGCAATATTAAAAGACCATAGTTAATAATAATAGCAACAATAAAAATAATAATAGTCACGAATTCAGTTTATGATCTGTTTCAAGTACAAAGATTAAAACTGTCTCATCCGCCACCTTTACATTCAGCCCCTATTTCCTGCCCTAAGATTTATGTCGATAAAGCAGCTGTGGGGCTCGGATTCCAGGCATTTCTTTTCAAATACTGTCGCTCACTTATTTCGATAGGATTGTTTTACTGTATTGATACGTTGTTTGCAGTATGGGGGAGAAGAGACATGCAGACAGGGCTGAAGTGGGTAAACTTGAAGTATGGAGACCTTGGCTTAAGTTGTAGGATACTATTAGAACAGATCTTAATTAAATGTGAGGTGATGGCGTGGATCGGATTTATCTACTTCAGGCACGACATAAGTGGTGGGCTCTTGTGAACACTAATTTGATAGGGACCATCCCGTTGTGTAGTATCACATTTATGTATATTACCGTCTAAAACACAACATGTGTATATCAACGCATTGATGAAACATCAATTACATCAGGATTACATGTTTCTGCCGTAAAACAGCCATCATCAGGCCTGATGATGGCTGTTTTGATGTAATCGATATTTCATCAATGCGTTAATACACATGTGTGGTATTTTAGATGGTAAAATACATATATTTGCTACTACACAACGGGATGGTCCCTTTCAAATTTGTAGCTAGTCGACCACGCTCCATCTATCAATATAAAGCCTGATGATGGCTGTTTTACGACCGAAACATGTAGCCCTGATTTAATTGATATTTCATCAATGCGTTGATATACATACGTTGTGTTTTAGACGGTAAAATACATATTACTTGCGAACACGGAAATTACCCTTTTTGTATTATAAAATACGGAGAATATACTAAGGTAAGACGAGCTTCTTAGGGAGTCTGTTGCGTGGAGCCAGGTAGTTCTTCCACAATCCGTGACCTTCCTGAGGAAACGCAAGTCAGTCACCTCATTCTTGTCTGTTCTCTCCTGAACGTCTGACATTTAGATCCACACAAAGCACAAACGGATTACAATACAGACAAATTCAGTGAATATCTTGATAAGACAGCTCACTTTCGCCCTCTAAATCAAGATAACTCCGTCACAGGTAACACGCACCATGATGGTATGAACGTTTGCAAACAAGGGAAAATACCTGACTGACCGCGCCTGCCAGTGATTCATATATTCATATAACGTGTCAGTGAAAGGTTTAAGTTCAAAACAAGTGTTTCAAAATTACCTCTTTTTAACGAAATCCACCAATAAAATGTTCTGTGTGATGATTGCCTTCGTTTCGCGAACTTCGTTAGATTGTGCTTACACTGATTAATTTTTTTTATAACTGCCCTCTATAATAAAAGAAGGTTAAATGTGACGCAGAACATCTCTAGTGCCATTTTAATCACAACGCAGGGCGTTTTCCAGACTGTCCGAGTTTTACTGCACTTGTGGCCACCGAGCGGCGATATGCAAACACGGACCACTGCGCAAATTATGGAACTCGAAGGTTCATCACCACGTTCACGACAGCCCACCACTTGTCACTATCCTGAACCAAGAAAATCCAGTCCACAACCACTCATCCTATTTCTTCAAAATCTATTACAATGTTATCACCCCATTTACGTTTCGATCTTCCTTGTCATCTCTTTCCCTCAGGTTCTTAGTGAAACCATGTACGAATTTGTCCACCCTCTACAGCACACGTGTCACGCGACCAGCCCATCCTTGATTGTATATTACGTAACATTTAATGAGGAGGATTTTTTTTTTTTTGTGGCGCAGCGGCCCAATGCGGGAAGGAGCTTCCTCATTTTTGAGGTTTCTAGATCACACATAACGACGCAGTATAGTCGGTAGGATTTCTCTGGACGAGTGATTAGCTCATCGCAGAGTCCCCTACCTGACAACACGCAACACTCATAACAGACAAACATCCATGCCCCGGCGGGATTCGAAACCGCATTCCCAGCAAGCGAGCGGCCGCAGGCCCCTTTAGACCGTGCGGCCACTGGGACCGGCGGAGTTTTAAAGAGACGGGGAAAATAGACATTATGCTCCCATGAACATACCAGTAAGTACTGCATGTTCAGTTAATCGCATTCTTAAATCCTGGCGATATCCGACGATGATCCTGGTTCTGCAATTTTTGGGATAGGAATGACAGTAACTCACGGACTGTAAACAACCAAAATAGCTTGCGTCTTCCTCCCTGAGGATGGTATAAGAAGTAAACAGACAGACCATCAAAACCCAACTTTATGAAATAGTGATTTACTCAGCTACATGTTTCGACCCCACGGGGTCATCATCAGACTGAAATATAAAACATTTAAGGAAGTAGACACATAATATTATGGAAGAGGGATCTCGCTTCTTACAAATTATGTTACAATCCAGTTTCTGTACACTGAGTTCAGGATTAAAATTTGTGGCAGTAGCTATTAAAATTAAAATTAAAATATCTTTTAAGTTTTAGAATTGGCAGGTGTCGGTATTGATTTTATGAAGTTATACTGGCATAAGTCGTAAGGACATTTCATACTGAGTGAAGGTCTAGGTCAGATTGAAGCAGAAGTTTCCTTGGTACCTATCTAACAAATTGCAGGCCGTCACAGTTCAGACTATAAATTAAAGTTTTCCCTGTCCACGTCACGAAGGCATAGAGTGGGGTACAAATACAGGACCACACAATCTTAATCTCGGCCTCGGCAATAACTTCGCGCCCCGGCCGTTTTGTACCCGGATAATAACCAGAACGCCACTGAAGAGGAGGCCGGGTAGGCCCAGAGCCAGCCTGGAAGTTGTAGAGAAAATAAAAAACTCGTATCTCTACCGGGATCCGAGCCTCAGACTGTCGTGGCCGTAGCTTGGTCGCTATACCGATTACACTACTGCGGTCGCACTTCAGAATTTGGTGCTATCAATATTCACATACGAAGAAACATTAACCCTCGTAGAAAATCTCGAATTTCGACGTTTATGATTACCAATGCCACAGCAATTTTCTAGGCTGTGGGTCAATACAGTGCTGTATGAAACAGAAATAATATGAGGGGCCTTGAGAGTCAACCGCCATGCGTTAAAATAGTTCAGGGTCTTGGATTCCGGCGTCAGGTCGTTATGCAAGGCGTCAGATGACAGCAGAAGCAGCAGGATGAATACAAGACAAGCAGGTAGGGCCTGATACAGTCACCTGTCATTAGAATTGACGATGTTATTATAGGACAAGTTTAGAGCTGGAGAAGGAAGGGAGATAAAGACACACAAAAAAGGGAAGGAAAGCCAAAGGAATAAAGGCGGACGAAGACAGAAAAAAACACAAAGAATAGTGGAAAAACTGAATCGAAAGGAAATAAAAAGGAAAAAATAAGAACAATGTGCATAAAAGAAGACAAAGAACGAAAGAAACAAACAACAAGAGAAGCGAGATTATATTCATACTTAGCAGAAGACCGGAACATGATTCACACACGACCTTTCGCCCATCAAACAAAAGTGGAGAACATGAACCGAATTTTCTTACGGTTTTGCGCCCCGATCTTAGTGTCGACTGGTATCGGAACACAGCAACAAAGAGATGTTTAACGGCAAAACACAGGTATGGTGGCTAATGAAATTGATTAAAAATACGACAAAATCGACTCTAATCTAAATGTATAACGATAACACAATGGTATGGATCCTAACATGTATGTTTCAGCGCGGTGGTATGGATTCTTACGTACAGCGAATATTTACTGATAACATATCTACACGGATTATAGCGCAAAACTTTTAACGACAATACAAGGAAGTGGATTATAATGTGCGAGAAAACATTTAAACTACATGTAACACAAAGCAATGGATTACAGTGTAAATATTTAAAAGTAACTAAACGTTATGGTGTGTAGCGTAAAAATTCCGCTACGAACATAATACATATATAATGTGTACATTTGGGTCTTTAGAGAATGTTACGTCAACACGCGGGCAATGGCCAGAATTCATCTCCGGGTAATAACTCCATTCATCATCACAGGACATCTTTGGTCATGCAGTGTAATTTCCAGCCAGTCTACAACCAAAAATTTGTTAATGGAATGTTAATAAAACCATGTAGTGGGTCCCTGTCACCACGGCATGGCGCGTCCTCAGGTTGCGGATAGAAGAACGGCCTCCGATAAGGAGGGTAGGTGCGAATAAATTGAATAAGCAGTCGCGGACAGCCGACGAGGGGTGGTCCTCCAGCCTCGGGGTTGGGCGAGGTGCTAACAACCACCCCCTGTAAAAACTTTGTTAAGAAACGCTCACATGCGGGATTGCGGGACGAAAGGAAGCTGAGGGTGTTTGAGAACATGGTGTTGAGGAGAATATTTGGACCTAGGAGGGACGAGGTAATGGGGGAATGGAGGAGACTGCATAATGAGGAGCTGAATGATTTGTACTCCTCACCCAATATTGTGTGGGTGATAAAATCGAGAAGAATGAGATGGGCTGGGCATGTGGCCCGTATGGGTGAGGAGAGGAGGGTAAATATGGTCTTGCTGGGGAAACCGGAGGGAAGGAGACCACTGGGGAGACCTAGGCGTAGATGGGTGGATAATATTAGGATGGATCTCCATGAGGTGGGATGTGGGTATATTGACTGGATTGGGCTGGCCCAGGATAGAGACAGGTGGTGGACGCTTGTGAGTGCGGTAATGAACCTTCGGGTCCCGTGAAATGAGGGGAATTTCTTGACTAGCTGCAAACCAGTTAGCTTCTCAAGAAGGACTCTGCACCATGGAGTAAGTAAGTAATGTTAATAAAAATCCAACCAGATGCAACAGAATGCAGACATTTTTTACTGCAAAGTCACTTTGCAGTAAATAAATATCTGCATACTGTTGCATCTGGTTGGATTTTTATTAACATTGAATTATGATGCACGGAACCATGAGCTTAAAATTTGTTACTGTAACTTTGGAAAATTCAAAGAATATTTCTTTAATGGAAGCATCACGATACGCTTATAAACGTAATATAATACTAAACAGTGTACGTCAGCACAACCACTTTATTACTCAAGGTATTTACATAGGCTACATGTTTCGACTATAAATAGTTATCTTCAGGCCTATTTTTGTCATTTGAGTCACAAGACGCTATGTATACTTTGGGATCCCATCGTGTTTACATCCATGGAATACACAAATTTAATCAATTGTCTCAAAGGGTGTGACGTGCAAATTGTGTTTACAACAGTGGGATACATAAAACTGGATCATTTGTCTCGTAAAATGTGTTATACAAATTGTGTAATAAAAAGTTAAAATATATAAAATTTTATATATTTCAACTTTTTATTACACAATTTGTATACACATTTTACGAGACAAATGATCCAATTTTATGTATCCCACTGTTGTAAACACAATTTGCACGTCACATCCTTTGAGACAAATGATTAAATTCGTGTATTCCATGGATGTAAACACGATGGGATCCCAAAGTATGAATAGAATCTTGTGATTTAAATGACAAAAATAGGCCTGAATATGACTATCTATAGTCGAAACATGTAGCCTATGTAAATGCCTTGAGTAGCAAAGAACAAACTCAATCAGAGGCTGTGCAAGATATTCAACCAGCAAATGGAAGGCGGCTACACACAAAAGCTAACACAACATTTGGTGTTCAAAGGGACGTCCATCCAGGGGAAAAATCGACTGTGTGTGATTTTCAAGTCTGATAACCAACGTCAGCAGACACTTTGGCCGACTAGACTCTGTTTCACACGTCGCTGGGCCTCTGAAGTTCAGCACGTCACAAACTGCCAATGCATCGCTAAATCATCTTAATAATTTAACGTTAAGTGTTCCGAAACTTGGAGAACAAACTAACATACATAAAGTCTCTAACTGGAGGTTCATAAGGCTTAAGATCTTTCGGAATGTGATGCAGTGTCGTTTGGTATGTACACAGCTACAAATGTTTCTCAGAAATATGCTTCTCTCACAGTCAATGTAGAAGGAACTCGCAAACTGAAAAAGTTGAGGTACGTTTCCTCCTAATATTCTTTCCTAAAGCTGTAGACACAGATTCGTAAACCAGATTATTCTGCGTCAAACCTGATACATATCGAGTCTCCGGGCCGATGGTTACAACGCCGTCCAAATGTCAGAAAACTGGCTATTCCGTACTGTTCTAGATCTTGTTAGATCTTACACATAACTATGGACATAACTTCACTCTATTTCTAAAAGTCAAGTAAGTTTACATGAAATTAAACGACGTCAATGTTGCTACCACCTCAAAATTTATCAGACTCGCCACGTCATTGCTTTTGTTAGGAAACGAAACCTATGAATATGGAGCATTAAAGATGGCGTATCATTCATTCCCACTTTCAATAAAAGAGCTAATGGGTTTGGAAGTAATTACGGAGTTTTGATGCCATAACCCCATTCTCCTGCAAGAACCCACGCTGCCTTATATCAACTGATTATGTTGTTCCCACCTCAAAAATTTGCAAAACTGCCGAATTCATATTCTTACTGTTACTGAATTAAGGAACTGTGAACACAGAACGCAGTCAGCACTACGTTCACAGACAGTTGCGTACGTACAAGTCAGTCACTTTCTGAGAAATCATTAAAACCGTGTCATAACGACACTTTACTTCACCTCATGGCCTTTTGGTGGGTTATTATACCGTGCAATGCTTTAAAAAGTTCCGACACGACGCTTCAGCACTGGGTAATCGGCGTCATATCCCAGAACTGAAACCTGAGTTTAGCATTGCTCTCACCTCAGGAGTTTGAATAGGCACGCTTCTGGAACTGAAGGTACGACACTAATATGTGAAGTCAGCTCCCACGGCATAAGTTCGTGCAGAATTTAAAGCTAATGTGTTAGTTTGCTCCGATAAACTTCTAGGTCTTACAGAGGCCCGGTGATACAACAATCTCATTTTTAAACAGTAACATAAGTTTGAAAAATCGTACCGCAGCGTGAGATCAGACGTTATGTAACAGTTCAAACAGGGCACAGATGCACAGAGCAGGGAATTATTCTGTACACTCCATTCACATGAACGGCCTCGGTGTATGGGCAATATATAGCCCCTCCTATTCTGATTATATGGTAATTACAATGAATTTGTAAATTAGACCGACACCCACGTCCGGTTTTGGATGAATCAGAACAGGAAAGTGTTCCGGCCCATACATCAGTGGTCACCCCTCTGCTATAGTTGGAGGCCCAAAGACATGGCCCCCAGCCGTGCGCGAGCGACTCCCTACCGGAATTTCCATACTGAATAAAACTTGTGATTCTGAAAATATAGCATTTTTGTAAGGTATATGTTCATTATGGGAGACGGGTAGCTCAGTCCACATAGTGATAAGATATCAACTAAACGTTCCATAATTAGAGTTGCATCCCTGGTGGAAGCAAAGACTTTTCTCTTTGTCCAGGCGTCCAAGACCGATTTGGGGTCCAATCAAACCCTTCTTCAAAGGGTAGGGGGAGTTTCTTCCACGTGGGAAAGTAGCCGGGTTGTGATCCTAGCAACCAACCTCCCCTCTACTGCCGAATATTAAGAAACAGTGGCGCTATACCTCCACACAAGGAGTTTAATGCCAATCCATAACCTCTCATACGTTTTTCGCTATACAAATTCTTTCTTTGTAAAATCCAAACATACGAACCCATCATCTAAAAAAATCTAGGAGCAGAAATACATTTCCGCGCGTTGAAACAACAGCCAACCGTAAGACGGCTTACATTATTGTCATAAAGTAATGACGTAAGAGGAGTGAAGGAGACACCGTTACATTCTCACAGAGCTGCATCTAAATCGAATACTCATGTTACTTTCTTCCTCCGAAAACCTGGAACCCATCTACCACTACACAGCTTTATATCTCAAAAGACTGCACTTTTGAGATGTTTTGGGCTAAACACCCAAAGTGTGGAGGCAACACCCGTTTCCTTACAAATTCAAATGTACTCATCACACGGCCACCTCATTCGATACCACAAAAAATGCGCAATTCAAACAACACAGAAAAACAATTAGTTACCTCACCTACGTGACTTACATATTTCCCACCCATCGCGTACATAACAGTTACTAGCCTAATACACGTGTCTAGAAATAAATGTAACCCATTGAGAATGTAAGTTTATCACAAAACTATAAAACAATTATAAGGTGTTGATCATCATGGTTTGCACACGACGGATCACGTTATGGAAAACTTCTTTTAAGTGTCTCGTTTTATATCAAGGAAGCTGAAGGTGTTTGATAACATGGTGTTGAGGAGAATATTTGGACCTAGGAGAGACGAGGTAACGGGGGAATGGAGGAGATTGCATAACGAGGAGCTGAATGATTTGTACTCCTCACCCAATATTGTGCGGGTGATAAAATCGAGAAGAATGAGATGGGCTGGGCATGTGGCGCGT
>Ga0123355_10020193_pt1 | contig 10629 bp, 9 predicted proteins | sample TergutEmb28metaG_3_FD_89872 | JGI IMG/M metagenome (GOLD analysis project Ga0123355, IMG submission 89872) | Embiratermes neotenicus P1 segment gut microbial communities from Petit-Saut dam, French Guiana - Emb289 P1 | ecosystem: Host-associated > Arthropoda: Insects > Digestive system > Gut ... | reverse complement strand
TCTAATTCTTTATTTTCTTGATATTCTAGAGGATCTCCTCAGGGCATCCATCTCTGTAGCTTCGACCCGTCTTTTATTATTTTCTGTGAGTCTCCATGTTTCGGGACCGTAAAATAAACTGCTTTTAATCAATGCATTATAAATGTTCAATTTTCTCTCCTTTCTTATGTCTTTACTCCACAGTATCCCGTTAGACATGCTATACATTTCCTTGCTTGTATTACTCTTGATCTTATTTCTTTGTCGTCTGTTCCGCTAGTGTCAAAAATAACTCCTAAATATTTATATTCTTGACAAAATTCAATCTCACTCTCTTTATCTAATTTCAAATTGTTGTGCGTTTCCCCAATACATAAGTATACATGAGAATACCAAACACAAAGGGGAGAGTTAAAATTCTTATATACTGGTAACATCCTAATAATAGCACGATTTTCCAGTACTCATATCAATTTTTTCCTTAATTTCACCTCTTCACTGTATTACCAAGGCAAATGTCAGGTATTGAAGAATATCTCTACAAGTACTATCAAAAAGATTAACTTACAATCTTATTACGTTGTAGTCAGGTAACCTGAGAGGAAACAACCAATGAACCACACACAATGAAAAGCATATTAAAAAGGAAATAAAAATAAAAGAAACGAACGTACAAATACAAAACAAACTCATAGAAACTACTACACTGAACAAATATATTAGAATCGCTTTTCTGGAACGTCTTCGGTCACAGTGCCGACAGATCTAAGAGCGAAGCGTAGCTTATCCCATGTCACTGGTGGCCCAAATTTATCATTCAGTAAGCTATGTGAAGACGCCAAAACGTTAGGTTTCTTTGCATTCAGAGCCACAATCCAACGAATCTCGTGGAAACTATATCATCATGTTACAGTGTAAGTGATTTTGTCTGCACTACCGTTATAATATTAAATTTCAGTTATATGTTTTTTTTAGAAGTTCCAAAAGTTATTTTCAAAACCACTAAATGTACCCTTTTGACCTTCACTCAGTGCCGAGTTTCGAAATATGATATAGCATATCCCACCTGCCTGTTTTAAAATTCATGCTGTTCGCGGTATAAAAGACGAATAAGGCAGATTTAAAAATAAACAAATCTATAACAAAAGTGTGACAATACAAGTAAACGGAGGGTGTTTTGAAGTAATTGAATGGTGCCAAAACTTAGTATGGTTTTCTGAAGTCAATTACTGGGATTTCTAAGAGAAGAAGATGAGAGGGACGAAGCATATGGCGCGCTTGGACGAGAGGTGCATGCAAGAATTTGGTAGGAAAACACCCGGCAAAGGACCAGTTGAAGACGTAAATGCAGATAGTAATGTTACGTTAAAACAGATCTGATAGAAGTGGAATGAGGGGGCGTAAATTGGATATATCTGGTTCGGGACAGGGCAGGACGGCGTTCTTGTGGCGTCAGAATGTTACCATCTTTGTGAATGACGATTAAAATATAAAATTTCCGTGTGCATAATTAGGCATCCCTCCATAAAATGGGACAACGGAGGTATAGTTCCACACATTCTTTAACCTCGGTAGTAGATGGAGGTAACGGGTTGGCTACATACCCAGACCGCTTTAACTCCGGGGAAAGCAGCCCTTGGTTCCCATTATATAAGATACAATGTAGGCCGCATAAAACAATACAGGAACAAAGTAAAATCTTACTTCCGCCGTCAAATGGACGCCAGTCGACCAGCCATTAGCAAGTCACTGTAATGACTAAGCTATACAGTCTAGACGTCGCGTATTGAATCAAAAGTTTTGTTTACTTCATTGTAATCAAAAACTCTTTAAACGTGAAAAGATTTAGCCGACAGAAAAATATTAAGACGCAGTAGTAAATATCGGAAAATAAATTTAGCAGGTATTTAGATAAATTTCAAATATAAATGGTCTAACGAAACACAAAAAGTGTACACAAGTATCATAAATATCAAATGGTGATGGGCTGCCTCCACGACAAGCCGGTGTCAAACGATGGGCAGCTTCAAGAAATGAAACCAAATAAATTATTATTATTATTATTATTATGTATTCCTCCAGTAAAACTTCTGAACACGAAATCAGCAACTATAATCCGTTCCGTGGTACTTGGTGAAAACCAGTGACCAGAGAGCGAACTTCCTTGTCATCAGGTAGAAACCAAAAGCCTAGTCCACTACTGAGATTTGTGGAAATGTATTTAAATTTTAGACACATAGGAATGAATTTCTGCGTGGCACTCCTGGATAACCGCTTCACTTGGCGATGTTTCAACAGAAAACTCTAATTCAATTTGCAGCCCTTGAGATTCAACGATCTGCTCAATCAAACTCGCTCCAGCAGTCAAATAGGATTTTAACACATCACGTCACAAGAAAGCCAAAACCCACAGGCGAGTTACATACGTACGTATGTAGAATAGTGTGTGTGTGTGTGTGTGTGTGTGTGTGCGTGTGTGTGCGTGTGTGTGTGTGTGTAGGCAGAAATATGAACCAATGGTAATTGTTAAGAGGGCCAAAACATGGCACCCATAAACAGCGGTGTTTGGTAGCTAACTTTCAATCAGAATTGCAGTCTCTACCTTTACTACACAAATTTAGGCATCGTGCACCATTAGTAAAATCTAATTCGAAACTGCCGAGAAGTGACATAACGGATCGATGTTCGGGCCATCTGTGTAAATCGTAGATGCAGGGAGAAATCATCAAATTTGCACAGGACGTTTCAACAATGCGCTGTGAAGAGGCACACTGTACCAGTAGGATTTTAACTTCCCATGGCTGTGTAACGTAATGTGTCGTGTAGACTGGTAGATACCGACGTTTCAGAGAAACTCTCTACCTCCATCTTCACAGCAGAAGCAACATGTTCCTCCCCAATGTCTGTAAATCTCTCCCATTCGACACAGTGTGACTCATCAGAAGACGGAAATACTAAGGCAGACAACGGTCCATAGCATGACCTACAGTGTACATTTACGTCAGACACACGAAACACAGAACAACAGGCTTATCACTTTCTTCAGTGGTTTGGGTCTCGTTTGAAAACACTGTACTTGTAATGGGGTAAGTCATTAAACATTGTTCGAGGCTATCTTCAGCTTACAGCGTGTGCCGTTGCCTCCTTACACATGTACTTACGCCACGTATATTTGCAACGTGGTACCATTATTCTCGTATATTCTGCAGTTTCAAAGCTATTCCTCATGCAATTCTAATTTAAGTTTCATAATACATTCCCTTTAAAACACAAAATATAGACCTAGAATGGCCGTTGAAAGTGGGTCGATCTAGTGACCTTTTCATTCAATGCTATTGCAGCAGTAGGTGACATTTTCACCACGGGAAGAGTCTCATAGAGTATGCAAATTGGTTTATTGTTCGTGTCCAACAACAGGCTATGTTGGTAATTACATTACGAACGTACACAACCAATCAACTACACAAAAGAATAGACACAAAAACAGCAATCGAAGAAGCAAGGATTGTAAAACCAAAAATATGGCGTGTAATATTTGATTATATTAAACGTTTTGAGGGTCCTCAATTTTGTACACTTTATAAATTTCTCAATCAAGTGATTCAAAATGCAGCCAAAATTAAATACCATTACATTAATTAGAAGGACTGCTTGATCATGACGAGTGGAGGCTTTAAACGTGCAACACAGCGCAGTACAACACAGTACTAACATCGAATTACAAATTACTGGCTGATCTTTGTCATGAAGGCGGAGATTTCTGTGAGGTAATAAGTAAAGATTTATTTATATTTTCCGCAAAACCCTATCTTTAAAAGATGAAATGTGAATCTTTAGTTCAAATAAACCTGTTGAAAATAAAGGATCAATATTTTTTATACAAGGGACAGCGACTTTTTTTGTAATAATGATACTAACAAGATTAACATAAAGGGCCAATATTGTAAATTAAAATATATTAGTAGCCAAGGGTATAACATAAGGTTGCCTGGCCACCAGTGGTGAAGAAGGAATTGTCTGGCGAAACATTTGTCATTCGTCGCACAGGAGCTGGGTTTAGGGGTTCTGACAATCACTCGGTCACTTATAGCACAGAGCGAACTCCATTTAGGCCACATAACTTTTTAATTAATTCCATACTTGTGCCACTGTAATGCATCGGGTTGCGAGTTTTTACGACAAAAGAAGAACGCCAACAAATAAATCATGCCCGCCTCACTGAGACGAGACTCTCAGCAACGTGTCACAAAACAAGGTCCACACTCACCAGGCAACAAAAATATTTGTCTGGATATCAGAATCTCAGGAAATTTTCACCTTTTATTCGTAAAGCGTGAATTGGCTTGAGTTGTAAAATACTCGACATTCCGAATCGCGTAATAAAAATTCGCGAGGTGCTAATCCCACTGAAATTAGAAGGTAGGGAAGTAGCAGAACAGGCAAAAACTAAATGAGCTACAAAGCAAGCAGAAGGTTGTTGAATCTAGAAGACGAAACCAGTTTTGAGCTCTGAGTTGCAGGGCAAGTATTGACTTTAATCAATGGCCCGGATAATGTTTCAGCGTTCTCTGTCCTTGTCTGTTCGTCTCCGTCCTGATTGCTCGTTAGCGACAGTCCCACTCGATTCATCTCGACGGAGCACCACATTGGCTCGTAAAGGCGAGGTAAGTTACGGTTGTCCCCGTGTTTAATCAACCAGCAAGCCATCAGGGCATGAAGACGTACTGGGGTGAAGGAATAACTCTACGCATTCTTATGATGAAAACGAGTGGTCATCTTCCTTCACCAGCAGCATAACAGCCGGGCAAAAAATCCTGCACCCAATGCATTGGAAGATGGGTGGGGTTTAGAGCCGGTCAAGGTACTATAAGGCAAAGCAATCCCTATGCAGGCCTGGACAGGACCTGAGGGCTCCAGGAGGTTGAATATCCCAGAATTTCTAGACAGTCGATACATGAAGATGACAAGCTTGTCAGTTCTATGAACCGTCCTCCTTTACCCCTTTTAGGTACTCCTGGTACTCATTTCTGTTAAAGGCTAAGTCAACCCCAGAGCCTTAGTGCAACCGAAAGGATTAGGTCAATGGAAAAACCTAATGGCCACGTCAGGAATCGAACCTGGGGCCTCGACCGACTGCGCCACCTTGTACCCAGTCAGGGTACGAAGAGGATAGAATTTCTTGTTCTTTCACTAATAGAACCAAGATTCCTCTGTCCTCCAACGCGTACGGTGGCCTCAATGCTGATTTCCTGTAAGCATTTCAGAAGTATCGCATGCAAGTGAAGTCCATTAATGCTTAAAAAGGCCACAAAATCTTGGCCTCTCTGTGGGGATCAAGGAGTTGAAATCTGCTCTGTAGTTTATGGCATACAGCACAGCAGTTTATAATCGCCTTCACAAGAGTTCGTCATTGACTCTTAATTTGCTACCAGAATGAATCTAGTCCACACCTCCAAGCAATACTTCTTTAAGATCCGCCAATACTCGACCAACCTGCCCCCCAGACACTACATATCAAAAGCGATGCAGGATTGTAAGGACAATTTTAAGAGTTCCTTGAAGTGTAAATATAACGCAAGCAAACTTTACAAAATGTACAGCCAAAACTGTAAGTGTGGAACATTATATGTGTAAATTGTAGCCTACTTACGGTGGATGTAGCCATCACCGAATTACTGGCAGTCTAGTGGTATTGCTTCTGACTTGAATTCCGAATCTCGACTGGGAAATAAACTAGCCCAATATTGATATTATTCTTGGTATTCGTAAGCACCTACAGACAAATTCGAGGAGTGCTTGCAATTAGGCCACGACAAATTCGAAATTCATTGTTCACCATCGTCCAATCATTCGTCGCTACACTGACCGAGCTGGTGTGCATCGTTAAATAAGCCATAAATAAAAATAATTAATATTACTTGCTTGCTGTTCATTTAAAAACACTGCCAGTAGCTCAGGCTACACAGTGTAGAATGGACGGCCGATACGGGAATAAGGACGTGAATATGAGGAAGGAAGAGATTTGTCTTGACAACACAGCAACAACACAAGAAACACCATTCAGTACAGGTGGTCCTGTCAGCACTAATTCTTGAACCCAGAACACCCAGTATATGATGCACGAGTGTTAGCTGCCCGACGTTGACGTCCGTTAATACCAGCACGAATATAATATAATATAAATTTAAATAATGTAGAAAAACTCAGCGATTGTAAAATTGTAAAATAAAACTGCTTCTCGTATACTGCGCTATAGGCTTCTGACGGCGGCGCGCGACATTCGAACTCGACTTTTTGGACTTTTTCCATCGCAGGTTTACTTCTTTGAAAGAACTCTCACTATACGATGATTATTCACACTGTAATTACAAATGGATTAACGTCAAATTAGTACATACCACATATTCTAGTAACAGTTCAGAAAATGTAGTTGTGCAAATTTCACTAAACACAAAATACACAAAGTTCGAATTTGATAAATGTAACTACTTCCTCTGATTAAACAGTAGCACTTTCTGGGTGATCCAAATAGCCGTAACGTGTATAGTACTTCCGTTAATCTTATGGTTTTTTGTTTACGGCTCGACAACCCTACTGGGCATATGCCTCCTCCATGTCGACGTTTTGAGATCACACCAGACACACCAGACTCGGTAGGACTCCTCTGGACGAATGATCGGCCCGTCGCAGACATCTGTACCTGACATCACACAACACTTACAAAAGACATATTCACGCACCCGGTGAAATTCGAACCCACAGTCCTGGCAAGCGAGCGGCCGCAGACGCATACCTTAGATCGCACAATGTATTAACGTGTAGGACACTATATTTAGTCAACACAACAATATTTATCTATCTTTGTGTAATACAACACTACATGTTTCGACCCTCTATGTGGTCATCATCAGGTGAGTCTAGAAGTTAGTCATACAAGGTGCATAGGAGATCGCACGGCCACTGGGATCGGCATCTGACAATACCTACACAAAATAAAGACGACCTTGTCACATTAATGTTTACACAGCCAGTATCGAACCGCTCCTCTTCCTCGCTTTGTACATCGCGTGACTTCATCTAGTCCTCACGGACTTGCTGACAACGATCAGCGTTGTGTCGTCGACGACAAGTTCGTAGTTACAACCTTCTCCTATTTTACAACATTACTATATAATGTCATTGGCACGAAACGTACCACAGCCAGCTGTCATTAGTATTGATTTAACTGCAAGTGTTCACCGGTCATTAGGCTTAACTTGTTTCTTTAATGCCTACTGAACCAGTATGCCTGCTATTTGTATTCACATTTATTGCCCGATGAACCTGTAGACCTGCTACTTTCATTCACAGTTCTGCTGCTTAATCTAAGCCAGCCAGCAATACATATCACAACCGATGGAGGGGCTAATACAGGCCTATGTCCCAAAAACTCTAATATCCTACGTTCAGAAATACTAGATCGACTGAAAATTTGTCTCCTAAGATGTGACACCCTGTAGTGTGGTAGAGAATTACGAACGTTTAGGAGGAACCTGCTACCTACATCCTCAAAGTCTCGTGTGGGATAAAGACAGTGATATAAACACTGAGGTTCTGAGCCTAATTTTCCCTTCTATTACGCCACATATAGGCAGCAGAGTTTTATAGTTTCAGTCAAGAGGCACCTGGTTCGAAACTCAGTCCAGATAAAGGCTTTTCTAACTCACCGTCGTCGCGATTTTTTCCATTTCTTCTAAGAAAGATTTATCATAAATCCTATCCACTTGACAGAACTGGGCGACCCCTGTGTTCCCTTCAGTATAGCTCACACTAAATTCCGCAGTTAAAAGGCGTCGTAGAATAAATTATATTAACATCCAAATTAAAAATTTCTTGAAAAATAAAACATCGACTAACTGTGCTCCGCCAGTTAGATATTTTTTACAGCTAGTGGCGGATGGTCTCACCTGCAAAAAACATGATGGGGTTGGAAGCTAGTTCCACGATCCAGCTCTCCTTTCCCTGATGAAGAGACTGTCTATCCGACGGAAAACTTAGAAAAACCAAGGCATGGTGTTGACCCTGAAGATGGAGACAGAACTCGAAAGCGCTGAGCAGCTTCATGACAGAACTGCTATAGATCCACGCTGAGATTGATTCTTCTTGTGAACATCCAACGTACCGACATGAAGAACACAAAATGTAAATAATTGTACAGCAGCTCGACACTGCCTAAATAATCCGAAATGTAAATTCGCAATACGGAAATGTAATAAGGACAGCACTTCATACAGCGATATTAATGCGGTTATTTGAAATGTGATATCGAACAGACCACTTTAATACAGGAAGCCTGTATACCTTTGTGTTAAAAGACTAATAACACATCAGACGGTAACCATGGCGGCGCCGCGGAAGCCTATGACGCGACGACGACGCTAACTCTCTTACCAAATTGCCCTACCAACTTCGCCAGCACGCGTTCGCAAGGACAGAGAGAGGAAGAGGATTTCCTGTGACCGAAGTTTATTACAGTAGTTCGTCGACAGCTGCTGATACGTTGTAGATTTAAAGTTACCTTAATGAATGTCGTGGATGAGGCCCTCTGAGCCATGTCTGGGAGGAAGAATGGAAATACAAAACTGCTCCAAATACGGCGTTACGACGTACAATATAAACTCCTTTCAGTTACAATTACGAACGTCTGTTCAACAACATTGTTATTTACGTGACAGCTAAGGTTTTCACGACGGTGACTACGAAGAGTAGTTTATTATTGGATGTGACGCCGTGTAATATGGTAGTAAACTACAGAGGTTTCGGAGAAACCATGTTTCTATATTCAAGGTATAAAATGAACGCCTGTTCTACCCAAGTACTGGTATTCTTATGACAGATTACACGGTGTCATACCCCATGATTCAGCATCTTCGAAATATGTAATTATAATATAAAGGTGGACTGGAATTTAATATTTTGTGTGAATCTATTGTGTTGTTTGGCCCGTGGGACAGACACCCTTCTTTGATTTTTGTAACGGGGTTTTATTTAAACAATGATTTCTCTCAGCCCTGAACAAACGATTTAGCGAAGCGATTTACAGTTACGTGGGGATAAATTTGTACTCTTGCCCTGTAATATAGAACAAGCAGTTAACGCAGAAATTGAAGCTTGCCTAATAAATCCGAAGTTCTTTGTCACGTGATTCACTACTTATAAGGGTAAAGTCAATTCGATTGCGCAAAGTCGCGTTAACTACATGCTGCAGTCCCAATTCACCAGCTTGTATGACCGTTGCTTGTGTTACCTGCCTTCTGACATTTCGCTTCATGTCTCTGCCCGTTTCACATCAGAGCTGTACTCTCTACCGTTCCTTCGTTGCTGAGCTCACGATTTTCCCGTCGACTAGAAGGAAATACGAAGAGAACACTTTCAGAAACCATGATTAAATTAATGCCATGAAAGGAAATATGAGAAAGGGGTTCAGGAGAGGAAGTAGAATACTTGTGTAGAAGGGACAGAGAAAACCTCATTCTTCCATTATTGCGTTTCGTGTTTTAAGGATGCTTATTACGAGAAAACGTGGCGACAAGATAATACCTCAGGTTCCCGAATGCAGGAATAAAGGTAGGTAGGTAGGTAGGTAGGTAGGTAGGTAGGTAGGTAGGTAGGTCATGTTTTAATATATCAGCTATACGGAGTTTTGTAAAAATATACAATTTGCTGAAGTATTCATACGTTAGCTACAAAACTTATTTCTATTACATGGAAGCTCGTACTATATTAACTACATACACCATGAAAATTTCGAATCCTTGTAACTAATTACCTGGCCAACTATCCGTGAATCACAGATGCCTTCTTGAGAAATGTGAAGTCGGTCATTTGCCGTTTATGAAATCCGAGGTTTCATTCTCACGTTCACAACATACCACCACAGTTTCACAACCATATCAGCCTACTTTCTACAAAAATTATTCTTTTATCCTTTTACCCAGTCGTCCCCTAACTTCAGTTATATTTTACAATGTGTCACCTCTACGTGTTTGCTAAATACATAGAAGATCTTCGTCAATTTGATGTTATCATCCCAAATAATATACAGTGAAGAATACCAATAGTCACTCTCATTGCTTTTCTTGTATCTATGTATGATATTAATTGTTGTTCGAACAAGGATTGAAAATGTATTTTTTTATGCTTCACCGAGAAGTGTCGGCCTGGGGCACCGCCAGCGTTGCGTCGTACGCTGCATCTAGGGAGAGGTAACAGTTGGTAAAGGGATTTTGACAAAGATTCGCAGTGATAATAACCTTTAGAAAGTCTAATGAACCGGATGTACAGCGAATGGTGAAACATTTGCCCTCCGGACCGAATGCACTCAGTATATCTGTGGAACGGGTTGTTCTTCCCTGGGAATTGTTGAAATCTCGCGGCGAATGTCTTTTTTTTTTTTTTTTTTTTTTTTTTTTTTTAGAATTTGGGTTTTTTTTTTTTTTTTTTTTTTTTTTTTTTTTTTTCCTTCTTTTCTTTTTTGTGCTACTTATGTACTTTAGTTGCAGTCTGTCAGTACAATCAAACTGCTATTCATTTATCTTCTTCTTCTATGGCGCTGCAACTCTGATAGAGTCTTGGCCCTCTCAACAATATCCTTCCATTTAACGCGATCCT
>Ga0123355_10020192_pt1 | contig 10630 bp, 7 predicted proteins | sample TergutEmb28metaG_3_FD_89872 | JGI IMG/M metagenome (GOLD analysis project Ga0123355, IMG submission 89872) | Embiratermes neotenicus P1 segment gut microbial communities from Petit-Saut dam, French Guiana - Emb289 P1 | ecosystem: Host-associated > Arthropoda: Insects > Digestive system > Gut ... | reverse complement strand
CCTATTCCTATTGTGGACATGAATATATTGCCCTGCCTTGTATCGAATGGGCCTTCAATTTGTACCCATGAGTTACGTAAAGCTACACGCCCGGTGTTAATTACTTGGAACTCGAACTCTAATATGCCGCTCATGTCTATAGACTCTGGTACGAAAATCTCTCGCGGATATGTTTCTAACCTGGCAAATTGCGTTACGGGGATGCTTAATCTTTCGGACATAGTATGCTCTACATAGTCGTCATCCTGGTAATCGAACACAACGTCTAGTGTATACACACGTGGAAGCGCATCCGGTATTGTGAACATTGTTATTGTTTTATCAACAGACTCACCAGGGCCCATATAGCCGATAAAAAGCGTATTACTACCACCTACAGGGGTAAATACAGCACCTAGCCCACTTTGGGCGTTTGCGCCTACTGCCTCTGCTGAATTAAGTGTTATACGGATATTGTTTACAGAGCGCGTTGGTGATGTGTTAAGGAAAGATATCTCCATATCAAAGTTTTGCCCGGCGCGTACTATTTGCGGATAGGGCGAATAAGCACCTACAATCAGCCTTGGAATTTGTGCACCGCCAGGTTCTGGTACTGGAGTTGGGGTTGGTGTTGCTTGTGCCTCTGGATTATATACATTTACAACAACATATTGCTCAAAACCGAAGGTGCCTTCTTCGCCTCGTATCGAATACTGGATGCTTAGCTGTACAACATAGCCTTGGGTTTGCGCCCTTGCTGTTGGCATAAATCCAAACTGAAACTCACGTGTCGCACCAACAGCCAAGCTTTGTATGCTTTGTGTATGAGCGTGTACAGTTGGTACCAGCTCTGTCCTATCTTCAGATGTAGCAGTAATGCGTATATTATGTGCTTCCACATCACCGGAGTTCGCAAGTTCAAATGAAATAATTCCAGCTTGGCCTACGTTTAAACGCCCTGTTGGGGTAGACAGGCCACGCATTTCTATATTTGGGCTTAGCGTAGCGGCATACTCTGTTAACGCGGTTATAAAAAAGGGTGTTGGGGCACGTTCTCCCGCACCTTCGTAGTTTAATCTAAAGTCCAGCTGATATACATCCGTTGGGATATTGCGGGATGTTCTGAACGTAAAACTCACCTGTGTGGTTTGCCCAGCCTCAAGAGTTGGGAAAAAAGCTTGGCTAAGGTCACTTGTTACAAATAATGTGCCTGCGCTTATATCGCCTCCAACATACACCTGTACATTATTGGCCGCAATAGTTCCTATATTTTGCAGGTTGGCTGTGACAGTAAAATTTTGCTCTGGCCCAATAGTGGATACAGAAGCGTGGATATTACTCAAGCGGACGTTTGATGCACCTGCTTGGCCACCTATTCTCACGCTTATTACATCTTGGCTTTCTGTATTAACTCCTGCGTTATTACGGAAATGGTGGTTTAACGTGATTGTATGATTACCGGGTTGGGCGTTTTCGTCTACAGTTACACGCATATTCATTTGCCGTTGCCCATTTTGTGATACTGTATTTGCGCTATTTGTGTTACCCAAGAATTCAACTCTTATTGGGCCATTTGCGCTGGCTTGGGTTAATAAACTATGTGCCACTCCCATGCCTATATTGCGAACGGTTATGCTTATATCCAGTACATCACCGGGCATAACATCTATATTACTTGGGTCAACCAAACGTACCATTGGGGATTGTGGCGGTGTCGGTGTTGGTTGCGGGCGGTTTTGTAATTGTTCGCGTAGCTGGTCTATTTCGGCTTGCTGAGTATTAATAATTTCTTCAAGTATTTGGATGATATCCTCATAAGATGGTGTTGCCAGCGCAGGTACAGTCATCTGCACCACTAACACAAGCGTTAACAAGCCTGCAATAATTATTTTCTTAATTTTCTCCATTAATATCGCTCCTCTTTTCCTCGGTAACAACTTCATTATCTACTATGCTTTCCACCATACCGTCGCGTATACTAATAACACAATCGGCATATTGGGATATTTCTGTGTCATGTGTAACAATAACCAGTGTTTGATTCCTTTCGCGTGCGATACCTGTTATTAAATCCATCATTTCAAAGGTCGTTCTGGTATCCAAGTTGCCTGTAGGTTCGTCGGCAAAAACAACCTGGGGTTCGTTTACAAAAGCCCTGGCGATACTTACGCGTTGTTGTTGCCCGCCAGATAGTTCTGACGGTTTATGCCTAGACCTGTTTGCTAAGCCAACCGCCTTCAGCATGGCTTTTGCGGCGTTTACCCTCTTGCGCTTGGGTATTTTTCTAAAAATCAGCGGCAACGTCACATTCTCCAAAGCAGAAAGTGTAGGCAGTAGATTATAAGACTGAAATACAAACCCTACATACCTTTGCCGATACAACGCAAGCTGAGTCTCACTTAACCTCTCTAAGGGTTTTCCCTTGAACATAATACTCCCAGAAGTAGGCTTCTCTAGCCCTGCAAGCATGTTAAGCAGTGTAGACTTGCCAGAGCCGGATGTTCCAAGTAGGCAATAAATCTTACCCTTTTCAAATGTTAGGCTAACATCATCCAGTGCAACAATACGCTCCTCGCCCATGCGATACACCTTACGCACATTTTGCAAATTAAATAAAACTTCCAGATTAATCCCCCCTTTTATGATGTTTTACCGCTTTTGTCCACGGTATCAAAACCATAATGCTATGCTGTATTATTAAATAAACGTTACAATTTCTAAGTTGTTCCATTATAATGCTTCAAAATCAAATAAAACACATAAAAAATCAAAGATTTTTCAAAGATTGGATGTGTTATGTCCACAAAAAAGCCTGTGTACACATGCAAAAGGGTCATAAAGCACTTCACTTGCGCTAAATACAACCAACAATGCCAACGCACACAGGCTAAATTACGATGCCAATTATTTTTATATTGCCCCAATCCCTAAAATATATCTCAAGTAAACAAACTGCGATTTCTTGTTTTCTAACCGCATGTAGTTAACCATATCAAAATAGCTATCTTCCATGACCTTACTTTCTTCATCAGTTAGCTGGCGGTCACCGTAACGTGCCTTATAATAAAGTGTCACCAAGTCGCGTAAACGCGCCGAATCGTTTTTAAAGGCGAACCGCATCCCTACCCTTTGCCCGTAAACATACGGTGTTTCTGCCGGGTCTTTATTGCTTGTCATATTTGATGCCATGGATATTATTCCAGAGAAATATGTTGTAATACGCTTGTTTACAGGTAAACGGCTTAAACGCCTTGCAACAGTTACCTCTTTTATATATTGCCACAATAAAAATACCATAGTCACTATAGCCACTATAATAAATATTACTAATAGCACCATCCTTACAAGCGCTAAAGTTACGCGGCCTCCCGTAGTGTAGTCAGTGCTAATATAGCCTTGGCCATCACCTGGGGTGAACGGGCCACCTGATGTACCTGGGAAACCCTGTTGAAGTTGAGCCTGCATCCACTCATAGTGTTCTTGTTCTAGCCACCAATCATCATCAAACCAGTGTTGTTGTATATTGCCTTGGGGGATAGTTAATGCATGGTCCATAAAGAATGCATATGGAGCTGTGGCTTCTACAATTAGCCAGCCAAACCCTTCTAGATACACTTCTACCCATGCATGGGCCATCATATTAGTAACTACAAATATAGCCACATCATCGTCAGCATCCGGCGGGGCAGGTGGTAGTAAAAACCCTTCTACATAACGGGACGGCACACCGGCAATACGGCTCATGATTGCCATGGCCGATGCGTAGTAAGTGCAGTACCCCTCACGCCCTTCGAACAGAAAATGGTCAACAAAACACACACCCTGTGGAACTGGCTGGGGCGACAGTGTATACGGGAACTCTATTAAATAATCACGGATAGCCATAATGCGTTCATAATCCGTTTCTAGGCCGTCAATTATATACTCAACCCTATCATGCACCCTTTGCGGTACAATTTCCGGTACATACATAAAATGCTCGCGTACAGACTCTGCATAGCGCGATAGCACATCGCGTGAAAAAGAATCTAGCTTCGCCATCAGCATCGCATGTGACTCTACATACTGCAATTCACGATTAGGGCCCATAAACGCGAACATATCGAATAAATCGCTTATCTCTTGCGCTGTTACTGTAATATCGTATTGGGGGATACCCAGCAATTCCTTTGGCACCCTAACCCTATACTCGCGGTTTGGTACATGTGCATCTATATTCATAAAATAGTAAATTATAGTCGCATAGGTTAAGTTACATAAATAATTATCTGGATTATGGTTTGCATAAATTTCGTTAAACCCGTGAATAGCTTCATCATATGGGTCTATGACCGGCATAAATATAATAAACTCTTCTATATTATTATGCCGCCCTTGGAATGATTGGCTAATCATATCTTCAACAAAAGAAAGCCTACGGTCAACATTTAAAAAACTATGCGAATATTGCGAGCCCCTGGACATAAATCCAGGCGCACGTATATTGCCGGATGGGTCAAATATCAAAGCAGGCAAATAATCTGTACTGGCATGATGAAAAGCCAAATTACGTGCGTTTGGAGGGCTAAAAACAGTGCCCGTACGGTTGGTTCCAATAGCGACAGTCACATTGCTCATGGGTAAAAATGAATGCATATAATGTGGCGATTGACTAATAGTTAAAAGAGTATCTGTCATTTCAAAATGCTCTAGTCTATTACTTGTGGGGTCTACTAACACTGGAGAATTTTCTACGCGTGCAGACACACCTATATGCATGGTAACGCCGTCTCTTTCGACTGTAACAGCACTTAGGCCGGAAATGCCTAGGGCCGGGAAGTTCTCTGTTGACATATGCCTATGGTCCTCTATGGGGAAGATACTCCACATCAAGCTCATTGGCATTACAGAGTTATCTGTAAAAATGTTTATATTGCGCATTAATGCCGTTGCGGTTTCAAGCATTTCAAACTGTCCGGGGTTCATGCCTTGGGTATAAAGCTGGCCCGGTTCCAGTGTAGATATCCACGCGTAGCCGGTATAGGTATTGTGGGTGGCACCGGCTAAATACGTACGCCCTGGTGCACGTACAGTCATGACGTTTCTGTTATTAGGCGTAACCGGCCCACCCAGCCTTCCGCCTTGCCCGGAAAAGCCAGTGGACTGGAAGCTGAAATACATGGGGTTAGTCATGATATAAATTAAATCCCCCACTGCGGCTAACGGCCCCTCAAAAAGCTCTTGAAGCGTTCGGCGTTGGAATAGATTAGCCTCCATAGGCACACTACTTTGGATAAACATAACCAGTGCTATACAAATAGGCGCGGCAACATATACCGCCGAAATCCCTTTATTTGTTTTGCGGATTAAAAGCAAGCAAAAGCACACCAAAAAGATAAGGAACGACGTAGCATCCCTGGTAAAGCCAGGGCCCCATGTAAGTAAGAAAATAGTCACGCCGTTTAACGCCAGCATATAAAAGCTGAACCTATACAGCATAAATACCGCAACAACCAAACCAAAAAGCAAGCTAATAGCCCATAATATAGTAGTGCCAAGCTCTGGCCGATAATGCAGGTAGCCGCGAATCATTAGTGTTACATCATAAAAATGCTCTGCCTGCCGTTCCCAGCGTTCTAATGTAAAAAACACAATAATTGCGCTTACTACTACAACTGCCGCCGCAATAATACGTGTAATTTTGTTATAGAAAATTATAATAAAGAATACCAACGACACAGTGCCCATAACAAACAAATTCAATTGCGAGGGCCTAATAAATGTTGCACTAAGTATTACCCGGCTAAGTGAGTAGATATACATGCTACCAACCAGTAAGCAAAATATATACTCTGATACACTTTTGCGGGCCTTTGGGGTCAAATTTACATCAGTTGCCAATTATGCCACCTCCATCTCATAATCTTCTAAATCTACACGGTATGAGTTGCCGCCGCCTTCTTCTAATAACTTGAACACTTTTTCGGTATCACTATCGGGTGACTGCGTGGCGAAATAAATAACGGCTACGTAGTGGCCGTTATTTTGCGCGTTGGCTATACGCTCGTATAAGTTAGCGTCCAGCCTTGAAGTCAAAATAATGGCGTTTACATAGCCGGCGGCCTCGTTTAAGCACTGGGCTAGTATTGCGCCAGGGCTTAGTAGGGGGCTTTCTTCAAATTGAATTACGCTTGCGGTTTTGTATATGGCCTCAAAATCTGCGGCGGTGCGCCCTGTGGTTTTATGGCCTTCGCCCGCCATGTAATCTACTGGCATGCCGCGTCTTAGGCAGTGCCTTACCAGCCCTAGTGATATTTCTATCATACGGTCTTCCATAACTATCTGCTCGGGATAATTATCGCCTATGCGCTTGCTGTCTATTATTAGGGTTATCTGATGTAGGGCGTTAGATTGGAAATTCTTCACCAGCCATTCATTACGCTTGGCGGTTAGTTTCCAGTGCACGCGCTTTATGGAATCTGTTGGAATGTATGGACGTATATCGGATATTGTTGCATAGTCCTCATCACGGATATCGTGGCGGGATTGGGCCTGGGTTAGCAGGTTATTGGCAATGGGGAAGCTGGACATATCTGCAATACCGGGTAGCGCAACTACTTTATTACTCATGTTTAGCTTGCGGTTTAGCCTAAAAAGGCCGGTTAAATCTGTGGTTTGTAGGGATTCTATGCCCATTGTGTATTCGCCGCGATAGCTTATGGTAAAGTGGAATAGTTTATATATCGGTTTTAGAGACCCTACATCCGCAACTATGGACTCCTGCACAGACACAGCAAAGCCATCGTTATAGAACACGCACAACACTTTACCAAATGGTATGCGTATGACATTTTTTATGCATACGGTTATTTCGCTATATTCACGCTTGGGTACTGTGCGCGGGTGCTTATAGCTAACCTTTAATGACCTTATACCAACGGCCGCAATTACATATGAAATTATAGGTAGCGCAGTAAATACCGCCAGGGTAACGTACAGCATACGCTCCCCATACAGCCATGCGCCGCCTGCGACTAAAACCCATATAAATAAATACAACACACGATTATGCCATATAGGCATTTGTGCGGCTTCTTGGGGCTTATTGCGCCTTTTGAATAGCTTCTTCATATAGGCACCTTAAATCCTTAGCTCTATGGTTGCTTGTTTTATGGCCTTTTCTATTATGTCTGTTGTGCGGATTTTTTTGATGGCGGCTTCTTGCTTCATTAATATTCTATGCTCCAGGATATGTGGGGCCATTTGGATTACATCGTCTGGTGTTACAAAATCGCGGTCATTGTACATGGCCCATGCTTGGGCGGCCTTAAATAGGCACAGGCTTGCGCGGGGGCTGGCACCCAGCTGGATATCTTCTTGCTGGCGGGTGAAGCGTGCTATGGTTACTATGAATTGGTTTATGCTGTTGTCTACATGGATTTGCTCCGCTAACTTTTGGATGGCTATTATATCCTCGCCCTCGGCTACGGGGCTCAACTCGTCCATTGGGCTGCGGCCTTTGAAGCGGTCCAGCATTTTGCTTTCTTCTTTACCGTCTGGGTAGCCTAGGGATATTTTCATGAAGAAACGGTCTAGCTGTGCCTCCGGTAGGGCGTAGGTGCCTAAATATTCTACTGGGTTTTGGGTTGCCAGTACTATAAATGGTGACGGCACTTCGTAAGTTTGGCCGTCTACGGTCACTTGGTTTTCTTCCATAACCTCTAGTAAGCTTGATTGGGTTTTGGGGGATGTACGGTTAATTTCATCGGCCAGTACAAACTGGCTCATAACCGCACCGGCGCGGTATTCAAACTCGCCGGTTTTTGGAGAGAAGGCAGAATAGCCTGTTATATCTGAAGGCATAATATCCGGTGTAAACTGAATCCGCTTGAAGCTTCCATTTACCGAACGGGCCAGTGCCGCTACCAGGCTTGTCTTGCCAACGCCCGGCACATCCTCTATTAGTACATGGCCACGGCAGGCTAATGTGGTCATGACAAGGGATGCGGCATAACGCTTGCCTACAATAATTTTTTCTACATTGTTAATTATTTGTTGCATGCAATGTACGGCTTGTTGATTATTGGTTACTTTGCTTTGGTAGTTTTCTTGCATTTGCACACCTCTTTGGTAATGTATTGGAAGCATGGTAATGCCTCCTCTACATTATCGTATCATAGGCGTTAAAAAAAAACTACTTTCAAGTTACGTTTTTGTTACAAATATACTAATTTCGTTAAGATTCATGCGGTGGGCCGCCCAATACTACTGCGGATATTATGCTTGCCAGTGGCTCCATGGCCCTTGCCGCTTCCGGGAAGGTATTGTATTGGTTGCCTACTTCTACGAACATACTCATTGGCATCATGTGTAGGCTGTAGCGGAATTCTCGTAGAAACGCGCGCCTTGCAAGCCCTGGGTATAGCTGGTTTGCGGCTAATTGTAGCTGGAAGCTTAGGGTCAAATTTTCGCGCTGGTAGGGGTTTGGTAGCCATGGTACTGCTGTTACCTGGCCGTTTCTGTTTTGGCGGCTTAGGCCGTTGAAGAACATAATGCGTGCGGTTCGCTGGTTGTCTATATAGGTTATGAAAGGCCCGGCTCCTTCGCGTACGCCGTCGCGGTGTATGTCTATTACCATTTGTATGGAGGGGTTGTCCGCTAGAATTTGGCGGATTACCGGCTCCATACGTTCGTATGCGCCTTGCCTTCTGGGGCTTCCGTTTACCATATCGAACTGGTGTGTGCTGTGTAGTACGGTTATGCCGTAGGTTTCTTCTAATATATCTGCTAACACGCGGCCTATGCCTACTACGCCGCCCATTGGGTCTAGGGGGTTGCTGTCTATGAAGCGTTCTTGGGAATGGGTATGGAAGATTAGCACTTGCGGGCCTGGGATGGTGGTATCTATTGTTAGGTCTGCTTTTAGGAATGCGTTTGTGTCTATGTCTGATGGGAATAGGGCAGTGTATCTGTCTACTAGAAATATGTTGTTTACCAGGTAGTCGAATGAGTTTAAACGCTGGATGTATTCAGGGGTTATTGTGGGGCGGGTTGGGCTGCGGCGTTCTGGGATTGGCACGGGTGGGGTGAAGATTATGTCGTCTATGCCTATTAGTGGGAAGTATATTGGTGGGGTGGTGCCTGGGGTGTATGGGTCGTATGGGCGTAGGTAGGCTGTTGGCAGGCCGTAGCCTGGTGGGAGTGGGGTTTCGCTTGTGTTGGTGTTGTCTATGAATGTTTGTGCCCACATAAATAAGGCCGCACCGGTTAACAGCAACAGCCCTAGGATTATGCGATGGCGGATTATCTTCTTTTTTCCCATTTATTGCTTGCCTCCGGGTGGGGTTATTGTAGTTTTTTTCGCTGGTGTAATTGCTATTATATGTAGGGTTTATGCGGTTTAGAAGGGTGCTGGGGGAACGCTGTTGTCGGTATCATCAAAAGTGGGCTTAGTGCCATTAAATGCCATGCTTGCCTCACATCTATTCATGAAAAAATTACAAAACAAGAAGCGTAGCCTTACTACATGTGAAGAAGCTTTGAAGGATATCCTGCCTATTCAATGGGAAGATGATGTTTTAAGTGGAACGAAAAAGGTTTTACTAATAGGGAAGGGAAAGAGGACTATATTTCCAGAGGCATTGCGAAATAATTCATATTAATTTGATGGATAGTTGAGAACACATTAAGTTTCCATCAGTTTATATGTTACAATTAACTTAATGGATTTAACCTTTGTCATGTGTTTTCCGAGAGTTATTGTGTGTGAGAACGCAAAAAAGCCCAGAGCGGTTGATTGCTCTGGGCTATGGGGGCGCTATTCAAAATTTACATACTCACAAGACAGGGCGGCGTGGGCTTTATGTTCGGAAATGCTTATTTTCTAGGTTAAGAAATAACTTGATAATTTTTAGGCGGTGTTTTATTTTCAATCCCATTTAACATATTAAACAATAATAAAACAGTATTGTCATTTTTGCCATCAAGCCCTTTATTGTTACCCAACAAAATTTTGTTCATGAAATATAAAGGTGGGCAACAATAAAAATTTTGGGGAGAAACAAGATAAATGCCTGCACCGTCACCACCAAAGCCAATATGCTTCCATGACCAGTTGTATTCTTTAACAACCATGAAACCCCAAACAGTACCAAGTTGTAAAGCATATTCATTCAATGCTTCTTTACTATGATTTTTTGTTAATAATTCGTCTACGGCTTTTCGTATTTTTGACACGACTTCTTTAGGGGCGTCTGTATTTTCGATTTTAAGGAAAGTCATACCCTCTTGCTCTTTTTCATTCAGGGCATCTACTAGGCTTTTCTCTAAAGAAGCAACCATTGGCTTGTCAGACATTTCACATTCTCCTTTTCATGTCATGTATTATATAAATTTAATCCATTGCTAATTGCCATACCGCCGACACGGTCTAACGCCTGCACTGTGTTATGCTCATTAGTAGGATTTAACCACCTAAGCCATCTACCCATTCTATAAGACTTTTCTTCCAGTCATCATTTTTAATTTTACCAAAAACGTGCGATGTCTTATTCTTGCTTTCAACACAACTAAATAAGTCTTTTAACTCTTTACTTGGGTTGCCAACCTTTCCGATGTACAACGCCATATACAACCAACAACGAGAGCTAACCTACACTAAATCGCCGTTTCT
>Ga0123355_10020190_pt1 | contig 10631 bp, 13 predicted proteins | sample TergutEmb28metaG_3_FD_89872 | JGI IMG/M metagenome (GOLD analysis project Ga0123355, IMG submission 89872) | Embiratermes neotenicus P1 segment gut microbial communities from Petit-Saut dam, French Guiana - Emb289 P1 | ecosystem: Host-associated > Arthropoda: Insects > Digestive system > Gut ... | reverse complement strand
ATGATGACGATAATTACACAACGCATTGCAAGGCGTCTAAGGCGTTCTATAAGCCACAAGATTAATCGACTGCCATTTGAATATTACGACAAGACAAACACTGGCGACATTCTATCGCGAGTATCAAATGACGTTGATAATGTCTCGCAAACTATGAGCAGCGCTTTTACGACCCTAATACCTTCAATAGTTCTTTTATTTGGTTCGGCGTTCCACATGTTCAGGATTAATTGGATGATGGCGTTGGGTGCCATTATTTCGACATTGCTTGGGTTCTTCTTGATGGGATTCATAATGACCAAGAGCCAAAAGCACTTTGACGCACAACAAAAAGCACTGGGCGAGATGAACGGTCATGTGGAGGAATATTATACCAACCATATCGTAACTAAAACATCTAACGCTCGTAATCCAGTAACAAAGAAGTTCGACGAGCTAAGCCAAAGCCTTTACAAGAGTGCCTATAAGTCCGAGTTCTTCGGAAGCTTGCTGTGGCCGATTATGATGTTTGTAGGGCAGCTTGCTTTTGTTATTGTTTGCATCATCGGTGGTATCTTGGCGTTTAACGGCTCTATAAGCGTTGCTGCCGTGATTATACCATTCATGATATACATTCGACTGTTCACAAACCCTCTGGCAGACATAGCAACCAGTGCACAGTTGTTGCAAGGAACGGCTGCGGCGGCCGAGCGCGTGTTCGAGTTCCTGGGCGAAGAAGAGTTGGAAGATGAAACCAAACTGACGGCAACTTGTGACAAGGCAACAGGAAGGGGCGAAATTAAATTCGAAAAAGTAATCTTCGGTTACAAAAAAGACGAACCAGTCATCAAAGGGTTTACGGCAAATATTAAACCGGGCTCTAAGGTCGCGATTGTGGGGCCGACGGGGGCGGGTAAAACTACCATCGTGAACTTGCTTATGAAGTTCTACAAAATCGATAGTGGTGACATTCAAATTAACGGAACATCCATTAACGATATCAAGCGGGAAGACGTGGCAAGCATGTTCGGAATGGTATTGCAGGATACTTGGATTTTTGAAGGAACTGTGCGCGAGAATCTGGTCTACAACATGCAAAATATCACTGACGAGCAGCTAGAAGCCGCTACAGAAGCCGCGAGCATCAACCACTTTATCAAAACCTTGCCAAAAGGCTTTGACACACCGCTGAACGAGCAGACAAGCATCTCGCAAGGCCAGCGCCAATTGTTGACCATTGCAAGGGCGATGTTGAAGGATGCACCACTGCTTATCTTGGACGAAGCAACAAGTTCTGTGGACACGCGAACCGAGCTTCAAATTCAAAAGGCAATGGACAAGCTAACAAAAGGCAGAACCAGCTTTGTAATTGCGCATAGGCTGAGTACGATTAAAAACGCGGACATTATTCTTGTTGTGAAAGATGGTGATATAGTTGAAAGTGGCAAGCACAATGACCTTATTAAAAAAGATGGGCACTATGCCGATTTATATAACTCTCAATTTAACCAGCCTCTTGTAGATGTCGAAGCGGTTTAACGTCGCAAGATGGTTTTAAACTATTCTGCATATGTTATACTTAAGAGTTATGGAAAAAATAGGCGAAAAAAACCCCAAGGAAAAAAACGATTTCTCAGAAAAAACCCCAAGGATTTCTGAAGAGACAAAAACATTGATTATTAAGATTTTCGTAACCATTGGCATCATTGCTGCTTTCACGGTTGGGTTCTTCTTCTTGTTGCGTGGACTGGGTCTTACCGATCCTGCTACTTTTGAAGAACGGGTTGGGGAGCTAGGATTTGCATTAGTAATTATTTTTTTCTTCTTATACATTACACAATCGTTGTTTCTCAGTTTCCTTCCTGGAAATACAACACTTTTCATCTCTGTAATTGCCGCAACAATATTCGGTCCAAACTTTTGGTACATCTTACTGATTGCGGGAGTTAGCGTCATTGCGTCTAGTATCGCTCTGTACTTCGTTGGGCGATATGGTGGCCGAAAGTTAATATTCTGGTTATTTGGACGCGAGAAGGTCGAGGCGAAGCTGGACTGGTTTTCAACCAAAGGTGCTACTGTTGTCCCTTGGTTGTTCTTGGTTCCGTTTATGACTACTGACCTTTTGTGCCTAATCTGTGGTGCCGCGAAAATGCGCTTCCTACAGTTTCTGTTGATAGTGATTATCTTTAGACCAGTTGAAGTTGCCGTTTTGATTTGGTACAGAACTATTTTTAACACTTGGCTTGCGTTGGACCCACTTGACCAATTCTATACCTTGAACCTTATGATCATAAACATCTTCCTGCTTGTTGCTTATCACAAGAAAATTATCCTCGCGTTCAACCAGACATTTAAGATGGGCAAAAGGGAACGAGCAATTTACGACGAAATCAAGGAAGAGATTATCGAGGAAATCAAGGACGAGCCTTGTGTTAATTGCTAGTTGCAACGCAAGTATCCGTATGATAAATTAATACATGAAATATATCTGGGAACCATCAAGAACCTTTGCAGAGTTCTTAATTCTGCCGAACCTAACAACGCGTAAGCACACGCCAGGCAACGTCAGTCTGCAAACCCCTATCACAAGGTGCGGCGGACTTAAGCTTGAGATACCGTTTGTCTCTGCAATGATGCAAAGCGTCAGTGGCGAGAAAATGGCGGTTGCACTTGCAAAAGAGGGTGGGCTGTCTTTTATTCACTGCAACCAAACAATTGAAGACCAAGCGAAAATTGTCGCAAGTGTCAAAAAGCAAGGCGTGAAAGTAGGAGCAGCAGTCAACACACACGACTTTGAGCAGCGTATTCCTGCATTGGTTCAAGCAGGCGTAGACGTTATGGCAATTGATTCGTCTGATGGATATTCCGAATATCAAAAAGATACTATTGCCTTTGTTCGAAAGAACTATGGTGACAAGGTTAAGATTGGTGCCGGTAACGTTGTTGAGGGCAAGGCATTTGAATACCTTGCTGATGCTGGTGCGGATTTTATTAAGGTCGGTATCGGTGGCGGTTCAATTTGTATAACCCGCGAACAAAAAAGCATCGGTCGAGGCCAGGCAAGCGCGCTTATAGACGTTGCGGCGGCTCGTGACGCTTACCACAAGAAAAATGGGGTATATGTTCCGATTTGTTCTGACGGTGGAATTGTTCACGATAACCACATCATTGTGGCACTTGCCATGGGTGCGGATTTTGTTATGATGGGCAGATACTTTGCAAGATTCGAAGAAAGCCCAAGCGCGAAACAAACAATCAACGGAAAAATTTTCAAAGAATACTGGGGCGAGGGTTCAGAACGCGCACGTAACTGGCAGCGATATGGCTCTGGCGGCAAGATGGTGTTTGAAGAGGGTGTTGACTCTCTGGTGCCATATGCTGGCTCTGTGGTTGATGCATTGAAAGTCACAACTGGAAAAATCAAGTCCACGATGTGCAACTGTGGCAGTTTGGATTTGTCTTCTTTTGCAAAGAACACAAGATTGACTCTGGTGTCCGCATCTTCTATTCGTGAAGGCGGGGCTCACGATGTAGATGTGAAGTGATGTGGGCAACTCTCGATTATAATATTTCATGCCTCAGAAAAAACGTGAATACCCTTCGGGCGCTTTTTTCTTCGTCAATCATATTGTCTCTCGCTTTGCCCGTTTAGGTAGAGAATGAAAATTGTTAGCAACAAACATGAAGCCGGGTGATATGATATAACCATGCTTATCATTTTAATTATTTCGATGGTTCTTTTCCTTACGTTTGAGAGTCTGTTATGGAAGCGCAACCGTAAACCTCCGCTGACAAGTTTAGTCGGTGTCTCGATGTGGAGTCTTATTTTTGTAGGGGCGGCATTCGGAATAATGCTTATATTCACAGATGGGATGTTTGACAACATCTCGTGGGCCTATATTGGACTTACAACTATTCAGGCGGGACTGATTATCACTAATATCTTTCTTTGGGTACACATCATGCGTACAACACCGCTTAGCGTTGCAGAGCCTCTTTCATTGCTGCGTGTCATTGTTCTAACTGTTCTTGCATTCTTAATATTTCAAAACGGAGTTATCACAGTGACTGAGATTGTTTTCGGGTCAATACTTGTTGCTGCGTGTATGCTTCTTGGATACTTTCAAGGTAAATCAAAGTCGCATCTTGCTAAAGATAAGAACTATCAAAGGGGAATGTTTCTGTTGTTGGCGTGGGTTGCGTGCAGCGTAACGTTGAACCTGATTAACCAGCACATCTTGCAAAACATCCGTGTGCACTCTGTAACGCATGCAACGATGCAGAACGCGTTTATGTTTGTGACAATTGTCGCGTTCTTGTTGGTCTTTAAGACTAAAGAATTCATGCCAACATTCAAATCTGCAATCAAAGACAAAAATTATATCGGTATTGGACTTGGTGGTGTTGGAGGCAGAATATGTTTCTTCTTTGCGCTTTCCATGTTTGGAATAAACGTTGGAATACTTGCGGCACTTCAGGTGGCGTCTGTTGCACTTGTTGTTGCGCTCAGTGCCTGGCTGTACAAAGAACGCGTTCGCTGGTTCTCGTATATTCTTATCGCTATTATAATCGCCGCTGCGACCATTATGAGCCTTTGACCATATACTGAACGTATGCCAAAGATATTGAACCAATCAGAATTGGATGTTGTGGTCTGTGATCAAACCGTTACAATGCTTAGCAACACTGTTGCGGTTGATTTAAAACCGATGATGATTGTGAATGCTTTTGCGTGTGCTGCGATTGTTATTGCGATTGCTGTCATGACGAGTGTTGTCGAACAAGTATATCGGACTGCTTTATCGCATTGATATGGATATGCTTGAGAGTATTCTGCCAACGCAACTGCAGTCAGTGTACAGATACCTGCCGCTAGACAAAATTTACGAGTTTCGCTTGCGCGCGGGTAAGCCTGTTGTGGTTTGCCTGGGTGGGCGAAATCTTTTTCTGACAAGTGGTGGGCTGACGACCGAATCCAATAACGCAATCATGGTATCAAGAACCGATCTTGATACCATTGTTCATAAAGCAAGTAACTATTCCATATACGCAATCAATGATCAACTGCGCGAGGGATATATAACAATCCATGGCGGAGTCAGGATTGGTATTGCTGGAACCGTTGTCACCAAGGACGACAAAGTCACAACCATCAAAGATATTCACAGTCTCAACATACGAATACCTCACGAAGTTCGCAATTGTTCGTATCCAATCTTGCCATATGTATTTGGGGACAAGGCTCCGTACAGCACACTGATAATATCGCCACCTGGTGCGGGTAAGACGACGTTGTTGCGAGACCTTGCCTGGCAGGTATGCGACAAGTTCAACTTAAAGAATGTTTTGGTGCTTGACGAACGTGGCGAGATTGCATCTAATCAACTTGGTGAGAATCAATTGGATGTTGGTGGTACAACAGATGTTATTACTGGCGGAACCAAGCTATATGGATTCAGTAACGGAATACGCAGCATGCGACCAGACGTCATAATAACGGACGAAGTCGCAACGCCCAGTGACATCGAGATGATTCGCCTGGCAACCAAGAGTGGTGTTGTTGTGTTTGCTTCTGTTCACGCCGGCAACATCGATGAGATACGAACAAAACCCTATTGGTCTGAACTTGTGCGTGACCAAATCTTTGATAGATACGTGGTGTTGACAGTGCGAGATAAGGCGGGCGACATTGCAGGGGTATTTGATAAGAACTTGAAGCTAATGGCATTGTGAGGTGGATGATGGGTTTTGTATTCGTCATCTTTTTTGCATTCGTGATTCTGGGCATCTATATTTATCGGGGCTACAGAACCCGGAAGATGTTCTTTGAGAGTCTTCTGGCGTTTTGTAACCATCTATTAACGGAGATAAGCTTCTCCAAAAACGGTATCAGTTCGATTATAGAAGCATATGGTTCGTCATACCATCTGTCGTTCCAGAAGACGTTGATGCATTATAAGCATCTTATTGACACCAAGCAGGACATAGCTGATTTGCCGTTTTCTGTGCGATTGAAAGATATTGAAAAGGCTCATGTCACATCATTCTTTATAGAGCTTGGCAGGCATGGTTCCATTGAAGAAGTTGCTAAGATTCAAAACAAAAAAGTCTTCTTTGACGGGTTCTATAATTCATCATGTGCTGCCCTGAAAAAGGATGCGTCTATGTATCTGAAGTTCTGCATAATTCTTGGTATAGTGGCAGTCGTTCTGTTGCTTTGAGGTGGTTATGGGCATAGATATTATTTTTAGAATTGCTGCGATAGGCATCCTTGCCGCAGTTGTCACAAGTGTCCTTAAACACAGCGGTAAAGATGAACTTGCAACATTTGTGACGCTGACATCCGTCGTCATTTGTCTTCTGATGGTCCTTAACCTTATCAGTGAGTTATTTGACACGGTCAGAAGTTTGTTTTCTTTATATTGAAGGAGGGTAGTGTTTGGACATCGTCAGAGTCATCGGCATAGCCCTTTTAACAACTTTTGCCGCGCTTATACTAAAGCAGAATCGTCCTGAACTTGCCGCCATTGTTTCGTTGACAGGTGGTCTTGTTATATTGCTAATGTTCACTCAAGGGCTGTCAAGTGTCATCAATAATTTAACCCAGATAGTTCAACGAACAGGAATCCGCAGCGATGTCTTCGTGGCGTTGCTTCGCATTATCGGAATTGGGTACCTGACAGAATTTGCAGCAGGAATCTGCCAAGACGCAGACAACAACAGCATGGCACAAAAGGTGACGTTGGCAGGGAAAGTATTAATTTTGATTCTGGCAATTCCTATCATTAATAACCTGATTGAAGTTGTGTTGGGCGTAGTGGGAGGATAGATGGACATAGAGGGACAACTGCGCGACAATGTTAATAACACCCTTGGTGGCATCAACTTTGGAATTCTGGACAACATTGCCAACAGCCTGGGGAATCTAAACTTTAATCTGTTCGGCAGTGACAACTTTGCAACACGCGTAGGAAGAATACTCAGTGGCGAATACATGAACGACTACCCAAACATGTTTCAGGCGCTGATGCGCCTGTTTGGTGGCGTCGTGCTTGATGTGATGCCGTTGCTTGTTTTGATTATTGCTATTGCAATCTTGTCTGGGTTTGTGCAATCGTTAAAGACGGACAACAACTCGTCCGGTGTCCGCGACGTTGTTCACTTTGTAACATATGCTGCTGTGATTGTCCTTGTCATGTATGCGGTCGCCAGTCTGGTCGCCACGACGACGCAGGCTCTGAACTCGATTAAAACTCAGATGGACGTTGTGTTCCCTATATTGTTAACACTTGTTGCAAGTATCGGTGGCGCGGCATCCGTGGGCGTGTATCAGCCCGCGGTAGTAATGCTGAGCCAAGGGGTGATGACGATATTTACCATGGTTGTGATGCCTTTGTTTATTATAACACTCACGTTCAGTGTGGTAGGGAATTTAAGCACAACAAACAGATTCGACAAGTTTGTGTCATTCTTTACATCAACTTTTAAATGGACTATAGGGATTGTGTTCACTGTGTTTCTTGCCATTATAACAATCCAAGGCATCAGTGCAGGTGTCACAGACGGAATCAGTGTCCGCGCGGCAAGATTCACAATCAGTTCTTACATCCCGTTCCTGGGCGGATATCTAAGCCAAGGTTTTGACTTGGTGTTAGCAAGCTCTGTTCTTATCAAGAACGCAGTGGGTGTTGCGGGGCTGTACTTGTTGCTTGGTGTTGTGCTGGCTCCTATTGCGAAGATATTGGTGTTCTCGCTTGCGATGAAGTTGGCAGCCGCAATAACTCAGCCAATAGGCGACGAGCGCATCTCGAACTTTCTAACCAGTATCAACAAGGCGTTCAGCATGTTACTCGCGATTCTGATTGCTGTATCGTTTATGTACTTTATAACGGTCGGCCTTGTCATCGTTAGCGGAAACGTTTTGTAATAATAAGGAGGATTATGAACTCTTGGCTTATGTCCATAGTGGGAATCGTAGTTATCGGCGTCGTCGTAGAGTTGCTGCTGACTGATTCTCCTATGAGCCGTTTCGTCAGGAGTATATGGGCATTCTTTTTATTGTTCGTCATTGTGCAACCGATTCCAGGCTTTATACGTGACATTGACGTTGGAAACGTGGACATGGATTGGGACTGGGAATTGATAGGGAACATAAATACACAGAGCGCCACAGGCCTTGCACGTAACACCGAGGTGGCCCTTGCTAACGCAGGTTTCCAGAATGTGCTTATCACTATCCAACCGGACATGCAATCGCCATCTTTTCGTGCTCAGTCGGTTCATGTAAACGCGTCTGCCATTAACGTAACCAACAACCGTCCTAACATAAATGTTCGCACCGAAGTCATAAGGATAGTCATGTTGATAACGCGTACAAACGAAGACCAAATCCATTTTTTTGGCTAAGTTTTTAGGAGGTACCATGTTACAGGTCAAACCGATGTCGACGACTTTTGAGGCGGTCGAAGTTGCAAAAACCACCGAGCCGGTCGTTGCCTTTCCAAAGCTGGAATCACCACCGACAACTGTACAGAAGCAGGAGGTTGCAACCAACAACTCATTCAGAGCAAGAGCGTCTGCATTCTTTACTCGACTCAGAAAAGTTAAGAACATTGAAATATATGCTGTGGCTATACTTGTTGTAGTCATGATTGGAATATATATTTCCTCGTTCGATTTCGGCGGAAGCAATGACCGACCGCCGTCGTCATCTATCCACGCGAATGACAACTTTGCACGAGAGATGGAAGTGCGATTGGAATCTACTCTGGCAAGTGTCAGGGGAGCTGGGCGCGTTCAGGCCATGGTAACCGTGGTTGGCTCGCCAAGGTTGGAAATTGCCTATAACGAGGAAGAGCGCACAATAACGCAAGCGGGTCCAAACGGTCAGACGACAACTACGACCACTATTGTGCGAACCCCTATCCTAAATCAAAATCGCGAGCCTGTCATCATCATGACGACCAAGCCAAGGGTAACCGGTGTCGTTATTGTGTCGCAAGGCGCCAATGACCCCCAGGTTCGGCTGCAGCTGCTGCGCGCCGTGCAAACCCTGATACAAGATGTAGCGGTTCGTGTCGAAATTGTAACAGGAAGATGATGTCATAACCACTATGCAAAACACATAATAATTGTCATCAACCTTAAAGGAGGGTTTATGGAAATCGTGCAAACCCAGAATGAAAAATCTGGAGGTAAACTAAGGGCAGCATTTAGCAAAAGAAGAAAGGTAATGATACTGGCAGGTATGTTTGTACTTCTTATCGTTACAGGATACCTGAACTTCGCGCTTAACAATAACTCGGCACCACCAGTAGGCGGAGGAGCCGGCCAAAACATGTTCAATGTGTTCCGTCAAAACAGAGCAGACGAGCGTGCAAGCCAAATCCAAATCCTAACCGCAATGGCAACAAACGACAGCGGCTTTACTGAGGCTGAACGTGCTGACGCTGCAAGACAAAAGTTGCAACTCATGGACATCATCAGCTTTGAAACCAGTGCAGAAGGACTTATTGTTCAACAAGGCTTCCAAGACGTAGTTGTTAACAAGAACGCTGGAAACATTAACGTGCTTATCCGCAACCCAGAAAACATCAACCAACAAGAAGCAAACAAAATCAAACTTATCCTAGACACCGTATACCAAGGCACCATCGACATCGACAACATCTTCATCAGTGTCATCCGTTAATAAGCCCCAAGACCTAGAAAAGAGTCACCAACGGCTTGTTGACGAAATCCCTCGGTGGCGGGAAAGAGGATTCGAATTGAGTCCTCTTTTTGTTGCTTCATTTTGAATTTTTACTTATACTAAGGTATGAAAAAGATTTTAATGTTCACTTTTGTGTTGTTGGCGGTTGTGCCGATGGCATTTATGTTGACTGCCTGTGGCGGAAATAACAGCAACGACAGCGGTAACAGCGGGGACGGGAACATCGGGAACGGGAGTGGGAATGGCGATAGCGTAGAGAACGGAAATTATGTCTATGATGAACGTGTCGCAGTTCCGCAAATTAGTATAGACCCATCAGGAACCCACAGCGCGCAACATGTGCCAATCTTATGGGAAGGTCTTCCGCTTGTTGATGAATGGGGTGTCAGAACCTATCAATTTCGCGTTCGTGTCGGAAATACAACTTACTACCGTACCAACTTCATTAACAGCAACCTTGGTGTGACAATCGGCTTTTCACTTTCGGCAAGCAGCGGTTGGTCATCTTCACCTGATGACGAATTGCCTACGAGGTTTGATTTGCCAGCAGGAAATGCGACCGTTTCGATTCGTGCCAGAGAGCGAGTCGGCGATGTTGTGAAATTTAGTCAATGGTCAAACACCGTTACCTGGATCCGTTAATACTTTTTAGTGACTATCTGGGTTATTGAGGTGGGTTGTTCAACAACAGCCGTCGCTGGAATGACAATTTCACTAGGCAAATAGGCAGAGACGAGTGGATGGACGTTTAAGAATACAACCCAAACAGATATGCCGTGGCAGAGTATTCGATGTCTTCGGGTTGAATGTATCCCTTAGGTGGTTTGGTGTCCAGTATATTATTTAGTTTTATGTGCTCTATGATGCGCTGGATTAGTAATTTGTTTGATGGGCGCTGGTCGAACATGTTTCCGATTTTGTTGCATGCCCACCACTTGGT
>Ga0123355_10020187_pt1 | contig 10631 bp, 7 predicted proteins | sample TergutEmb28metaG_3_FD_89872 | JGI IMG/M metagenome (GOLD analysis project Ga0123355, IMG submission 89872) | Embiratermes neotenicus P1 segment gut microbial communities from Petit-Saut dam, French Guiana - Emb289 P1 | ecosystem: Host-associated > Arthropoda: Insects > Digestive system > Gut ... | reverse complement strand
TAATCACATTATATGTCTTCAACAATGCAAGGCCCCGGTGTACACAGAAATCGCACCTGCCTGCTGTAGCTATCATCATGAGTTACTGCAGGCCAGTTGGCCAGTGATGTCGGGCCTGCCGTCGGAGATTTTGCCTCTGTTTGGGTAGATCAGAGGTGTCCAACCGGCGGCCCGCGGCCACGTTTTTAAATAACAAAATACGCAATAATTCTGACATTCAGATTACCACTCATTGTAATTTGCACACAGGAGGCCCACCAACCAGCCCACAATAACAGATGTGGCCTCCTGCCAAAAACGTCTGGACCCTCCTGGTGCAGACACTAACTCCTCTAAGCCGCAGCTTCACATAAATCTTAGAGGCCTGACGGCAGTGCAGACGCAGAACTGTCGCCGTAAAATAATCGGCTCACTGAATAATTCTTCTTGCAGATACGTCGCTACATATGTAACACGCCGATTAATGTTTAAAATCAATTCATAATTTGTAGACCGAGTATTCTTAGCATGAAGAACAATGCAGCGTGCATGGGCGAGTTCTGGTGAAAAACGTGGGAAGGACAAGCATTGGAATTCAATTGGCGGTGGATACACACCTGTGGAAGTCCTTCTGAAAATTAATTAATTACTTAATTAATCCCTGGGGTATTACAAACGACGGGCAGTTGCTTGATTAGCCGAGTGACTACGAGCTTCTAAAGAAGGATTCTGCTCCATGTAGCTGGTTTCTCGTAAGACTGTACATCACAGTAAAGTGAATGCCTAGTCTACTTTCACATTAGCCGCACTTTGGAAAAATTACTAAAAGCTAATTCAAGACACTCGGATTAAGATATGACTGACTATCGTCATAATTAAGGTGCGTCGCTCCCATCCATTTAATTACGTATGGAAAGAATGTGGTGTACTGAGCACAACATGTCTGTTTTAGTTTACCTTCGGAGCCAACAGCCTAACTCTCGTATTTATAACACGGGAAAATATATCGAACACATGTTTTCAGAGAACATGGTAACGAATAGTGTATGACTACGCTTTGCCCGTGAGGTTTAAGGTTTTACGACATAAGTGTTAATTAAGGACATGGAAGAACGCGACACAACTGTTACTCTATGCATATTTTCCACCTTTCCTTTCCTTCCTTCTTTCTTCCTTTCTTTCTTCCCGTCTGTGTTATTACATCCCGTTCATTAGAAGTAAATTTACGGTAGTTCTCACTGCGCATTTTCGAAGCCAGAGGTACGTTAGTTCTTCAATAGGTTCCAGTTTTGACACGTTTCAATGTAGACTACATATTGCTTTCCCGAACATGCCTATTGTCTTGTCACCGATATAAAAGAAAATGTCGAACTAATGCGTGCACTGTTTCCTTAGTAATATTAAAATCTAAATTTTAGTCTGCAAGTGTTTACGCCTAAGAAACACACACAGCAAACATTCTGCAAACAGGGACGAAACGCAATGGTCTTGTATGAATCTGTACTCAAGAAACTTCTGTGAATACACCGCAACCGACCAGATCAGTCACTCCGCCAGACATAAAGTCAGTCAGTCAGACAGACAGACAAGAACAGCATTCCACTTCCGTCGGAATGATCCACTACAGACCAGTCCGACGTCAACATCGACGCGTGTTCGAGTCCACCAATTGCAACAAAGCATGGTGATAACTTTGGGTTAACCCACAGATTAAAGAAGGCCTGAATTCGGGGTTTACTCACACCTGTACAGCTGGACACGCTACAAGATGACGATAAATTAACAAATCATTTCAAAGTGTATTTTGGATCCGTCAAAAAGCTGACAAGTTTAGTTCGTTAGTGAAGTGTGAAACAAAATAAAATTGCCACATTGGCGTCGATGAAGGAGTTACCACAGGCATCTGGAGATCTGCGTGTTATTACAATATCTGGAGTGAAACATACGGAGAAACAAGTTTTATAAAACAAAAGGAACATCTTAGGTAACACTTCGTCCCGCCTGTGCATCTCTCATCTATCAAGTGTCACTTCGTCCTATCCGATAATAATTTTAAAATAACTTTACATCCACTGACGTTTGTGCGACCGTGCCTCTCTGATACAATAGTATAAACAACCAACTAGATGCAACAATGACAATTTATTAGTAATTTCAATCAGCTCAACATGTTTCGGGCGATAATTTCGCCCATCCTGAGGAGCACTAGACCGTGTTTACAGCTTGTGGTTTAATGTACCGAAGAAGCTGTCTGCTCGTTACAAGGTTGAGGTGGAACACACAGTCTATTGCTCCTGAGGATGGGCGAAATTATCGCCCGAAACATGTTGAGCTGATTGAAATTACTAATAAATTGTTATTGTTGCATCCAGTTGGTTGTTTATACTATTACATCCACTGCTTGTAAAGACAGGTCTCTCCGCTTGTATTCTTTTTATGAACCAATGACCTACCTACTGATGGCTGATGTGGACAGCCGAAACATGTAGTAGTATCGAATAAAAACCAATCACAGAAGATCGATATAGTTGTGTTTACTGGAGGGTACAAAATACTACTTGATGAAAAGTAATATCTTATTTTTCTCATTCAGTTAAACTCAACTCACCGCTCTGTGGCTTTTTTTAAAAATCTAGCAGCTGCTTAATTCGTCAAAATATTACGCGACCCATATGTCACCCAACGGAAGATTGTTCACCACAACCCAGTACTGCGCCCTCACCTGTGCCAGCTAATTCCAGTGTACATAATCACCATCTACTTGAGGGATTTCACGCTTTCGCTGCCGTGTAATCGCGACCTTCGTTCATCTGGAATGCTACGAGGCGTAGGTTGGTAGTTGGTTTCCCACGTTTCGGGACAATCCATCGGTTCCATTCTCAAAGGTCAAGCAGTCCGGTTCGTCTTGCAATGCTTGACCCCTGAAAGTGGTAACGACAAGACGTCCCGGAATGTAGATAACCAACCACAAACCTACGCGGCGTAACGTCCCAGAAGAGCAAAGGCTTCACAATGTACTTAAGATCCAGTTAAATGCCCTCCATTAGAGTCTAGGTCTTCCACGTTATCTCTTTCCTTTAAGTTCTTCAACTAACATTCTCTTGGCACGTGTGGGTGTCACTAACCGTACGGGTTGCAGGAACGCTATGATCGACATTCTAGTGTCCTGAGACCAGCTGCCATTCGGCTGCATGCAACGCTTAGGCTATATATTAAACGAAAGGGAGTTTCATTATGATACCCAAAACACTGCATCACATCAATGCAAACGTTTCAAAGTATCCTGCACCATCCGCACCGTACACACGACCCACGCAGCGGCTCTCAAGACCACCACCCATCCAAAAACTCGGTGCAGAAAACCGTATGCTGCAACTCAACATCTAATGCTCCTGATGACGGGCGTACGTACCCGAAACATGTCGAGCTAAGAATACATCAATAAAATTACCTTGTTGCATCAAGTTGGCATTTCACTTTATTTCAAGATTTTTTAACTTTGCCCACCGTGTCGTATTCAATAAAAAATAATAGAGTTCCGGCAACTGGATGCGTGTCTGTACTCAGGTAAGGAAAAAACAGCTACTATCAGTCACAGGGTCCACAGACCTTGCCTAAAGACTGACACGGTAGCAATTCCCGAAACGATGTGTTCGTAGTTCAAGACCAAGAAGATGCACAATATAAAGAGAAACACAACGAACTGGTAAGACAGCTATAACTCCCGAAACATTTACAAATCCTTACAGTACCAACAGACTCACATCTCCACTAGTACGTATTTCACTCCTAATTAGCTGCTACATGTTTCGGCGCAACTGCCATCTTCAAGGAGCTAACATCAATATTACTAAACTGACAGCAATAAAACAATACTCGATCCGAAGGCACAGGCCTATACCACGACGACGGGTAAGTAACGCAATTGAGTACAAAACTGAATGGAAACGGCCTGCTTTCGCAAAGTACACCTAAAATACACTCAAAGGCTTCTTTAATTACGTTTCAATACACCTCTCCTTGCCGTCTTAACTTGCACCTAACAAGTACATTTCAAACAGCCTGCTTCTAGCCCTTAAGTGCGCCCATTAAAGGTATTATCACCAGACTACAGACGTGAATGTGCTCTTTACTTCCTAGAAACGAACAAAACGCCCGACGTGCTGTGAAAATGGTGTACGTACCATAATCGGATGTTTCCCAGGAGATAGGCCTACAATGTTAAAAGATTCTTCACCCTGAACAATTGAAGGAATTCTTAGAATGAGGTGATAGTAATACTGGCATTCGCTGAGTTGGCCATTCAATTAAATTCTGAACGGCATGGGTCCTCTGTAGGTCTATCAATACAGCCCCTCGCTTATACAAAGCTAAGGGGCAAAGTGTATACTGTATTATTTAGGCCCAGTTATGATTTATTTAACAACGCTGTCAATAAGTCAGTATATATCAGATAGCATGATGATCAGTGAATAACGAATGAAGAGTGGAACACGGTTTTGTATAGTGCTGAAATACGGACAATTCGAAAAGCAGATCAGAAATCCCTTGTAAGTTTTTAAATGTGGTGCTGGAGAAAAATGGAGAAAATCCATTGGATTGATCAGGTGAAAAATGAAATACTACAAGCAGTCAAGGAGAAAAGGAACACCCTACGTACAATACAACGAAGGAAGGCTAACTGGATTGGTCACAGCCTGCGTAGAAGCTGCCTTCCAAACCATGGTATTTAAAGCAAGACATAAGGGACGGGGAAGACGAGGAAGTCGACGTAAGCAGCTACTGGATAACGTTAAGGAAACAAGAAATTAAGGGCAACTGAAAGAGGCAGCACTAGATCGCACTCTCTGGAGAACTCGCTCTTTTAGAGGCTGTGGACGTGCCATGGAAAAGACTGCATGACGACGAATCCTAAAGACACGACCTACTTTGAAATACCACCACGCCATATACCTGGACAGACTGAGGAAAACTACAAAAAACGCATACAACATACTACACGAACGCGCACAAACACACACACGGATGTGTGTGTGTGTATGTATATATATATATATATATATATATATATATATATAACATAACGAAACAAGCACACTATTCTCTCGGGTACAGCCCAATTAATACTGAAGTACAAACAAGTCTTGGGGGGGGGGTTTACTGTCTAGATCGTCAATTCGTAAATGCCGGCATCTGGTGCTTATTAATATGTTTAATCCAGCAGGTTAAATTATTTTTTTATCTTCTTGCAAAACCTCGGGGGCTAATAGGCGAATTCTAAAAACACGTACGCCTTCGGTGATTTTCGTGCGAGTTCGGAAACAATTTGTGATTATTCGGTAAATTTCGTATGTGTTCGGAAAGTCGCTGTTCGTTGTTGGATTATACGCGTACGCCTCAGTCATCTTGATCGTCATTACGAATTACGAAAAGTGCATTTGACATAGAACGCGCGTCACTTCCCTCTACAATGTTCGTCCCGAACACCTTTCACTCCGACCAGCGTTTCACGAGTTACGATTTCAGGCTTTCGTCGCGAAGTAGATGAGATCTGCACTCTTCTAGGTTATTATTACGCAGCGTATAGGGGCAAAAATTCTTGGATTTCTGGACCCCTGGTGAATGGGACCGATACGTTGTCCCGAAACGACGGTAACATAAAGCTTTACATAAATTATCTGGTATTTATTTTTTCAGACTTCAATCCAATTTTGGCAAATCCCACAATACAAAAATTTCTGAAAATCATTTCAACGGTTCACGAATCTATTTCATGCGTACAGACGGAGGGCCAGGGCGGTTTTAAATTATTCACAGTGCGCCTAAAATGTGAATCTCCTGTACCCTGTTCATACGTTGCACGTACTAACAGAACATGCAGAGACATGACATTTAGTCTTTGCTACCGCCAATATTTATCTATTAAAGCAATGTTCAAGTTTTCCGGTTAGCATTACTGGGTGAGAGTCAAACTCTCATTCTCAACCTTCTTTACACAGGGGTGGTGATAAGTCCACAGCCCGACCAGGAAGGAAACAAGCTACATTCCCCGCATTTTATGGAACTTGGAGGTTCATTACCACATTCACAACGGTCCATCACATGTCCCTACCCTAGCCAAATCAATCCATTCCTCTGCCCATGGCACTTTTGACAGGCGCAGCCTGTTTCCTTCCTGGTCGGGCTACAGACATATCAGCACCCCGGTATACGATTTGAGTAGGCCTACACTTCAGTTTCTCAACCTGACACTGCCTCTTTATTACCGTATAACATGATTTTTTTTCCCAATGCCGCAACAGCCCCTAGCGGGACAGGGCCTCTTAATTATCAAGGCTCCACGATCACACTCAGACACACCACACACGGTAGGACTCCTCTGGACAAGTAACCAGCCCGACGCAGAGACTTTTCTACCTGACACCACACAACATTCAAAAGAGAGGGACATCCATGCTCCCGGCGGGATTCGAACCCGCAATACCAGCAAGCCTTCGACCACTGGAGTCGTTGCATACCGTGATGACAGAAATCCAATTAATATCCCGGCGTACATGAAGGACTTCTCTCATCGTTGTCCAGCATTCCTCGCTAGTAAGTCCAATCGTTGATGTGGTCTGCGACGTTAGCTGATCACAATCTGTTTACTGCAGGCGATAGAGAACACCAGAACAGAACATCAGCCACTTATTTACATGTTTGACAGAAATGCATCAGGCAGTCAGGGTAGTACTGTAGAAAGTTCAGTTACACGCACCTAACGGAACCTGTGACATTCCAACTTCCACTACCAGCACTACCGAATTTCCAGCTTGCACGTTATTAATTTCAAAGCCATCGCTACTGCGGAATGCACTATAGTTTATAAAAATGCGATAATGACTTAAATTCAGACTCATGGGATAAGTGACGCACAAGGAGGGGACGACAATCTATCTCTACCCACAATTTATTTTTGCTTTGATATAAGACCCGCCTAATCACGCATGTAGTTACATTACTTATTTGATGATGTAACTCACACTTGGCCGTCTGTGAATTGCTTCCATTTAAAATACAGTGTCCAGAGAGTCTCTGATTTACCGAAATAATTGTAGCTACACATACCTGAAGAAAAACGAAAATGAACGTAAAAAACCGTAACAGTAGTATTACTTCGAAACGAGTTTGAAAGGAAAGTTCGTCTGCTTGGTCCTACCATCAAATCAACTGGTGATTCGCAAAATAACAGGGAACTCTAGTGACAACCTGAAAATGTCTGCCACCATTGTAGAGCGGCTGGAAGGGTCTTTCACTCAATGATGATACAGCATTTCCGATGACGCTGAAATGACGCAATAACGTTTTCTTCTCTTCGCATTCCGAAACTGACTGCACCGGTGGGAGACTATCAGCTTTACGTGCGTATGCAATATGTAGTATGATTTCACAATACTATGGCAACAATCCAACTGGCTCAAGTAAGAGGCACCAAAAGTATGTTTGTCCACCATCTGACTACATCCTTAGGAACAAAACCTCATTTATGAGATGCATAAAACATCAATCGTCGACGAAATCGAACGCCGAGGTTGAGTGGGCAGCACTCACACTTCGTGTCTAGGGGGTTTCAAGTTCAAATCTCGGTCAAGAGATGGCTATCCTGTGGTCTATCGCAGTTTCCTTAGTCCTTCCAGGCAAACCTCGAAGTATTAGGCTAAATTAACCTTCCGCACCCCTTCCAATTCAATGCTCACTCATCCTACCACTCGCCGTTGCACATTCTGAGTCACTGACGTAGTAGTTAAACAAAACCGCAAATATAAACAAAACTCGCTAAGTATCTGAAGGCACTGCGCATTAAATTTCGAAAAGAAAACGGCCATATCTTAACTGTAATTTTCAAACAACTTTCTTGCCGATTTCCACTAACTTTTCCAATCTGCATGACTGCGTAATTAGGTATCTGGTATCTGGACTACAGCGGGCACAGGTCTATTAATCTCGCTTCCGAAATAATATAGCCCTTGCATAACCTAGCGACTAAAATCAGAGACATCACATTCAAAATAAACAACATTTTAAGTTTTTGTAAATGCTCAAACGACCCCCGCAAAATGTAACTTCTATTCGTCTTTCACAAACCTACGCACGGTAACGAATACAATGTAGTTCCACAGAACACAACACAATGCATCACATAACCCACCATGGCTGTCGAACGATTCAAAGTAACATTTAAATTCAAAGACAAAGGAATGGAATCCAAAGTCTTCGTCAGAGGCAGCTGCGGTCCAGCCACAATAGGGTCTGGACGGAGCCCAATAAAGGTCACTACACAGCAACCAACGATCTAATTAGTCCATAAGATCACATACAGTAATGAAGCGATTAAGAAACTTTCATTTCTCTTCTCGAAGTTCAAGCCACATTACGCGACCAAACGGTGTCAGGCAGTCTCTCTCTCTCTCTTTCTCTCTGACAAGACAGACTTACAGAACACCATATAAAACGTAAAAGCAGCTTTCCAGAGCCTTAATACTAACATGCTACGTTTTTCAAACAACACGTCATTCAAAACTCAACAGCATCACTACAGTTTCAAATTAAAATGTAAGAAACGTACAACAGTATCCATGTACTTCCCCGGAGCCAATGATTTCCAGATCGCTTAGTTCTCCTACGCATGTGTTTCAAGATACGCAATACAACACTTGACTGCAAGAGTAACATACGACAAATTCAGTGAAAGTTAACTTGTGGTACCGGGGGTGTCGGATTTCACCCACACACTGGCACAGGTGCATTTGGTTACTGCATACAATACCAAAGAAAGATAAATACATTTCAACTGTAAGCCGTTGCAGACAAGCGATAAGAATGTGGCACACAAAGACACTCACGAGCAGTTGGCAGCTCTCATGATTCCGCTCGATGAGGTAAAGTCACCACACACACCACACCACACCTCACCACGCGAACACACCGAGTCCAAGCTACCAACTACTTACTAGCCGCATCAGAACAGCAGGGCCTAGCATGCATTACACCCCAAAAGTTCCCAAAAATAATTGTCAGTTTCAAAATAAATCTATGCTATCCTGGGAAACCGCTTTCGTGTCTGCTCTTACCTCGCGCCGGCTTCGTCGGGCGGTCCAAGTCGCTGAGGCCCGCCGCGTAGCGAGCTCGGCGCTGCTCCAGAGTACCCCCCTCCACCGGCGCCATGCGTCCCACACGACAAAGCACGAACTTCCCCGAACACACTCCACCCGACTGATTTGTTTACAACACGTATTGCAATTGTCACTGGCATGATTAGGTTCAAATCAATTACACGGATACAAGAAGTCCAAGACTGGACACACATATACACAGCGACAAACATCTCATTCGTCGACAACCGTCGGTAAATCGCACTAAAAAACTGCGGTAGTCGTAAAGTGGTGGTAATACCTGTGATTGTTGGTTCGAATCCTGCTCAGAAAATGACATTTAAACAATCTTACGTCACCGTAACACCTGTCTATAATTAGCCTTTACTGTAACCTTAAACTATAAGGGGAAAAAAAGGAAACGGAGAGGGACAAAGGCAAGTCTCGCCAAGAACAAATGAAGACACATCAGTGAACAGTATCACACCTAAACAGATTAGTATCACAGCAAATAATCGTAATGTCTTAAAAACACAAATGAGCACTGTCAGAAAACAATCCTATCAAGCAAAGGTACGCAACACCAAAGGCTCACACATCTTTCGACATAATCACAATCCAGTATATACCTCGTAAAGTTGTATTTAATAAGCTTGTCCAGAAATTGCATTAAAAAAATGAAGTCGAATGCCGGACACTGGATCCTGCAGATAACAGAATATACTGCCTTCATTGTTTTCATTCCGTTGTGCTATATGACGAAATACTTAAAACAGAAATACACACTATCTTGAATAACATTATTGTTATTATTATTATACAGATAAAATAATAATACATTGTCTTTAACACAGCTTTCGACCTGAGTAGGTCGTCTTCAGGTGTTCGTACAACCTATATCCGAAACCTCGTTACGTTACAGGAAAACCTGATGATCTACTCAGATGAAACATACTGTGCTCTAGGCCATCCATATTATTGTTATAATTATTATATCCATATATAATAATAAACATTGTTATGCAGAATCACCTATACTCCTAATTAAATACTATTGAATATAGGCTACTTGTGCTCAATTTATGCCAAGATCGCACAGACGGTTTCCTAACCTCAGGGTCTCGTACCAACATGAGGCAGACGTACCTAGGTAGCCATATCTCGTGTGATCTAAGCGTGCTTCCTACCTTCTCCGCGCTTCCCATACGTGGTAATTTCTCATAGTACGATAACGTGATTATTTGTATATATGATACAAAACCAGGTCGCGGTACTCGTACTGTGGTAATCGATGGTTATAGTCTAACCGGAACTAGTAAACTATCGACAGAATTAATGAAAATGTGAAAGTATTATTGTAGGGATTTGTTAATATAATTCCAGGTATTAACAAGCCATTCTATTTTCATTATTATACCGTGCAATATTAAATATTATTTTGAATATCCAGCTTATTGCACAATGTTTTATTATTAAAATACACTAAAAGATATTATATTACTGTTAAAATCTCCAACATGT
>Ga0123355_10020185_pt1 | contig 10632 bp, 8 predicted proteins | sample TergutEmb28metaG_3_FD_89872 | JGI IMG/M metagenome (GOLD analysis project Ga0123355, IMG submission 89872) | Embiratermes neotenicus P1 segment gut microbial communities from Petit-Saut dam, French Guiana - Emb289 P1 | ecosystem: Host-associated > Arthropoda: Insects > Digestive system > Gut ... | reverse complement strand
GGGGGATTTTCAGGCAGCGTTCATAGTTTAATTACTGCACATTATCAAACAACAACATTTTCTTATACGGGTGGTTTGTCTGTAAGGAACTGGCTGGCAGGACAAAGTTTTGAGTTTCAATTTGAATATGGTTTAAATCAATTACGGCGACATGGAACAATGATAAAGACTAGTAATGGTTGGGTATTTAGAGCGTTTGATAGATAGGTTACAGCTAGATTATGTGTTAGCAATTAATGCTTGAAATGGCACTTTTAGTGAAGGAGTAGGTAAAATATGAATATTGATTTAGAAAAATTTTCGAACGCTTGTATTGCGATGGGAAAAGGGCAAGACACAGGGAATATTAAGGATGATCGTAAGCATTATCGCATTGTACAATCTGTCTATTTTTTGTTAAAAAAAGACAATCGATTGGATGAATTGCTTGAGCTGCTTGACCATGAAAACCCTCATGTGCGGTTTAGAGCGGCAGAATTTGCCTTGCGATTTGAACCTATTAAGGCAGAACAAGCGCTGGAAAAAATATCAAAAACAGAAAGAGGCGTAGGGTTCGTTGCAATGATGACTTTAAGTGAATGGCGAAAAGGCAACTTGAAGTTTGAAGACGAATAATTAAGCATTGCGAAGTGTTGTCAAACACAGCTTGAGGAAAAATGGTATTGGCTGCAAATTCTATGAGCGTAGTCTTTGATAGGTTCGCCTTGCGAACCGCCTGCTTTGGCATTAGTAAGTCAATAAAAGCTGACAAAGCAGTCAAAGACTGTGAGTAGAATTTATGCAGTCACCCATTTGACGATTGTGTTTGATGACACTTTGCAAATTTTACTTTGACTTAAAGCGATAAAATGGAGAAAATTATGGAAAATATTACAGAAAACATGGAACGTATTCTCGAAGATTTTAAGGCAGAAACAGCCATTCCGTCTATAGTTCTTACAACAGAGAGAAACGACAATATTGCAATTACAGATAGCAAATTTGGTGGGATTCCATATTTACCAAAAGATTATGCATATCCGACAACTGCCGAGGGTGAGCCATTAAGGCTATTAGCACAGCTTAACTTCTCACAGTTGCCAAAGTTAGAAAACTTTCCAACAAGTGGGATATTGCAGTTTTATGTTTTGCCTGATGGGGTGTTTGGATTGCAAGATTTGCCAGATGCGACAAATGGAGATACATATAGGGTTATATATCACAAAGAGATTTTACCAGAAGAAAGCATTATGAAAGATTTCTCTGACATTGAAATTTTTGATGAAGAATATGATGAATTGTTTCCATTTGAGGGCGAGTATCTTATCAATGGAAGTATAGTAAATAGTTCAATGCATGATCCATATGAATTTGATAATGTCTTTGGGTTGTTTTGTAAAAAAAATAATGTTGCACCCTATTTTGAAACATATGTTACGGAACTTTTAGAACTACGCAAGAATATGACGAAAGTAAAATATGAAAAGTTTGAAAGAAAATGGGGTGAGTTGATGAGCTTAATAAGTTCTGCTTATAGCGATGTTGAGGCTCATCGAATTTCTGGATATCCATATTTTACGCAAGAAGACCCAAGACGATATATCGATCATAAAGAGTATAATGTATTACTTTTTCAAATGGTTTCAGAATGGAAAAAAGAAGAAAATGATTATGGAATCTCGTGGGGAGATTGCGGTGTTGCTAATTTCTTTATCAACCTTGAGGATTTGAAAAATCTTAACTTTCAAGATATTTTATATACATGGGATTGTAGTTAGTAATATTCAGTTGAATAGGACATGAATCATCTAATAATTGTGTTAGGTAACACTTTGTAATATTTTAGATTCCGCCATTTGTCATATCAAACGTTGTGCACTGCGGTGGAAAACGAGAGTGTATTTATTGAAAACAGTATGATAATATGGAAGAAGTAATGAAAAATAAAAAGAAAGATAAAAAGGAGGGTGTAGGATGAAAAGGTTTATAAAATTTACAGTTGTGATTAGCTTGTTTATATTTTCGGTAGGGTATGCTTTTGCTAGTGAAGTAGGAGTGAGTGTAAGTATTGGTGGTGAGTCGGTGGTGTTTACTGAGGATTCGGGAAGTCCGTTTATTGATGAAAACAACAGGACACAGGTTCCATTTAGGCAAACACTTGAGGCTTTTGGTGCAAATGTGGAGTGGGAGGCTTCAAGCAGAACGGCAATTGCAGAGAAAAATGATGTAACGGTTAGAGTTCCTATCGGTGCAAGTCACATATATCGAAATGGTGTTAGAATAATGAATGATACATATTCGCTAATTCGAGATGGACGCACATATCTTCCAATCCGTGTGGTTATTGAAGCTTTTGGTGCAAATGTAGAATGGGATGCTGCCACAAGAACTGTAATGATAAATGCAAATAATTACATCATTATTAGGGGAGTAAGGCATAGTACATCTTTAACGGCACTAAATTTGTCAGGTCAAGGTTTAAACGATGAAGATATTATTCCGCTCAGATATATGACGAATTTGACCGACTTACGCTTGATTGGAAATGAAATTAGTGACATATCACCACTAGCAGATCTTACGAATTTGACTGGATTATTCCTAGGTGCTAACAATATAAGCGACTTGACGCCACTTGCAAACCTTACGAATTTAACTGGTTTGTTGTTAGATATGAATCAAATCAATGATTTGGCACCACTTGCAGGCCTTACGAATTTAACAGAGTTAAGTTTAGGCATGAATCAAATCAGTGATTTAACACCGCTTGGCAACCTTGCGGAGCTTGAATGGCTGAACTTAATGCTCAATCCAATTCGTGATTGGTCGCCGGTACAACATGTGCCAATTGTTGAAGGAAGATTGTAATTTACATATTAAAGGTAATTTTATATGACTTAAAACTGCTATTTATCACATCAAAATGATAGGTGGCGGTTTCATTTCACTATTTCACTTGCAAAAAGTGAAATGAAGTGATATAATTGTGAAAAAGTGAAATGAGGGTGAAATAATGCAAGAAAATCTGCATATTGAGTTTAAACGAGAGTACACAACGGAAATAAAGAAAGAAGTGATTGCCTTTGCAAATACTAGCGGTGGTGTGATTCATGTTGGGCGTGACGATGAGGGGAGTTTATATCCGATTGCAGACTTAGATGCGACATTATCACAAATTTCAAATAGTATTCGCGACACTATAATGCCAGATGTAACTATGTTCGTAAGCTATAAATACGAAAATGGTGGAATTATCATTACAGTGCAAGAAGGAACGAATAAACCATATTATTTAGAGGAAAAAGGACTCAAGCCATCAGGAGTTTATGTAAGGCAAGGTGCTTCCAGCGTTCCTGCCAGTTTTGAGCAAATTCGGGGAATGATTAAGTTGACGGACGGTGATAGCTTTGAAACTTCGCGTGCACTTTTACAAGAGTTAACATTTAATACTACAAAAGCTGAATTTGAACAGTGTGGTGTAACTTTTGGTGAAAACCAAATGCAAACTCTTGGCATTATCGGCACAGATGGGTTATATACGAACTTAGGGCTTCTTTTATCAGACCAATGTATTCATACAATTAAGTTTGCGGTATTTAATGGCACAAAAAAGGGTGAATTTAAAACTCGAAAAGAAATTGATGGATCGCTTCTGAAGCAAATGCATACAGCGTTTGATTTCTTGAATTTATCAAATAATTTAGCAGCAACTTTTTCGGGACTTTATAGAATTGAGCAATATGATTATCCTGAAGAAGCTGTGCGAGAAGCTATGCTTAATGCAATAGTACATCGTGATTATTCTTTTTCTGGAAGTATAATTGTGAATATTTTCGATGACCGAATGGAATTTGTCTCTTTGGGAGGGTTAATGCCAGGTTTGGAAATTGAGGATTTGCTTCTCGGTGTTTCACAGCCACGTAACGAAAAACTAGCCAGTGTTTTTTATCGCTTGAAGCATATAGAGGCATATGGAACAGGGCTTAAACGAATTATGCAGTATTATGAAGATTTTGAAGTTAAACCTGAAATAAAAGCTACAAATGGGGCGTTTTCGTTGACTTTGCCAAATATGAATTATAATCGCCCGCTAAAAACAAAGCCTAGCATTAAGACGCAACACCAAGTAATATTGGATTACTTGCAGAAAAACGCATCTATTACAAATGAAATCATACAAGAACTGATTGACGTTAAGCAAACTAGAGCATACACAATTATTCGTGAGATGTTAGAGGAAGGCTTAATTGTTAAGAATGGTTCTGGCAGAGATGATAGCGAGTATGTCTTGGCGAATGGAATATAGAAAAGTTAGCAAACGAGCATAAATTCTAAATTCAAAATCCAAAACCGCATACAAAATAAAATTGCATGCGGTTTTTATATTCCTTGGATTTAATTTGATATGTGTAATATTTGATATCTACATCGCTCTAAGCAAGTTGTGTATTACTACTGCTGCTTGGGCTCTGTTTAGGTTTTCATGACCGTTAAAGTTGCCCGCTGGGTCGCCTGTCATGATGCGAAGTGCTCTTGCAAGTGCTGCATAGCCTAAGAAGTTATCACTGACTACATCAGCAAATGGGTTTATAAATATGCTGCCATCTTGAGCCGCTCTTTGAAGTCCCATGTGTCTAACTACAAATCTTGCAGCTTCTTGCCTTGTCACGATGCTGTCAGGAGCAATCTCATCTCTTGTAATAGTTCTAGTGCTTACAAGCATGTTATAAAACTCTTCTTGTGTGAAAAATGCTTGAGACGGTGAGTGCAGGAATCTTAAAAATTCTTCTTGTGTTATAGGTGCACTTCCGTTGAAGCTACGTCCTTCAAGGAAAAATCCATTATCCAGTAGTGCGGTTACAAAAAGTTCATACCATCTGCCATCGATATCATCATACGAGATAGCGGCACGGCGGTCGACAAAAGGATTTCCGCTATGGTCAAGTTTTGTACCATCAGCAGGGTTTATAACAAACTGCGGTGTGCTAAGAAGACCGTAAACAAGGGTCATTCTGTCGTCCATTGCTCTTGTGTAAAGCAGGTCAAATCCGCTTTCGCTTGCAAATATACCAAATGCTTCTTCTGCAGAAATTATGTTACTAATGGAAGGGAATTGTGCATCATAATGCCAAACTAAATTGAAATTACGTACAGTACCTGTAGCTGACTCAACTGTAATTGAAATTGTGTTGGCTAAAAACGGTATTCCATTTACTTCTCTTACAAATGTAAATGTATGAAAAACTGCTTCACCACCTAAAGGCTGAATCCCCACATGAGGGTTTTCAAGAAGTGTAACTTGATTAACTTTATTTGAAGCTACACTTGCCATAAAGTCGCGAGCAATTCTTTCGGCTCTCTCATAGGAAATTGCATTTCTACCTCTATCGTCAAATGGGCTAAAGTTAGAAAATGAAAGTAGATTTCTATTGTTAGCATCTATCGCAACGACGATATTATCATCGAAATTTAAAGACCAAAAATGTCCGCTTCTTCCATCATGAAAACCGCTTAGGCTTGCCCATGTAACTTCAGATGAGTTTGTGAGTCCAGGTACATGCGAGATTGCGGCTCTCACAGCTTGCTCACGAGTAATAACTCCTGCAATATCATCTACAGCACCTTGTTCTTCAGGAGTAAGGGCACGAAGAGGCATTGAATCTTCGGCAACTTCGCCACCAACTGCTTCAGCTCTGCCGAAAAGTGCCATCATACCTGCACCATGCACAAGTTCGCCTGTTTCGGCATTTATAAATCTAGAAGGGTTTATGATATAAGATGGGAAAATTGTAAGTTCACGACTTCTCCAGTCAAAAGATGAATTATATACGAGAGAAACGCCGTCATTTTCTAAAAATGATCGAATTGCCTCAGCTTCACTTATCATATTTTCTGGAACTGTAAAATTATTGTCAAAGTCGCCCCATAAAGTACTTCTATAGCTTGCAACTCTTTCTGTAAATTTATTTACTTCAACAAAGAACATCAAGTTGCTAACAGGGAAGTTGTTTACATATGCCATATAAGTAAAGGAAAATGTGTCTGTGCTTGATAAAGCGTCGCGTAGCCTCATGTCTGTAATTGCATCTGGTATTACATTTGATAAAAATGCTTCTGCAATTCTTTGACCTTCTGCTCTGCTCATCATCGAAAGTCCTTCGCGATCGCCTCGCTCAAACGACCAAAAGTTCAAAACAGTACCTCTAGAGTCAATGGTTACACTAAAAGACATTTCGTGGTTAGGGTCACGCCAATTTAAAGACCAAACTCGCCCTGTTGATGGGTCGTCCCATGAACTACTTTCAAAGATTGATGCAGCGTTTGGAATATACACTACAGCTCTTGCATTTTGAATTGCCCTCTCAAGCATTGCAGCTTCTGACATCGTTTGTCCAAAAGCAGGGACTGCCGAAGTCATAAGAAGTGTTGCAATTACAACTACACTAATAAATTTTCTCACGTTATAACCTCCTTGATTTGTTATAATTTATTTTTTTCCGAACAGACTCAATAATAATTATATGGTGGGGGAAAATGAGCTGTTATAGTTCTATATAGTTAGACTCAATTTTTTTGAAAAAGTTCCATGAAATGTGAAGAATTTAAAAAAATGTTTTGGGCAAACCTATAAGCCGGGTTCTGTATTTGACAATCATCTATCTAAGGCTTGTTGTCGCCAACAAGCTCATGCGGTCTACCAACCGAGCAGTGACGGGCAGCCACCTTTTAACGCTCTACTTGACCTTGCACCGAGTGGGGTTTACACGGCCGACATGTTACCATATCGCCGGTGAGCTCTTACCTCACCATTTCAACCTTACCACAGCATATACAGCAAGTGTATACCTGTTTCGGCGGAATGTTTCTGTTGCACTTTCCCTAAAGTTACCTTCGCCAGACGTTATCTGGCACCCTTGCCCTATGGAGCCCGGACTTTCCTCATGCCAGAGGCACGCGACTGTCTGGTTTACCCAAAACACAAATTATTGTACCACATAAAATATACATTTGCCATACTGGCATATAAATGTGAGTTGATTTTTTTATGCATTTTCTATAATTAATATAAATTTGAACGAGTTTGGAACTAAATTACTGTAAAGGGGTCGATGTCTATCTTTGAAGCGAGGATTTCTACTTTGCCATGAAGTTTATCGTTTAGCTGAGCAAACATGTTTTGTACGAAAAATTTCTCCGTGCCGTAATGTCCTGCATCAATCAGGCAAATTCCTTTTTCAAGAGCGTACTGAGCATCATGATACTTTATATCGCCTGTAATATAAAGGTCGCATCCGTGGTTAAAAGCAATGCCTATCATGTCAGAACTGCCACCTGCACCTGTGCAGATGCCGATATTTTTGATAGGAGCTTTAGGATTTCCGACAGCATTAACTGATGTAAGCCCCATAGTGTCTTTTACATATTTGCACACTTCCTCAAGAGGAGTGGCTGATGTAAGTTCGCCAAAAGTTCCGATAAACCCTTCATCAAATTTTCTGATGTTTGAAAGCTTTAAAACAGAAGCGATATAGTCATTGTTGCCACCATCTGCATCATCAAAATTTGTGTGCGAGGCATAAACAGAAATTCCTGACTTAATAAGCTCAATTGTATATTTACCGATAATGTTATTATTGTCAATCTTTTGGATAGGACTAAAATATAACGGGTGGTGTGTAATTATTAGCTCAACGCCGCTTTCTTTTGCCTCTTTGATGACATCACTTGTTAATTCCAAGGCGATTAATATTTTGCTAACTTCTTTAGTGCCTGTGTAAATTTGTATACCTGAATTATCCCAATCTGTCGCAAGCTCAGGGTTTGCGATCTCGTCTAATGCTTTTATAATTTCATCAAAATTCATTAGTTATTCTCCTGTAAGTTTATTTTGCTTATATAGTATTACAATTATACCCCATTTTCGTTGAGTGAGAAAGGGGAAAGTGGCATATGTTGTTTGAAAGTATGGAATTATTCGTAATTTCGTGATATAATTTCGGAGAAATAAAATTAATGCTAGATAAAGTTGCCGATAGGTTGCCGATAAAGTTGCCGATAGGTTGCCGATAAAGTTGCCGATAAAAAATGAAACGAGAAAAGGAGGTGTGCTTATGAACTGTACATTGATGCATAAAAATATACCGGTAATTGATATAGCGATTGATGAAGACAGTGGTCTTATCAAGTCAATCGGTCAAGTTCATAATTTGGCACATCTGCCAGTTGGTACAAAAGGGCTTATAGGTGCTGACAAGGGAAAACCTGAACGCAAAAAGTTAAATGATTGGTGGGCATCTCGTTCTATACCTGCTAGTCGTGAAAATATCCAAACCGCTTTATATCAGATGAATTTGCTACAAGCAACAGAATTACTATCAAAGTGCTATGGACTTAGTTTGTCAGACCAATACTGGATCAAGCAAGTGAATTCAGAGCTAGAGTGGGCAAATATTAATTTCTTTGAAAATTCATTTTCACGAGATGTAGGTAATATTTTGTTTGGGCATGAGCCTGATGATTCTGAACGCCTGAACTTCATGTCGCCAGACAACACATCAGATGGGTGGTTACGCAAGAAGTGGGTTATACTTGATAACAAACGCTTTCTGATGAAAGGTGGTAGTGGTCCTTATCAACAAGAGCCATTTAACGAGCTCATTGCTTGTGCTTTGATGAAAAGATTGGAAATATCCCATGTGCCATACACATTGACGGCTAGCGAAAATTTGCCATTTAGTTTGTGTGAAACGTTCATCACACCGCAAACAGAACTTATTCCTGCGTGGCGTGTTATACAAACATTAAGGCGTGACAATCGTGACTCGGAGTATTCACATTTGCTTAGCTCGGCGGAAACACTAAATATCCCAAGTGTTGTACCTGCCCTCGAAAAAATGTTGGTGCTTGACTATATCATAGCCAACACAGATAGACATTATAATAATTTTGGATTTGTTCGTGATGCCGAAACTTTGGAGTGGCACGGAGTAGCACCGATTTATGATAGTGGAACGTCGCTATGGCATGATATGCAGTTTGTCGGACGACTGCCTAAAAGTAGACCTTTTAGAAAGACGCATGCAGAGCAGATTAAGTTAGTTAAAGATTTTAGTTGGTTTGATTATGGTGCACTTGGTGGCTTTGAAATTGAATGCAATGAAATTCTTTTACAGTCAGAATTTATAGACGAAAACAGACGAAATGCCATTATAAAGGCTATAAAAACTCGCATAGAAGAAGTTATGAAATTTGTTTAAAATACGGGTTTGTTCTACAAGTGCAAACTAAGAAATTCGATTCTTTTTTCGATTATGTTTTTTCGCTCTATGTTTTTGCTTTTTCCGCTGATTATTTCTGCGAGTATCTTTTTTTCGATATTGATTTTTTCTTGTAAATACGTTTTGAATAATTCCTGACTTTCGGGAATTAATTTTCGTGGCATTTCAAATTCGATATCGTCGGGGTAGTTTTCGAGGTTTGCGAGTTTTACTGCGGTTTTGGGCGGTTTTATAACTAGGATTTCGCATATGAATTTGCCTTCTGGTGCGAGGGCTTCCGAAACGATTTCAAAGCCTGAGTTTTCAAGCCAGTATCTAAGTTTTCCAAAGCCATTTCTAGGTTGTAATATAATCTTTTTGAATGTTGATGTTTTAGAAATATCGCTTCCAAGAATTTGCGTCATAAGTACGCCACCCATACCAGCAATTACGACAACATCAACTTCGCCATGCTCGATAGGTTTAAGACCATCACCGACACGAAAACTGATACTGTCAGATGAGGGCAGGGGAGTAATGCCATGGTTTTGAGCCTCTGCAAAAGCTTCAATTGCCTTGTTTAGAGAATCTCCGCTTAGGTCAGTCATAATAACTTTTGGGCAAATACCATTTGCAAACAAATAAAGCGGCAAAAAACCATGATCGGTTCCTACATCAGCCATGGTTTGCCCGCATTTAATTTCATTTGCAATTACAGAAAGTCGTTCATTTAGTTTCATATTGCTTTAAGTTATCCTTTAGCTGGATTGATATTTATGAATATGAAGTGTTTAAAACAAAATTTGAGTTAATATAATTATGTATTGATATTATAAAGTGTTGCAAATAAGAAAATATCGTATATTCTTTACTATCAGGTATGCGATATTTGCTACACAATCACCTCGGAACACATAATAGTATGAAAATTGCTCGACAATTTTCGTTACCTATCCGAGCCTGATTGTGTGGTGAATGTTGCATGCCGATTCCAAAGACTGTGAAGAGAATTTATACAGTCACCCATTTATGCGATTGTGTTTTGTGGCACTTTATATGTACATAACAGATATTAATATAAATACGATTGTGTTATTTGACACCTCATATACTATTTTTACTCTAGGTAATCTTTAAGCTTCTTGCTACGACTTGGATGTCTAAGTTTTCTAAGTGCCTTCGCCTCAATCTGCCTAATTCTTTCCCTCGTAACATCAAATCTCTTACCAACTTCTTCAAGAGTGCGAGCTCTGCCGTCTTCAAGTCCAAATCTGAGCTTCAAAACCTTTTGCTCACGTTCTGTAAGAGTATCAAGCACTTCAACAAGCTGTTCTTTTAACATCGAAAAAGCCGCAGCTTCTGCAGGAGCAGGAACGTCTTCATCAGGTATAAAATC
>Ga0123355_10020184_pt1 | contig 10632 bp, 6 predicted proteins | sample TergutEmb28metaG_3_FD_89872 | JGI IMG/M metagenome (GOLD analysis project Ga0123355, IMG submission 89872) | Embiratermes neotenicus P1 segment gut microbial communities from Petit-Saut dam, French Guiana - Emb289 P1 | ecosystem: Host-associated > Arthropoda: Insects > Digestive system > Gut ... | reverse complement strand
TTGTCAGTGCAAACAACAATCATGTTTCTCATTACTGTCAGTGCACACAACAATTATGTTGCCATTATTGTCAGTGCAAACAACAATCATGTTTCTCATTACTGTCAGTGCACACAACAATTAATCCCCACAACGGAATAAACCGACTACGTTTTCTCGGCGACGCACTGTGCTTGTTGTGAGTTAAGAACTGAATCTATATATTATTTACGTAAATTTTGTTTCTCAAAAAATAGAAGACAGAGTGAACAAAACTCAGCACTGCTTTGTATTTCATGTAGATACACACAAACCTACCAAACCGCAAATTTCATTAAATAACAACTTGTATTCAGCGGAATATTTCATCAGTCACCACACCATGCCATCTGTACACACTACCCACCTATCATACAACAAGCGTAAAATGATCGATGCTTGCTGTACTCATAACAGCCACCCTCCCCCCTCCACCCACAGCAGCCTGTCCTCAGCCAGACGAATCCAATCACACCCTCACACAGTAAGTCTAATGCTGTACTCCAGTCACGTCTATGTCTACCAGGAAGCTCTCCCGTGCACACGCGAGGTCTCCTCGCCTGACACGTCACGCTGATATGCTCAAGGGGGTGCGATGGGCGACAAATGCGCAGAATAAAGACTACCAAGCTGTGACAGGAAAACTTGCAGCAGACCGCCTGGATGATAATTACGTAGATGGCACGAAAATATTAAAGAGGACTTAGAGAAATAGGCTGTGGACCAAACTAACGCCACTGGCAAGTGTGAACACGGTACTGGATATTCGGGTTGCACAAACTGCTAGGGATTGCTTGACTAGCCGAAGAACTGCTAATTTCTCAACAGGAATGCCACGATACCAGTTAGTTACATTATGCTTGTAGTTCTTGTAACTCCCATGCATGCTACATTCCCGGTTTATCTACTTCCCCTTGATTCAATTACTTTAATTATACCGGATCTTTATTTTGTATGACAAATGCCCTTCGTCACTTCCCACCGCTCGGCAATCGGTCGAATGCGCTACGTTCATACGATACAACAGACAGGACGAAGTGGCACGTGACAGCTGTCAGGCACAACAATGGGCCTGTATCACGTAGTGTTATTAGTAACATCTGAGATCCCACATAAAAACCCGGAACCGACGTCGACCAAGACAGAAAGCCGTCATCCGCTAGCAAAGCAGTGAACAGCCCAGCAGCAAGCAGTCTCTGTAGCACTTTCTATCGCTATTGCGTCAGTCTCCGTCTGCGGACGACATGGGATAATCACCGCTTGCTACCTGGTCACGGTGCTGGAGATGGCGGCTGGCAACAGTCGGTATGCTTCGGTGCTGGCTTCGCGAGCCGACGATGAAGGGGAGTTCATACACAGCGTGACTGAATAAAAGCACCGGGATAAAACAATGGCTCCCACGAAGTCCATCTCTTTCTGAAGTGATTCTTTTTGTTGGCCTGTACCAAACAGAAAGTCCACAGATCAAAATCAAGAACACTAAGTCCTCCAGGTTGCAGAAGTGCGTGAGAAATGCTGAGGTCTGTGTTGAAGTCTGGCACCAAATGGCGGTGTGTTTATTTTAGTGTTAACAAAACAACGCTGTACACTAGCCCCACACACAGGAACCAACAAGTGTCAAATCGCCTCCTGCACAAAGATGCAGCTACCAACTGACATACGCAGACATATTTACACAAGATTTCTGCATGTAAAACAAACGACATCTCCTTTTTACTTAGACATCACGTTGTGTGCTGCAGTATTACAGAAGGGCACGCAACACAACAGTTGTGCAACTGTGCAAACGCCATCTCATTCTTTGCTAATACAAAGTTTTAACTACAGAATTTTCATATATATATATATATATATATATATATATATATAACAAATAAGGAAATGTCTTCCCCTTCCATCGTGACGTCACATTCCAAATTCACATTCAGACCTACGGTATCCTACCTGCGTGTTCTTGTAACAAATTTGCCTACCAGCAGACTGCAACAATCTCTGTTCCCGCGCCCCGCACAGCTACAGGTACGCCATTACGACCACCTGTCTGCCAGACCATAGCAGTCCAGCTCAATTATATCGCATTCTGACCCACACAGCTGGTGCACAGTATGGTTATCGGCTTCCGTACAAAAAAAAGGGTGCTGACGAAGATGCTGCGGCCTAAAATCCGAAGTAACGGAGGAATGGAGACAAGTGCATAATGAGGAGCTTCGTGGTTTGTACTCCTCACCAAATATTATTAGAGTGATGAAATCAAGAACAATGACATGAGCGGGGCATGTGGCACGAATGGGGGAGGGGGGGGCAAGAATACATGGCGTGTTGTTCGGGAAACCGTAGGGTAAGGGACACGTGCAGAACTTAATCACAGAATAAAGAATAATATTAAAATGGATCTTAAAGGAATCGGTTGGGGGTAGGGTGGGGATGGGGTGGGGGCGTGGATCGGGTTCATCTGGCTCAGACTGGAGAGAAGTAACGAGCCGTTGTAAAGACAATAATGAACTTTTGCTGCCGTAATATGCAGGGAATTTCTGGAGTAGCTGAGGAACTGTTAGCTTCTCATGAAGGACTCCGCTACATGGGGCTATTATTGTTATTTGAGACTGTCTCAGGCTATGCCCGGTATTGTCCAGCTGCTGGTGTGTCGCATCAGGGATTATGGCAATGAGTGTATAAGGCCGAGAACACTAACAGGGCACAGCACGGTTAGTGGCTGTATCAGGTACTGGACTTCAGCAGTAAGGAACATCCTCGCGATGGAACAGTTCAGTAGGACCACTTTGTGGACTTGGGACAGTAGGTGTGGCGGTACAATGAGGGCACTGCGGGCACGGCTAGTGGCTGTATCAGGTACTGGACTTGGGACAGTAGGTGTGGCGGTACAATGAGGGCACTGCGGGCACGGCTAGTGGCTGTATCAGGTACTGGACTTGGGACAGTAGGTGTGGCGGTACAGTGAGGGCACTGTGGGCACGGTTAGTGGCTGTATCAGGTACTGGACTTGGGACAGTAGGTGTGTCGGTACATTGAGGGCACTGTGGCTTTGGTTAAGCATGTTAGGGATGGCCACCGTAGCAGACAGGACCAGAGAAATAACAATAATCTTGTTCAGTTGCCACTGTTGCTTGATTTCAAACGCCAGAACTGATATTTGCGTTATTTTTTCTGTATTTGTGGTTTGTAGATTGTGGGTTAATGTAAACGCTATGTCAATGACTGCAGCTTCCATATTTGTATTATTATTTGTATTATTATTATTATTATTATTATTATTATGTTGCTACCATAAATGAAAAGAACCTAATAGGGCTGCTACAATGTCGCAGCAAGTGGCACGCAGTTCCATAATGGCCGCTGTACCGATCACATCATATGACGTAACTGTCAATAAGCAATTCACATAGCGCAGCCAAAATGGAGAAGCAGACTCGGCATGTCTGGATACGCGAGCCAAATAAGGAACCGAACAAGAGCAGGGCAATGAGCTTAGTCAGTGGCGGCACTCACACAGCATTGTGTCGTCACACAAAGCCGGAAAGACAATAACGTGGCCTTACACGGCAATAACACCAACCGCCTTTGTGTTTATTCTGTAAATGCATATCAAACCATGCAGTTACACCGACCAAACTTGGTCACCAGCAGGGGGTTCATATATTTAAGACGGATTTACTAATATTTACATACATTTCGTTCGAGATTAAAATGATAAGTACAATACAGTGATCTAGTATTTGTCTTGCACAGCCTTCTGAACCCGTACGTACATCAAGAATGTGTCAGAGGCGAGTTTTAATGAACGTATATTTATGCTGCAATACACAGAAAACTATACGACGACATTTTATGATAACTTTACCTTCCTAACTTCGCCATGTTTGTCCGTCCGTCTACCTGTCCGCAAGGAACAATTCGACTCAAACCCGACTGGTTTTCGTGAAATTTAAATTTTACATTCCTTACTTACATTAAAATCTGTCGCACGTTCAAAACTTGCTGAAAATTATATAAAAAACAAGACTGTATATAAAGTCCTTGGTGCGTATATGTGCTTGGTTATTACAGTATGCAGGGGAGGGGTGTTCTGTATGGGACGTGAACTGAACTGACGATCACAACACGTGACTCTTCACGACAGAAGTGAAATGAGCACCACAGCTAGCCCTGTGCGCCGGACAACGCAGAGCCAGAGAGGCCGAAGAAACAGCTGTTGAGCTGAACGCAATGCATCACCTTGCCTACTGCCAACAACACTAACAATACTCATGAACACAAACAATACCAGACCGAACATGCCAAAGTGATACGTCCTGCAGACACTTCCTAAGCTGTTGTTCTTTCTCCTCCCCAAGCTCCTGACACAGTGCACAGTACTCCTGGCAGATCGGTCAGTAGGGGCACCAGGCTACGGGGTTCGATTCCCGGAAGAGGCATAAATTCATCCCGTTCCCACCACATCCAAACCGGCGCTGGCCCCCAACCAGCTTCGTATCCAATAGGTGCCTGGAACTTTCTTACTGGGGACAAAGCGGCCGGGGCGCGAAGCTAACCACTCACGTCCGTCTAATACCGAATATAAAATGCGTGTGGCTCTACTTGTAATACCTCGTTAAGTGCTCATGGCACAGTGACAAATTACACACAGCGACATATGTACCGGTTTACTGCAAGCTACAATAATTTTTATCCGCTCAGAACAACGTGGAGTACATCTGTGTACAGAGTGAATTGTGTGTTCTGATAGGCGAGACGGAACAGCGCGCTGAAAGCAGTGGGAACTCCTGAATGTACGGGGCCCACTTTTCGCTTGGGTGTAGGAGAGGTGGCCGCATTGTAAAGCTATGGCCTCTTACGTGAACTGGTAACTTTACGCCCATTTTTCTCGGACATTCCTGCCCCTGACTTTCATATATCCCGATGATATGGCACCACCACAGATATACCCCTCGAAACCGGCCAGGTTAATGTAACACTAACGCTCTGCACTTGTACCAGGAAGGTGCCCAGTTCAAATCTCAGCCAGGTTACCAGCCTACAGACAGGTTTGTTGTAGTTTTCCACAACAGTCTATGACTGAACCGCCACAACCAGTGTCCTTATTGTATCTGACAACTCTTGTTTCTTACCCCCACCGTAATTCGGTCATGTGCGTTGGCGGTCGGATGACTGGGTTAAGTTAATAAGCTAACAGAGCCGACAGCAACCACAAGCCTTTGTCAGTTAAGATAAGGACCCTGTATCTGAAACACGCATCAACAGCCTGTCCCGATATGTCCATTTTTCAGTATCATCCTCGTGATGTAGATTATTACATCCTACATACCTTCAGGGGTTGGATACAGATCGCTAAATAACATAAAAAGCGATTAACAGTTCCTCTGATAAAGTTACATTGTGCAGAACCGATCGGCGCTCTCGCGCAGCGCAATGCAATACACAGCAACTAAGCAAACTGTCTTCAAGAGCAGCAGCAGAACAGCAATGGCCGACTGTCAACGTCAGAGGAACATGACGGCAAGCGTCTCAGGCCACTGGCGCCCGACAAAATTTTGAACCACTCTCTTCACAGTTCTGAACAGTTCCCCAAAGAAATTCGACCCCCCGTTCACACAGTCCGGCGCCACGCTGCGCGCTGTCTACCCCGTCAGGGTGCCGGTCTGTTCCAGGAGGCTACATGTCTGCATTCTATCATATCGATCCTCCCTCAACATCAAATTTTTTGCCTGTGCCTGTTAAGAGCGAAAGAGCGAGATAGCGGGCAGGTTAAGAAACACAAATATAGTAAAGTCGCAGAATCAGTAGGTTACCGTGCGGTCAATTTCCCACTGGATAGCGAACTGAACTTACGTAAACACACTACATAAATCTGCAATATACGAGGTTCTCGCAAGGACGTTTCGGACGGTTTAGGTGTTCTCGGATGTGCCCCTCTGTCGGCTGGTTAATGGTTCCCGACGTGTCGAAGGGACCGTAATACCTTCATGTTCGAGAGTCAAGAGCCTAGCCTCGGACCCACCGACCCTGGAACATGAGCCACGAACCCAGCGACACGACGTCACCTGCTGTCCATCCAGACTACCTTCAGCAGCTGTACGGCGTCAGTCACCACACTCACTGCACGTTTGCTTCCCGCTGTACGAAATAAAGAGAAAGTATGCACATCGCCTAACATCAATCTCGCGATTTTAACCGGTCAGTCTTTTCGTTTATTCGGACATTTTTTGTTGTTCAATGCAGTGTTTGTTCTTCGGCCGAGCGTTTCAACGTGATTGGTTAATCGGCCACACTGCTTTACGGCAGGCGCTGTATTCCTGAAGGGTCTACGGTTAGCGATCATGCGAGATGTGGGGTTCTCTCAGCGGTGTTGCTTAAGACTTTCAAGTTTGGCGGGATGTGACGCCGTGTCGCTCGGAAAGTAGTCCCTGACGTATCGAAGGATCGCAATGCCTTTATCTGCAAAGTACGGACATGAAGACGTTCAGCGCCGTAATTTCAGTGTGGGTGTCGCCGCCCGCCCCGAATTTCACAAAACTGTCAATCACTGTAAACATCTCGCGCTCCTGATCTCATCCAAAACAGAATAAAACTGTATAAAATAGAGCAACATTTGCTGTTCGTCCTTCAGAACTGAAATGCTCTCACCCCACCCAATGTCATTAAACCCACAATCGCTCGAAGGCGTTTTGCGGATATTTCAATGACAGCCAGACGGACATATGTATTCTCCTCCACATACGGCGTTCTGTTATTACTTCGTTAAGAACGCCTAGCAACAATCCAAAGACACATTAATGCTGTACTTCCACAAGCCTGCGGGTTTCCGACGACAATTTTTAAACTCTTCTCCTTTTCCGCAAAAGTATTCACACCCTGCCCACCCCACACCCTGCCCACACCACACCCTGCCCACCCCACACCCTGTGTGAGGCTATGTACAGGTCGTAAGGCCCATAGGGGGAGTAGAGGTACTCTTTCTTGACCACGGCACTAGAAGGGGGTGGGAGGTTAGCGTCACGCCCCAACCGCTCTTTACCCCCGGGAAAGACCCGGTACCCATTGTACGGGAGGATGGGTGGGCCGCAGGGCCGGTCTGGACAGGTGCGGAAAATCTCGCCCCGACCAGGATTCGATCCCCGGACCGTCCAGCCCGTAGCCAGTCGCTATACCGACTGAGCTACCCGGCCCACGGATAGGCAGGGTACTGGATTATAAATTATCATAACTTGGTGGGACTGCACAGACGGTGCTGCGTGTGGGCGCTTTCTGAATGTGCTTGCTTAAACACAAGTTGCAGTTGTTACTCTGGGGGTCAGTTTCGCTCTTATAAAGATCGCAAAGGCAGGGGTCGGCAGTCGGGCCGTTGTAAACTGAGGGCCTGCCGTACGGAGCAGAAGTTGAATCGAACTGCTATACTGTACTGTACAACGTTTTTAGCGCTGTCAGTAACTGTCTGGTCCTGCCAACAGCTGTTGTCATACCTGTAAGCGTTACAGTCCAGCTAATAACCACCGTCATACCTGTCAGTAGGGTTGCGCACCTGCAAATAGTCGGTGTCATATGTCAGTAGCGTTTCGCGCTTGGTTACAGCTACTGCCATATCTGTCAACAGCGTTGCGGTCCTGCAAATAGCTGCTGTCACGACAGTCAGTAGCACTGCGGTCTAGCAAATGCTGTAATGTCTGTCAGCAGCGTTGTGGCCCGGTATATGCTTGCTGCCCTGTCTGTCAATAGCGCTGCTATCACATGCCGTCGCAAGGCAGCAGCACGCACCGCCGCCAGTCATTCGCACCCTTGCGGCTAGGCACAACGTTACGATCACCCTTCCTATGGCTACCTTCTGTTTCCTCCAGTCAGGATTACGAACAACACCGCGCACACGAACTGCACTGGTGCTTGTTTATAAGATCCTTAACCCCGGTCTAATTCTGTCACAGGCCCTGCAGACAGCCTGCAGTGCAGGTAACCAGCCGAACACTGTTCAAAAGCACCGCCAGCCTGTCGTTCGGCTGGCGGTTGTGAACTGACTGGGTTTTATAACCGAAACGAAGTGTTTACTGCGCGGTACGGGCTGCAGGGTGATGATAGTCGGACAGCTTAATGAGTCCTTTGAAGTTTGTCAGCGCTTTGAAATTTACTACTTTATCGGTGACACAAAGTTCTGTCCAACACACATGACAGCGCACGCGAACTTCCCTTGTGTCGTTTCGTGCCTGGTGACAGCACGGAAAAGGCAACAACAGCTGGTATCTCTGACAGAAAATTTGTTTCATAGGGATAAAGTCTGAGAGCAATTTGGGTTACACCTATAGGAAAATATGGAACTTAGTGGTGTATACAGTACAAAGGCACGCCGGTCGTGATGGTATAAATAAAAATGGCGATAACAGAGCTGAAGTACTAACTGTCACTGCACCTGAACATCGTATCACGAAGAAGGGTAGAGGCGTGAAAGTAAAGCTCCACGCATTCTGGGTGGCTCTATATGGATTTGATTGCCAGCTACATCCCAGCTGCAGGGACGAAGTGGACTGGGTCACATCGAGCACCATAATGCACGGGGAACAATCGGTACCGAGTAATAATAATAATAATAATATATAAAGCAATCCCATTACAGGCCTGGACAGGTCCAGAGAGTTCCAGGAGACTCAGGCTCCCAGATTTGATGACAATCAGCACATGAAGTTGGTAAGGTCGTCAGCTTTACCCCCCAGGAAATATTCCTAGTACTCATTTCTGATAGAGGCTGAGTCGACCCCAGGACCATAGCGCGGCCGGAAGGATTATTTCAAGGAAAAATTCCAATCGAACCCGCTTGTAGCACAGTGCCTCAACCGACTGCGCCACCGCGTACACACACACACACACACACATATATATATATATAAAACATATATACATATATATATAAACAATTTAAATTATATTTCGTTAGCTGCAATCAACCTGTACTGGCGGTCGGCAAGATCAGGGTGTTTCTGTCTGTCCGCCCATCCTACATCGCTGTCTTCGTACAATGGACTGTCCGAAGCTTCGGCTGGAACATTACAGACCCACTGGCCAGAGCCCAGTCAAGGGCCAATTGACTGCAAATGACGTAGCGCTACGAATGGTAAGCTTTACATCTTATCACCCGCATTGAACGCTGTCTGGCAAACGTGAGTCGCAGGTAGCCATGAACTATAGCACATGGCCGTCACACGTCATGACCTGGATCCTCATGGCCACCTGCATTACATCTGTGCAGAGTGTGCCTAATTGCAATTCCATTGCGTACTCGAAGACTCCCCGGACAACGAATTCTATGCATAAGAATACGACAAATAACACTCGCTGGTAATGGTCGGCCTTTCTCTGAATTAAATACTCTATCTACATTTACATTTTAAGCACCAAAATTAACCTGAATTATATACAAATATCCAGCTCGTACCGCGCAGTAAACACTCTCCGTCTCAGTTATACAAACCAGTCAGTTAATGCTGTATAGGGAAATAATCGCTGTTTGTTCTGAGATCCACACAAAACACATAAATACAGCTGTGTTGGCAGAACGTAGAATTTTACGTGTGTTACATTTTACATATAGTGACCAGTGGGTGGAAAATAGCCAATAGAAAGAGTAATGTGAACTACTCTGAAATGTCACGTGGACCTCTTGACACGTGGGAAGAAGAAGAAGAAATGATAGAAAGGCAGAAGCAAACAATACAGACACAACCGTCCTTCTCAAGTACTTGCTACTAAACAGACGACCCGGCAGTCAACGCCTGGCACAGAAAAACCTGCTTCACCTTCGAAACGTCCAGACCGTCTGTGGGCCCAACTAGCGTCCTACTTGCTGGATATCATATCGTATCGGAGCTTTGATCGGAGGCGGAGGGTACACCTGCCGGCACCGGAAGCTGACCACTCACCTCCATCCAGGACCGAGGTTAAGAATAAGTGCAGATATACGTGTACTCCCCCCATGCCCCCCCCCCCCGCGTGTAGGGGGGCAACTTTGCCTTTGTCTTTACATTCCCAAATATTTTAAGTCTGCCCCATTCTCAGTGCAGCCCAAACTGTACAGTGGACCTCCCATACGAACTACAAACCTCCGACCCGCCCCTCTGCACTGATATACATACGTGTTACATCGCCACACTCTTTTGACTGCTGCAGCCAGCCAGCTATAAATACAAGCAACAGTTCACAGCCAGCTGTTCCGTGGCACACAGAGGAGAGACGGTTAAGCTCCAAGTATTCTTACTTGGCAATAGACGGTGAGTAGTCGGCTTCACGCTTCGGCCGCCTTACCCCTCGGAGATCTCCTACTGCCCATGAGGTTGGGTAGACCTCGAACCGGTCATGACAAATTGGAAAACATGAAAATTCTCGTGTACCTGGCGGGAATCAAACGTGTTCTCGGTTGTTCAGCCCGGAACCTAGTCACTGTGCAGACAGCATGATCATGTTAGTGACGGTGACGTCACAAAATGACGGACACAAACAAACAAACAAACACAGCGTGTAAGAAGTGACAGTATGCACAGGGCTAAATGTAGACACTGAGCACACAAATAACAACACGACAGTCAACTATAAGATTTCAAACAAATATTAAGTAGCAAC
>Ga0123355_10020183_pt1 | contig 10632 bp, 3 predicted proteins | sample TergutEmb28metaG_3_FD_89872 | JGI IMG/M metagenome (GOLD analysis project Ga0123355, IMG submission 89872) | Embiratermes neotenicus P1 segment gut microbial communities from Petit-Saut dam, French Guiana - Emb289 P1 | ecosystem: Host-associated > Arthropoda: Insects > Digestive system > Gut ... | reverse complement strand
TGCACTGGGGTGCTTGTTTTTTGTTTTTGGTTGGTTGTTTTTTGTGATGGGAAATGGTGACACAGTTTACCCCCTTTTTCTCCCTAAAAAAATGTTTGTTGTTTTTTTTTGTCCCCCCCCCCCCCCCCCCACTGAAAAGGTGAGCCTCCAAGAGATAGCCAGGAAGCGCACATACCGGTTGTCTATCCTCCCTCAAGTCTGTTTCCAAAGCACAGATATAGAAATAATATTGTGTAGTTTCAGTAATACTTCCATCATAATTTTGAGTTTTAAGATTCCTCTTGTTGTATCTTTTTAATTTATTATATGCCCTTTTATTCATGCTTCACGTATTTTATGAGGTATTTGCAGCCAGAATACTTGTAGTTTGGAATGTATTGAATAATTCCTTTATTTACAAACATTTTAATTTGTCACCAGTATTTTTGTTGTATGTTCAATTCATTTTGACTCCCAAGGCCTAAGATATAGTATATACACACTCACCCATGTGCACACACGTGTGTTTGTATGTATATGCCATATAGCTCCACAGGTATTACTGCACACTTCTGTTTTCTATCATGGACCTATCAGAGAACATAAATATGTTACAAAATTTTTTCCATCCTCTCAAATATGTATGTTCTGGACAGTTTGAATCTCACTGTGAATGTTCTTTTCAAGTACATGAAAAATTTTTAATTTCTTCATCTTGAGTGTTATTATTGTTGGATTATTCTTATAAGTAGTTGAAACAAACGAATTATCTGCAGCAGCTCAACGATCATTTTAATTACAACTGAAAATGACACTTCTTTGGAGTTATGTATTCAGTCTGCATTTTATTGTACTGTCTAGATATAGTGATTGGATTTCTGTTTGTCAGTGGTCTCTTTTGAACACGCATGATTTCAGAATGCGTACTGTGACACGAGCAAACCTACATTAATGCCAGCTATCATCTGCAGGGATAATGACTATCTTGTCAGCAGCAACACACTTGACAATCCCTAGCAGTAGACCACTGCATTTCAGAATTTTGGATAACTTCTTGTGTATACCATGATGCTCTGTATACATTTAAACAGTGCAGTCAGTCTGTATTTTAACAACACATGTAGCCACATAATGTACAATTGTATAACCAGCTATATTTTTATAAGAACATCAACATACAATATGCTTATATTACTAACTGTGCTGCTTTTCAAAATCCGTTGTAGCTGTATGTGCTGTCGTATTCTTCATCTGTAGCAGTAAAAATCATGTTCCACACTTAAATTTGATAAGTGAAAAACATTATTAAAACCATAATTCTGGTATGTTTTCAAGAGGTTATATTTTAATATATAGTAAGTATTTCTGCCCTGTACGTTTTGGTATGATAAGAAATAATACAACTGGAAACATGATTGTCATTCAAAGTATTTATTAGTTTATATGATTAGTTAATGGTTGTTGAATTTCACTCCATTTTTCACTGAAATTTCTTCTGAGTTTTAGTGTGTAGTATTTATACTTTCTCAGTCAGTGAAGCAGCTTGGGAGTAGCCATTAAAACTTCCACTTAGGGTGACTGTCTGTAGTGTAGTACACAACTTGATAAAAAAGTGAACTCAAAAGTGATAATACAAGATGAATCTCAGTTACACCTTCCAGTTTCCTGCAGGTGTACTCTCTCTATGTATGTAGTGTGGAATAAAAAAGATTCAGGCTATGGTGGTGAAAGATTCTGTAACTTATTTAATTGCTGTTACCTGCCCCTGTTAAGAGAGAATAGTAAGCATTTTAGCAAGGTTTGTAAAGTACAGTACCATTGCAAATGAATCCCACTGTCCATAAGTGTAACTGAACACAAATTAATTACATAGTTGAAGTGTCTGTTTGTAATATGTAAAACTGTTTTCTTCTAGAACTGAAACCTCACCCTCCACGTTCATTGTGATGGAGTTATGGCTGAAGTTATCTATTCTTCTGTGTGTATTTGGTTTTATGAAGGAATTCCGGCCATCTGAGCCTTTTATTATACCTTACCTGACAGGAGAATGGAAGAATTTTACAGATCAGGTAATTTTAGGTGGCAACTATTTTGAGTGAAGAGATGAATGAGGGAATTGATTGATTTACATTGGGTTCGAGCCCTTATGGTCCCTTTGTGCTCCATAATCTGATATCTGCTTAGGAGAGCCCTGTCCCTTTACCAAAATTCCAGATGACCCCCAGCTTTAAAATATTAATGTCCTCTGGGTCCAAGAAAGGAACCCAGATATACTGTCCTTTTCTCTCAAAAGTCCCGGCTAGCGAATCCACTCCAGGTTCCCCAATGGGGCCCCTATAGAAAGAAGCCCATATCCAGAGCCTTTCTTAACATATCTTCCAGGGTCCCCAGTAAAGGAGCCCTCCCCAGAGGCTCTCTGCACTGAGCCTCTTCAGAGAGAAACGCTCCATTCCTAGAGGCCATTCATCCATCTCTCGAAGTCCCTGGTAGATGAACCCCATTCCAGGGTCCCCAGTCGGGCCCCTATGGAAAGAGATGCCCATCTCCAGAGCCTTTTTTACCTGTCCTCCAGGGTCCCCAGCAAGGGAACCCTCCCTCCAGGTTCCCTTTACAGAGCTCCCATACAGAGAGATTCTCCACCAGAACCCATTTCAACCATCTCTCAAAGTCCACAGTAGAGGAGCCCATGCTAGGTTGCCCAACTGAACCCCCATGAAGAGAGATATCCATCTCCAGAGCCTTCCTCTCATAACCCAGGGTCCCCAGTAGAGGAGCCCTCACTCGAGGTCCTTTGCAGTGAGCCTCTTCAGAAATAAACGCCCCTTCCCTCGAGGCCGCTTCAACCAGCTCTCAAAGTCCCCGGTAGACAAGCCCCCTTCCAGGTTCCCCAACAGGGCCCCTGTGGAAATATATGCCTGTCTCCAGAGCCTTTTCTACCTATTGAATGAGGGGATGTATGACTGTTTAATATGTATTTTTAATAACATGGGCCTGAGTAACCCTTAACATTATACTTTATATGCATGAAGGATGAGGGGCAGAGCAATTTTTTAGGTAGTATTAACTAGTTAGGAGAGACAGTAGATAAAAATAATACAGAATTGTTTGTGAGATCATGCTGGTCAAAATATCCAAAAGAAATTTACATGCAAACATGAGATACTGTTTTTCACTGTGTTTTATAATGACACTTTATATACTCTTTAATTGTGTTATGAGTCAAAAAACTGATATGACAGTGATTAAGAACAGTGGCATGAAGGTAACATGTAAAGACCGTGATGTAGAAGTTCTGGAAGAATAATGTGTGCATAATATGAATGAAATGTCAGTAGCACCTTGAGGAATATGATGCTATTGAAGTTAATATTCAGCAATGCTCAGATTGTGTTCCAAGCTACTGAGCATAATTGTGCTGTCTTAAAAACTGTGGAGTTCTATCTTTGAAGGGAAAATAAGTATTGAATACAAGCCATAACATGTATAATTCATATAAATCTGTTTTCAGGCTTTATTGCATATATTGTTCAGTCAGTAGTTTGGGTTTTTACACTGTTCAGCTTCACAAATTGACATGGATGTTTTGATGTCTACCTGGTTGTAATTCATCTACCCTGAAGAATGATGCAGCATGTGGCTCTGAAACATTAGTGTCAACATTTGTATTGACTTGTTGTAAGATTCCAATAGACTATCCTATGAATCAAATAGATTTCATACACGAATATTCACTTTTCACTTATACAAACTTAAGAATTTTAGAATCGAGTACTTAATAGAAAATTTAGATTTGGAAAGTGTTCAGTATCACCCATAATGTGTTGTGTTCCCCCTGGCACTTGCCATGTAGTTCAAGGTAAATGCTTGATGTGGGCTACAGTCTAAGTTTAGTCTTGGTCACCACAAATACCAGGTGGTTCAAATATGACCGGGACTGATGTCGCCAGATTTACACACAAACAGTCCCGGTCATATTTGAACCACCTTGTAACTATGCTGTTAAAATCATTTAAATATCAGCAAGGAAATGTAATGTATATTACATTAGATATATATTTCCGCACTTTACATAAGTTGGCATAAATCTGACAAACTTTTAATTCTGATGAGTATCCATTAAAAAAAATTAACATTATGGTCTGTATATTTTTATGTATGTGTACACAGGATATTGAAGTGATATTCGCTACTGGAACATACATATATCTTGCAGAGCTTGTATTTGTGTTTCTTCTGACTGATTTACTTCGTTACAAGCCCGTCATTGTTCTGGAAGGTATTTCTGCAGTCATAACATGGTGCTTACTCATCTGGGGGAAAAGTGTTCAACTAATGCAGGTAATGATTGTCACTGGTGTTCATTATTTCTTTCAGTTTTAATTTCCAACTAGGAATGTATACATGGAGACTGATAGTACAAGAATGCATCTTTAATTTCTGTGTACTGCAGAGAAACATAGAATGTATTCCATGAATTGTGCCATCCATTTCTTTAAAAAAAAAAAAACTGTACTTAATTTTAACTATTCTCAAAACAAAAATTACTGGTATCACCAGTCTGTCTTCTCCATTCCTGCCACCTGTTAGTCTATGACCAGGGTATTGGTCCCATTTATCCGTCTGAAGTACTAAAAGGGGGGTTCTCCAAGAATCTAAATATCCATTGCTTGTGTCAAAATTTTTGCTTGCAATGCCCTTGACACAAAATGCTTGAAGGTATTGCCAGATGATATGTTTAATGACAAAATTTTATGTGCCACTGTTATTTTAAGGAACATGAATTCACAGATTGAACAATGTAGATTGTGCTGTACTGTACCCTTTTAAAAAAAGGAAGGGTGTGTGTGTGTGTATTCTTTTAGTCTATTAGGAATGAACATGTTAAAGTTTGTTGGGAAACTCAAGAGACAGGAAATTTAGCAGTTTTTAAAATACTGGTATAGTTTTACAAGCTACTCATCATTTTCTTAGCATGTTTTGGTGTGCCACTTTACATTAATAATGCTTAAGTGGCTGTGAATGCATTCCAATTATTCACATATCTTATTATAATTTTAAGTTATAGGTGTCAGTTTTTCATACACCATAGCCATTTTACTGTGCGGAGAAGAATTTGCAGATGCATCTAGCCATCTCCTGTAACATAATTTTGTTAATTACCACTCATGATTAAAGGGTTCGTGATATGTCTGTTAATCACTATAGATAACTTTCTTGCTGTGGCTTTCAGAGGCTGAGCACACACTGGGCCATAGTGATAGGGTTTCACTTAATGTGGCCGCTTTGTAGATAATAATTTATTTTCAACTGTCTCTCATTCTTTCTCTATTCTAATTGAAGGTAACATAGAACTTTTCAGTGTTTAATACGTCTAGACACTTTTGTGTTCAACTGCATATGTGTGCCCTGTGAGTCTGCAGCTGGAATAGAGTAAAACTACTCACACCACAAAAGTGATACTTCAATCTTTGTCTGTTATATTTCTATGATGTGGCATATTTTAAAATGTGCACAGAAATGACAGAAGAACATTTTTTTTCGAAGGTAGTCATATCCAGCATTGTTTGTTTGCTGTACAGCAAAATTCAAAGATTGATATCTTTGTCATTTTCTATATGTTGGCAGGTCTGATCCCCCCCACCATAGACATTAAAGAAGTTAAAAACAAGGGGTGCACAAATACTGGGTGCCAGGTCACCATGGCGATTATATTTTGTACAGTTGTTGCTTTGTTCAATATTCAGTCAGGTGTACATTGAAATCTGTACAATATGTCTACAAATAACAGAGTATATAAAATTTTGTGTACTACTCAGACATGGTAAAGTCGTACATCTCACTGTGTCTGAGGCATGTGTGATATATATGTGTTCTGCATGGTAATGCTTAAGATTTGCATGCAGAAGGTGCAGATTTTGAATCTCTGCTGGCACACCAGATATCCTGACTGAAGGTGTCCATGGTTTACCTTAGTTCTTACAGGCAGATGCTGTGATGTGACATTGATTAAGATACATCCACTGTAGTTTCTTCCTGGTTCATCATACAACAACCATCCTACCATTGACACACACACACACACACACACATATATATATATATATATATTCAGATTCTGGCAGCATTGTGAATTAAACCTCAAAAAGATTTTAAAACTATCTCTACAGTGTTCGTATTTAATACTCATCAAGCTGACATATGTTTCTAAATATGATGTCAGTTTGTAAGCATGAGCTTTAGGTTGCTAGATAATGTCTGTTGAACATATGAACAGACGAAATGAATAAGTGTGTACCTCAATGGTAAAATATGTAGCATTATGATTATTTGGGGAATTTACCATACTTCAGGAGAATATTCTATAAGTTAAATTACACCGATTAATGAAACATACCTGTATCAGAAGTTGAGCGGTTATAGAGATGACACAATAACTTTTAAAGAATGAGAGCTGTTGTACATTTATTGATTACAAAATATAAAGTAAAATGAGTAGGAAGTTGTAGTTTCTGTAATTTTTAACACCTGCACTTAATAAAATGATGTTCTTTCTTTGGGCTTTGTCCATCGTCTAATTTTAAATGGAGTACTGCATTTTGGAAGCTGGCTGTGCTTTCATCTTCAGGAAGCAGAGCTGGCTGCTGAGACCTAGTGCTTTACTAAAAATTAAGTGACAGACAAAGTCCAAAGAAAGAAGATCATTTCAATAAGTCATATACCATTGTCAGAGCCATATAAAGTTGACCTATACTTAACTTCTAACTAAGATTTGAGTGACTTAAAGACATTAATTTAGCTAGAAGAGCTCACACTAGTTTCCTAAATTATCCTTAGTGTTACAAGTACTTTACATACTGTGCGCTCCCCTGTGTATGTATTGGCTTTCCTTTGGCTCAAGGATGGCCCTGTGCAGTGTATGGATAGCACATCGTGTTAAACAGGTGCAGTATGGGGAACTGCAAGAAGGCCACATTTTTCTTTCATTGTTGTCAATTTTCTGTTCAGCTTTAAGTATGTGTATGTTTGTATATATCAGTGTACATTAACTTAAGGTATATGCTCTCAAATTATGGGGGGCCTGGATAGCTCAGTTGGTATAGCGACTCGCTACGGACTGGACGGTCCGGGGATCGAATCCCGGCGGAGGCGAGATTTTCTGCACCCATCCAGACTGGCCCTGGGGCCTACCCAGCCTCCTATACAATGAGTACCAGGTCTTTCCCGGGGGTAAAGCAGCCGGGGCATTGTGTTGACCACCCACCCCATCTAAATCCAAGGTTAAAGAAAGAGTAGAGCTATACCTCTACTCCCCCTCTGGACCTTCATGGCCTGTTCTAGGGTGAACTTCACATTTACCTTTACCTTTACCTTTACCTTTCTCTCCAATTATGGCACATTCCTTTGGGTAAACCCTGTATATACTGTTCCTTACAGGTAATGGAGGCATTCTACTCATTCTTCCTGGCAGCAGAGGTTGCATACTACACATATATATATGCTCAAGTGGACAAGAAGCACTACCAGAGAGTGACCAGTCATACAAGAGCTGCCTACCTGTTTGGTCGTGCCCTGTCTGGTGTTGTTTCCCAAATCTTAGTATCAACTGACACATTGGACTACTACCAGTTAAATTTTGTAAGTCTCTCAGGTAGGCTGAAGATGTTTCTGTTGTGATATATTAATTGAAGACATTTGTGTCATATGTTGATAATAATTTTCACTACCAATTAAATTAGGTTTTTTGATTACTGTACATCTTGAAACACAAAAACATCTAAACCTTGAGCTGTTCTAGATATGTTGCCTGATTTCTAATTTCAGTTTGTGAAAGAAATAAAGTAATAAAGTCCATTTTAAATGAAAATGAAACAGAAGTAGCTACAAAGGTCCTTGTCAGTGACTGTCATTTTCAGACAACATGGCAACATATGAAATGCAGCTTGATATTCCTGATAAGGGGTCCACATTTATGAAAATCACAGCTGCAGCCTCCTCTCTTGTGGGAAGTTATTCAGTGTAGTTTGGTTATTAGTTACTGATATTTCAGGACAGCCTATCAGTTCCATCTTCAAGGGTCAAGCAGTTCAAGCCTCTTGGACTACTAACCCCCTGAAGATGGGACTGACAAGTCCAAGATAGTCAGTAACCAACTACTGACCTGTGCTATGCAACATCCTAGAAGAGTGAAGACCTCAACTACATGTGGCAGAAGCCTGAAATCTCCAAAGTCGCAGCTTTTATTATTATTTCTTGACAGTGCTTAAAAACGTCTGTCTTTCTGATTGGCTGTTTCTTTTTCAGCTGTTATTTTAGCCACGGTCTGGGCGTTGTTTCTTCCACCAGTGAAGCATAGCATGTATTTCAATCGAATACATGTTGACAGACAAGATGAAATTGCCGGTACCAAAAATCATGGAGCCACCCTAGGGGACTCAAGTAAGAAATAATAAATTGACCAAATTATGCTCTTAGTTTCCTATAATTTGATATAGATTACATAATATGGACACCATGTGCTGTACAATATAAATCTAACATTATGGAAAATAAATTTCTTAATGTTGTGTACTTAGCAGTTTAAATAACCATTACTCTGTCATTTACACTGTTGCAATATGAAATATTTCAGTTCATTTCCTATAAGCTAAATATTATTTATAAGACCAATTTTTATGCACCTGATGTCATCTAACACTTCTGGAATGTTATGTTGGGCACACAGTGAAAATTTCTTGGCGATTTCCCCTATCTTCTTGTAGCTGCAGACTGCCATATGGCCAATAAGGGTATAACATTCTTGCACACACATATTGGAGTGATGTAATTTTTTTTTGGAGAGGGGAGGTGGGAGTGGCTTAAAAAATCCTGAAAAAGTAGGTTTAGGGGTTAAAATATTTCAGCCACCGTTAGTCAGTGTACTGACAGTTTCATGTTATTGGATCCCCATGTGCATGGGAATATCCACTGGAAGGGAACTTCATTGTCAGCCATATCAGAGGTCTAAAAATTTGAAATACTGGGAGCTTTCACACCTGACATTTTGAATGTACCACTATACATAATAAACACATTTTTTGTTTCAGTTTCAGAATCGCCAGAATTATCACAGGCTCCTTATGTTGAAGTTACAGAATCTATATCAAATGATGTTCACACACATGAGACTACCACATCACAAAATAACCAACCAAGACTTAATAATCGCTGGAAAACTGCATACTACTATCTGTGGAAAGATTTCACTTCTGCCTATACTAATCCGTACGTGGTAAAATGGTCCTTTTGGTTTGCACTTTCAACATGTGGCTTCTTGCAGGCATGTGTGTTACATTTCAAGCTTATGCAGCATTTAAGAAACCTTTTTTGATGTGGAATGTATGTGTAACGTTTGATAGAGATTTTTTTTGACACAGATTTTATCCTTTCTTTGGACAGCATCATTTTTTTTGTCTCTTTCCTTCCTGTAATTTCCTTTGCCATTTTTATTCCCCCTTATTCTAGTGAGGGAGGGTTGATGAATGGTAAGAAGATTCTTGAGAAAGAAAAGGCTTTAAGTTGGAAGCTGCAATATTGAATACAATTTTATATAATCAAGAAGCAAAATTCTAAGTGTGATTCACATTTGGGGGTATTGAATGGAAAATAGTTTTATGTTTGGTAGGTTTTCCACCTATCTTTATTCCGTACTAAATTACAGAATGTTACAGGGAGATCGTAAGTGTACCTTGGCTAATTATATTGGCTGGGTGTGGTGTGCAAAAATCGACCATGAGTATTAGGAACTTTAATTTATGAGGAGTCAAGTTAGAAAAAAAGAAACAATATTTGAGAGGCCCCCCTTACACCCCTAAAGTTATGCCTATAGTTAAGACATTGCAGTTTCATACTAGATAACAGAAATACTCATAATAGTACCTCTTCCAGATGAGAGAAAATCAAGTGTGGAGTTCCACAAGGTTCAATTCTTCGTCCATTATTTTTCCTTTTTTATATAAATGATCTGCCTAAAATAACTACTAAGAATGCTGAACTCTTCCCATATGCTTATGACACTAGCATAATTATAACTAATCCCAGCCCTAAAATTTTTAAAATTAACGTGAATAAAGTATTTGTAGATATAAATGAATGGTTCAAAACTAACTTGCTAACATTAAACTGTAAAAAAAACTCATTACCTATGATTTAGGACTAAAAATAGTTAAGAAATTAATGTATTATATCAGTTATGATAACAAGCACATTAGTGACATTTCAAGCATTAAATTTCTTGGACCAATTATTGTTTAGTTTAGTTTAGTTTAGTTTAGTTTAGTTTAGTTTAGTTTAGTTTATTAGTCCAAAATATCATACATATGATGTGAACTCGTCAATTTCTAGCCATATAAAAGAAGTCAGATAAGTCCAATAGCAACAAACATAATATTCTACAAATGATTTCAGAACCGCTTATATATAGTGTAATAAAGTTTAAATCAGATACACAGCTAATGCAGTTAAACAGTTACAAAGCTACAGATTCTTCCACTCAGTAAAAGGAATGCAGAAGAAGAAGTGATTTCAATTCCTTCTTAAAGGTCTTATAACTGTCTGTTTGTTTTGTGTACCGGGAAGTTTGTTATATAATTTAGTCCCCATATTTATTACACTTCT
>Ga0123355_10020182_pt1 | contig 10632 bp, 3 predicted proteins | sample TergutEmb28metaG_3_FD_89872 | JGI IMG/M metagenome (GOLD analysis project Ga0123355, IMG submission 89872) | Embiratermes neotenicus P1 segment gut microbial communities from Petit-Saut dam, French Guiana - Emb289 P1 | ecosystem: Host-associated > Arthropoda: Insects > Digestive system > Gut ... | reverse complement strand
CCACCACCACCACCACCACCACCACCACCACCACCACCACCACCACCACCACCACCACCAATAATGTCAATAACTCGCAATACTGTTTTCTTGAAAGAATGTGTTACATAAATACAACTTTTGTCTACATGAAATTCATCCGATAAAAGCTCATAAATTCAGCACTACATAACACCCATATTTACTAATGATAAGTAATATTTCAGAATTTGTAGGTGTCCTGTATCAGTGTGGGGCACGCGGTAGCGCTGTTCGTTGAGGTGCTGTGGTACAAGCCGGAAGGTCGCGGGTTCGATTCCCGGTGTTCTCACTTGAATTTTTCGTTGACATAATCCTTGCGGCCGCACCAAGGCACTCTGGTCGACTCAGCCTCTAACAGAATTGTATACCAGGAATATTTCCTGGGGGGTAAAGGCCGCCGGTGCGTAGGGCTGACAACCTTACCACCTTCATGTGCCGCCTGTCTTGAAATCTGGGAGCCTCAACCTCCTGGAAACCTGAGGTCTGTCCAGGCCTGTAATGGGATTATCAGCTGTGTCAAAATACCTTATTTAAAGTGTCCAGCTTAACCCTTTGACGCCTAAAGACCCATATAGTTGTCCTACCGCACCGCTAACCTCTAAACATTGCATTTTATATATTTATTCAACAAATACAGGTACTGAATGTTTTAAACACGGTATATACTGTCGGTTTTTTTTCTCTTGAAAATGCAGTTTGTTTCATAATTATAACTTATTTGGTTCCTATTTTATTCACGTTTTATATACAGAGTGTGCTAAAATTAAAAAAAAAATAATTCCGGCGCCAAAAGCTTAAGCAAATTAGTAGTCAGTAGTAATCACACTTAAAGGTGCATAAGTGTCTCACACAGTTGCTACTGCCACCGTGTTGTTATATATATTACAATAAAACTGAATTAAAAAAACGTTCATAAACCACTTAATTTCATTAGGAAATTTAAGTCGGCTAATATTTATAATGGGGGAAAAAATTGAGTGAAGTATTTATCTCAGTAATTAACCAACTTGATGAAAAAATGTTTGTTTTACGATAAGTTTATTTCATGCCTCTACATGCTTCGAGCACATGTGCTCATCATCAGGAGGTCAAAATTGCAATACAAAGCCTCTGGTATCATCACACCTATAAGTGTGATGATTGTAAAACAAAAATTTTGTGCATCAAGTTGGTTAATTACTGAGATAAATATACTGAGATGCATGGTCAGCAAAATGTCAAAAATTGAGTGAAATAGGCAAACTTACACAGTGATGAAGTTATTTGAAGGTTTCCATTGTTATTATATGAGCCAATTGAAATTGTTTTTGAGATTTTTGTGGCAGTGTAGCTGTACTTCCAGGCTGTAAGGCATTTTCATATTCCCAGAGGAATGCATTACAGAAGATTAAAATTTGCCAAAAATTTAGAGTGCACAGAGAAAATAAAAATTACACAATTTGTACAAGGACTATCATGGGAATGACACTAGAAAGGTAGAGACTTGGAGGAAAGAGTGATATTGCCAATAGTATGATGCAAGAGATGGCTCAGTGTAGATCCATATATTCAATAACACCAAGTGAATCACCTGACCATTTAATTGGTTGGCTCTAACTGAACACAAATGTTGTGTTTGTGCCATGTTATAGCTAAACTCATCGGCCTCAGATCTGTTAAGCCTGGCTCGTAGTGATAGTACTGGCTCTACACACTCCATGCAGCATGGGGGAGTGCCTGAGCTGCTCCTAGGTCTAGCATACAACGGCACAACAGGACGGCTGTCAGTAGAGGTCGTCAAAGGTAGTCACTTTAGGTAAGAAACCTTCATAATGTGTAAAGATGACACTTCTGTCAGTAAAGTAAATACAATGTGGACGTTGTCAGCAGAAGCAGGTATTTTTCTATTCACATCCATTTGCTCAGGGATTACGATGCCCACCCAGCCTTCTGTCCAGTAACACGGGCTCTTTTTTTAAGTAAGACATCCGGTTGTGTTGAATATAAGGTAAAATATAATATCAAATATATATAATAGAGTAATACACAACTTTATATTTTATTAGATTATACAAGGTTATAATTCCAGCTACATGTTTCGGCCCAATTGTAGTGTACAATTGTACTGGTGTAGCGTACAATTGTACTGGTGTAGCGTACAATTGTACTCTCCACATGTTCAAAGATCAGCCTGAAGATGGCCCTACAACTGGGCCGAAACATGCAGCTGGAATTATAACCTAGTATAATCTAATAAAATTTAAACTTTGTATGACTGATATATATTTTATATTATATTTTAACAGGGGCTGTGTTCCTGGCAGTGAAGTAACTGGGACATGAAAATGACTGCTCAGATTCATGCAGTGTTAAGTTTAAGACTGTGTAGAGATTTAGTTATTTTACCCTGTATCTTTTCTGTGGCAGTGTGGCAAGACATTGCTCGAGTTATGACTACAAAAAATCTCTGAAATTTAATTTTGAAATATTTATTTCTGCTTCATTTATTTTGTTGCTAAACTTGAGTCTTTTTACTAATTTTGCATTAGGCTGCTATATTTATTTTCCTGTTTGGTGGCAGAGTGCTTAGGAGATGGCAGTCAGTCAACGATTTCCACGCTGCAAATTATCAAATGAAAGTTGACAGTGTTATAACATTGAAGAATAAAACTTGGAGGCACGTTATTAGGTCTACAAACTTCTTCACTTATTAATTAATTGACTTAGAGCTGTGAGTGCGTCTGTTCATGAGGAAAGTCACTTTATTTCTGCTCAAGGATTATATCCTTTTACATTCTCAGTGAATTTCTACAACTCATATTTGCACAGTATCTACATTGCAGGAAGTCCTCATATTAAAATAAATTCCTCACATTCTTACAGATTTGTTTGTGGTAAGCAAGAATATCTGTCCATTTGTCTGAGATCAGAAAAAAAGTTTATTTTTTTATGAAAAGTATTTTAAAACTATGTGCAACCTCCCAAGGTGGAGTTCAATTCTTAACAGTCTTGGATGGCTCCATCAACAAATTTGCTGATTTCCTGCATGTATGAAAACCACCTCATCCATTTTATGGCAAAACACAGTATTACCATACTATAAAATTATTTATATTTTATCTCTAGAGAAGGATATCGGTGATTTGCTGTATGAATTATAAAATAATGGGATATATGCAACTAAATACACCGTCTACACAAAACAGTCACCATGTTAGCATAATTTGTGCTGAATTACCCTTCCATTAAAATGTGCAAGGACTAAAAATTTTCCGGTGTAAAGTAGTAAACAAAATCTTTTCACAGAAATGCGTATGTATACTTATCCACACAAAGTAACTACTTTAACCTTACGCCTAATGACCCCTCTAGTGGTCTTACCACACCGCTAACCTCTAAATGTTGCATTTTATATATTTATTCAACAAATACAGGTACTGAATATTTTAAACATGGAATATACTCTCAGTTTTTTCTCTTCAAAATGCAGTTTGTTTCATAATTCTAACCTATTTGGTGCCTGTTTTATTCACATTTTATGCACAGGATGTGCTAAAATTTAAAAAAATAATTCCGGCGCCAAAAGGTTAAAGTAGTATTTATGGCACAAAGGGATAACATGTCATTGGGTAATTCAGTAACCAAAACATACATTGATGTCTATCATAAAGAACCAGTTACGATACAAATTTCAACTCCATCAGTGGTCTCACTTTGAGACTCGTCCAGTCATCTAAAACATGTAAACACGATTTACAGGAATCTGGCCATGACACGGCCACCTGACACATATGTCAAGTTATGTCTGGTCAGCAGCAGTGGCCAGGAGATGTCACGCAGCAAGACGTCTATCCGACGTGGGCAGCCGAATCCCCTCTTCAAGGAAACCTTTATGTTCCAGGTAAACATGTTCATTAAAGCTTAAATAATAGATCATGTTATCCAACTGTTAGTTCACCAAAGAACATAAAGTCTTTTCCAGTTGTACAGACAGGATCTGTGGCAACTGTACAGGGCAAGGCATTTCCACTGTGTCAACACACATTGGTTTTCTGCTTTGTCTGCTTAGCCACTTGTGCCAGTATGGCATGATATGATATGGTATGTTATGATATGATATCATTTATTTTAATTCTGTGGATCCGTACAGGATTACAAAATCCATATGGGTATGGAAATAGTCATATTTTCTTAAGAAGTGAAGTCAATATATAAGTGTACAATAATTTTAGTTACTGGGTCTAGTACAATATTTGAGGTTTTAATACAACATAAATTACTTTAATATAAAAAATAATAACATTAGAGCACTAATTTAAAAGATACAGTACTTACTGGATGAGAAAGTAATTTACCACATCACTGCATAACAGACAAAAATTGGTAAATTTGAGTACTTGTGTTACATACACAAAGAGATCTAAGACACAGATTAGTAGATAAAGAAAAAAGGAACATATATGCATATGAGGCAGGTACCATAACACAGAGGGAAAGTTACTGGTCTGCTTGCAGTACCTGCCTTACATGTCTCTCAGAACTGTCTGCACACAAAATTAATTGACTGAATTATGTAAACTTGTAAAGATTAATAAGCCCTGCTGAGAAGATTTTATAGAATTATCTATCTATCCACCCATCCACCTACATATGGCGCTACAGTCCATTGTGGGCCCTAGCCACCCTCAAAAGGCCTCTCTATTTTTATCTCTTCCCAGTTCATTTCCTCCAAGCTCGTATTCCTAAGATTTGTGCTGCATCCCTCTGGACGACATCCTCCTGTCTTGTTTTTGGCTTTGTTACTAATTTTGTGTTATAGAATTTCCCACCAAGAATCTTTTTTGGAATCCTTTCTTCTTCCATTTTTGTTATGTGACCCGCCCATCCCAGTCTTCTAATTTCAATACCATCGATGATATTTAGATCCTTATAAAGACTATGAATTTTGCCATTCCATTTAGGGCTCAGCGTCTCTTCTCTTGTATTGACTCATGGATTCTTCTGAATATTTTCTTTCGAAATATGTGTAGCATATGTGTCATCATTTGTGTTAGGGCCCAGTTTACAGTTTTGTAACACAGTACTGGCTTGATTATTTACAGGTTTTATTCATATTTTATTGACATTCAAGGAAATCATGTGTTGGACATAAGAGTACAGGAAAAGTCACAAATTGGGATAAATTCTTTAACCCTTTGACGCCTAAAGAACCCTATATTGGTCTACCACACCGCTAACCTCTAAACGTTGCATTTTATATATTTATTCGACAAATACAGGTACTGAATATTTTAAACATGGTATACACTGTCCGTTTTCTTCTCTTCAAAATGCAGTTTGTTTCATAATTATAACATATTTGGTTCCTGTTTTATTCACATTTTATATACTGAGTGTGCTAAAATTAAAAAAATAATTCCAGCGCCAAAAGGTTAATAGTGGCTGTAATATAGACTTGTTCTGAAAAAGAGAATATGAAGTATCGCAAGTATCTATGTAGTAATTCAGTACCGGTTGTTTCAGGTGGCACTGTTTCAGCTTCCTGATGTAAGTCTAATGGTGTCTGTGTATAACAAGCGTAGCATAAAGCGTAAGGAGATGATTGGTTGGTTCTCCTTGGGACTGAACAGTTCAGGGGAGGAAGAACTTGCACACTGGAATGACATGCGTGATGTGCGAGGAGAGCAGATCTGCAGATGGCATGTTCTGGTAGAGTCATAGAGATAAACACATTTGTTGGGTTCTCTCTTTCTCAGAATTTTCAGGTTTCAACTTATCGGGTCACATCAGGTCTCCTTCAAAAAAGGGAGCTGGACTTTGTATTACTGAGGCAAGGAAATGACTTTTCCCACCTTTACCAACAAGCCTTGATGTGGTTTTTTACCTAGAGAAATGGGATTTTAGTAAGTGAGAATTCTTTGAAGTTTGTAGGTTTAAAAATGTGGTGGAAAAAGGTTTGTAAGGAAATTCTGTTTACTGGTTTTGTGGAATTAAGATAAACTGCCTGGAGCTAAATCAAATGTTCCAGATTGTACACAAAGTATTTGAAAGTTCCTAAGAGATACGTTTTTGAAGGAGGTGTTGCTTCGTCATACATGGCTTGCGGTGTCTCATCGTGGAAACTGTTGCTTTGTTTTCTTCACTCAGTGGATGGACATCATACAGGCATATCAAACAGTGGACACTTTATCTCATGCCTTTTCATACAGCCAAACTAGTCTCAATACTTGTCAATGAATTTTGCACTTTTAAGACTGTTGTTGCAATTAGCACTTTGTACAGTGAGCACAACACAGAGGGATTTCCTCTTTTGTACATACACTCACTGTTTAACTTTCATATTATTATTGCCATTCAGAGGTTATCACATTTATTCCAACTTTGTTCACAATCGCAAATCCTAGGTCAGTTCTCACTTTCATCAAGCACAAGCTTCTCACACAGCATTCACTTCATATCCGCACATTCCAACGTGTCTTCAGTAGTTTGATGCTGTTTGTAAGTTCCCTTAGTGTGGTTTACAATTATCAAATGTAGATGAATTAGATTCACAAAGCCAAAAATGTTGTTTCTTGTCACTGGCTCTTGCTATTTTGACTGTGACAAATTCTAATCTCTATTTACAAATCATATGTAAATATAAATTCATTTCATATTTGTATTCAAAGTCACTAAGTTTGGTCAGCATGATGTGTGAAGTTTCATGAATCAGAGTGATGGGGTGCTGCCATATTACTTCAGGTTTGGGGGGGAAGTTTTGGCACATGCTGACAGGAGGTTGCCGTTGGAATAACTACACAACATATTTTTTTTTTTAAATGAACACGCACCACCACAGGTAACTGTTGCGTCACTTGATGGCACATTCTTGTTTTGTTAACACATCTTCAAACAGAAACCAAATGATGCACAAAATAGTCAATTTTTATTGAATGAGACGGGTAAAGCATTGTATTCCAGTTGTTTATGGTGGAATCTGTTGTTGAATTTCCATATAATGCTGATTTTCCCCCCCCTTAAGCATTGTATGGTTGTCCAAGAGTGCAAAAACAGTGTGAAAATATTGGTAATTGTTAAGTGAAACACTATGTATAACACATATATTGTACCTTAACGTCATTTCATTTTCCTTTAGATTTGAAATGATGTGAAAACTTGCAGACTTTACTGTTACTTGATATTGTCACGTCATGTTAAGTGAAGACATTCTGTTCAATGCATTCATGTGATAAACATATGAAGATCGATAGCATGAACTTACAATTGCTACACTTTATACTCATGCTTAGGCTCTGACACAGGTATTACTCAGTGCTGTTATAAATCTAAGTATTTGTATCAGAGCCAATTTGTTGTAGAGATGTTGATCTTGTTGTTTATATAAATGTCCAAAACAACCTGTCATTAACACATTTTTAATATATTTGTAACTCATAAACAGAGGCATAATTAGTCCTTGTGGCATTTTAGATTATTTCATACCCTTCCACACATCAAGAAATAGAAATCTAAACATAACATTTCAAAGATATGAACAGTTTACATATAGGGTAAGAAATAAATGCTTTTTCAAGCTGCTTCTGTATCATGCATAAAATTGAGGTTTCTCTATGCCTTATTATATTACAGGATATCACGTTCAAGTATGTGGCAATTTTGTTTCATATTCATGAGGTTTTAAGTTCAATAAACCATAATAAATAAAATATTTTCCTTATTGAAAAAAAGTTTTCAATTATGTACATCATTTTTTTGCTACCTTTTTTACATTCAAATCATGAGTCTCAAATTTTTTTGTAACCTCTCACACTGATGAGTACATTAATATACTATATTAATGCATCTCTGTTGCAAATGCCTGTTGGCTATTGCTGTGCAGTGAATACGTTTCACTTTGTGCTGAGAAGCCTGCAGATCACATGGATGTACTCTTTGGATAAAATGCAATAGCAGGCAGTACATTTGCTTGAAGCGTTAGTCATTGAGAGGTGTGTAGCCAAAAGAATGCAGATCATATATATGTGTATACACATATATATATATACTACATTTGAAAAGTGCATTAGTGTATTTTATAACAATCTTTTGCAAGGATGTTGTTAACAACACCTTTTTGGGAGTATGCGACATGCAGTGACATGGGTAACCACGTAACCACTACAGAAAGTGAAATACCTGGATGTCACGCATAATTCCACAGTAAAAAATTTCATCTATGACCTGATAAGTCAATATACATGCCTCTTGAATTTTTCCACATATTTGGACCTGATTTTCACATTCTTAGTGGCACCAAATCGCTACAACACAAATGTACTAATAAACAGAAACACCTATCATCTATAGTCTGATGTGGCATAACAAGGTCTGAATTTATCAGTGTTTTGGAGGAAACTGCAATCTCTCTCTTCTTCTACCGTGTTGAAGGGAGCAGAAATTTCCTCCAAAACCCTGACAAATTTCTGCATCACGTTTCAGGAGTCAGTCACGTTTCCCACCACAAGAACCATAAATCTTGCACACTAACAAGCAAATTAAATTAATAAGGAAGTTCAGAGTTTTGGGGAGGTTTCATGCACTAAGTAATGTCACTATATTCTAGTTGTACCTCTGTTCTGTTGTTGTCTACAGTAATGTAAGACATGGCTTGCCTAACCAGTTCAAACTATTAATTAATGAACAATGATATAAGACTAACACTGTGTGTGCACAAAATTATTAAGAAAGAGATTTTATAATTAGTACATATTATCTTAACTATACTTAAATACATACTGTGAGCATACAGTATTTTCTTATTTAGATCTCCAATGCGGATTTTATCAGAAACTGTACTCTACTGTATTGCAGATGTGCTGGTAACATAATGCATAAAGAATGAAAATTGCATATTTGTGTAATATTTTTGTTATTTAAGGTTTACTTTTATCTAATGATAATACAGCGTGATTTAAAAAGATGGACTCAATTTTATATACCTATATTTCCTGAAATATACACGGTATGTGAATGATCTATATAACTTTTTAAAGACAAGGTCCTAATTTTTAAAATACCACCACTCGAGTGCTAGCGCGCTCGCCTAGCGCACAGCCGTGCAGCACCGTCATTTGAGAGCAAAATGGCTATTATGCAGCACAAGATTTTTTGCGTTCGTGAGTTCATTAAAACTGTGTCGGCGACTGCTGTGCAGCGTGCGTTTCGTCTTCGTTTCAACAGTCAACCTCCAACGAGGAAGAACATTTGTCGTTGGAATCACCAATTTGAGCAAATAGGCTGTCTGTGTAAAGGCAAAAGCTTTGACCGACCATGTGTATAAGAGGAGAACATGAGACGAATTCAAGAAAGTTTTGAGCGTAGTCCACGCAAGTCAACCCGTAGAGCGATCAGAGAACTTGGAATACCGCAACCAACTGTCTGTGTTGAGGCGCCGTTTACTCTTCAATTTAGTCCATCTTTTTGAATCAGTATAATTTTAAAGTCTGTGAAAAATACATAATAACAGAATTATAGGGTACTGTGTAGAGCAGTCAATGTATTGTAATACGCAAACATTAAGCAATGGGACCCTGTGCCTGCAATGCCATTAAACACGTCTCGTTTTTTTTTAAAAGCAATGGCAGGTACATTTCAGGAAGTATTTTTAAGATCTTTCACTTCTGAGTAATTTGGATATTATCATGATTTGGAACGAGGTTTCAGTGACATGACACATTCATATTTGATGCGTCAGTCAAAAGAAAATAATGAATATTTATGAAGTATTACAGTATTAATTTAGAAATTTAGCAAAACAACGGCAAATATGTAGGCTATATTTTTCTCACAATAAATGTTATCCATGATTATTTCATGCCATTTGTAAATACTGAGCATTGTATATACAACACTGTACTTTTTTACCTATAATGATGTATCTGAGCTGCGTGTGTTTGTACACATTAATGTACTACGCTTAACAGTTGCATGTATTGCATAAAATAGGCCAAACAGAACAGTACTGAAGATTGGAAGTTAAAAGATTTATACTAAAATTTCTAATTTATAGCAGCCCACAAAAATGTTACTCTCATTTTGTTATACAGTGATCAATATTACATCTATTCTTCATGCTGTGAACTTCAAGTACTCAAAGTAGCTTATACAGTGGCTACAGATTGGCTTAATGAAATTCTATTTATGTCATATGAAATGCAAATTCTTCGCTTAACAAAATATGACTGGTTGTTGATACCTGAAATATTCTTATAGATTTCAACCTGAGCTCATGTCTCACCAGCATCTAGCGTCAAAGTCAAGAGTAAGCCAATATTCATCCCCATGCCTTTTTGGAATTACCAACATGTTCAGGCATCTCAGGCATTTTTTTGGACCTTTCAGAGGAAATAAAAGAACTTGCCGAGTGAAACTGCAAATTTGTCCCTTTTTAGGATCTGTTATTAGTTTGAATGTAGGAGTGATCCTGTAGGATGCAGTGCTCTGTATATATATATAAATTCTTTTTTTTTTTTTTTTAACAAAATTTTTTTTTTTAGGAAAAATTTTTTAAACAATTAATTTAATAACCAAACCTGATGTAAATAATTTATGTTCATTTAAAGAATGGGGAGTTGCATAATTACCAAAGCACAT
>Ga0123355_10020181_pt1 | contig 10633 bp, 3 predicted proteins | sample TergutEmb28metaG_3_FD_89872 | JGI IMG/M metagenome (GOLD analysis project Ga0123355, IMG submission 89872) | Embiratermes neotenicus P1 segment gut microbial communities from Petit-Saut dam, French Guiana - Emb289 P1 | ecosystem: Host-associated > Arthropoda: Insects > Digestive system > Gut ... | reverse complement strand
TCCTCCATACAGGTACGGTAAAACTAAATTAAGTTTTCGTCTATATTTTATCTGCTTAGTGTTGTGTTTATCTTTTTTGTGATAGATTTAATGGTTTCCATTGATTTTGTGTTAAGAACTTGTCACAAAGTACTGTTGTAAAAGTTTAAATAAGCAATCATCTGGGGTCCAGGAATGGATTAATCCATTTTACATTGATTCCTATGGGGAAAATAGGTTCAGTTTACGAACATTTCAGTTTACGAACGACCTTCAGGAACGAATTAATTTCGCGAACCGAGATTTGACTGTACATCGAAATTAAATACTTCGAAGACACCAAATAAACTTTCCGTGATAAATAAATCGCCTTTGATGAGAAATGAAAATTCCCCAACACTTGTGAGAAGCCTACTTCTTACTCTTCTTAACATCTTCACTGTCACGCGGAAATCTTCAGAAAATAGAGTGGAAGAACACCAAGAGCCTAATAACAAAGTGATGTTCATCCTTCCGTCTCAGTGAGATGCCTGCAACTGCCACGATTTTCCCTCTTCGCCTGATCTCACTGCTCTTCTTTCCTCTTCACTCTCTTCTTCAGGTTTCGCGCGTCTAATAGAAACCTTATCAAATACCCTGGTTATCAAGTTCCCTAATTTTGTCTTTGTTATGAACTTTCAATCTTCTGTATTCTGAGTAAAATTGTCACTATTACTGGATTTATTTAGACGGTACGATTAGCCAGTCTTTACTTGCTTCATTCTAGAAGTTTTATACCGATCTCAGGAATTGGTTGTTATACACATTTGGCGCACATGAAGTTCGTTAAAGAATTATTTTTTGTTTTTTGCGCGACAGCCCTCAGTGGACCAGGGCCTACTCATTCACGATGTTTCTAGATCGCATACAACGACGCACCACAGTCAATAGGACTCCTCTGGACGAGTGATCAGCTCATCGCAGAGACATCTACCTGACAACACACAACAATCACAACAGACAGACATCCATGCCTCCGGTGGGATTCGAACCCACAATCTCAGCAGGCGAACGGCCGCAGACCTACGCCTTTGACCGCGAGGCCACTGGGACCGGCATTAAAGAATTATTTAGTCCGTCGTATTTTTAATTCAATTTGTGAGTGTATGTACCTGTCCAACTACGGCCTAATAGCACCAGTGAACATCCCTCGGATGACAGAAGAATGAATACCGAGTACAGATGGAATGACGATTGACAGAATAAAACCGAAGTACAAGGGGAAAAACTTATCCATTGTCACTTTGTCTCCATAAATCCCGCATGGATTGTCTCGGAAGGAAGCCGTACTCGCTGTCGAGAACACGCCGAATAACCGTGTGAGTTACGGCATAACAAAGGATTATTTGAAATATAAGTTGAGTTAAATCTGCGACATTTGTCACCGGTTGGATAACCCTGTCTCCTTGCATGGCCTCACCGTGCCCCTCCGCCAACATTTCATGCTCATTTTCATTATTACTCCTTCCAACACGGTTCACTAATTTTCTCGGACTGTTTTTGTTTATTGTGAAACAGTTAAAATCTTATATCGTCTTTTTGAGGTCTGGGGTTCGAGTTTCAATTAAAACTGTCAAGGTCTCTCCGTAGTTACTTCGCAAAACGTTCTTTCATCAACAATAAATTCATGCAAAGCCTTCTGTAGCTAACTTCTCACACAAATTTACAACACTAAGTCGCACCACATTTCTCTTGTGTTTGAAAGGAAACTTGCTTGACTCTAGGCCAGCCATTGGCTACTATAAATCGCATAAAGGAATGTCTTTGAAAATTCAACAGTAGAGTCTCCCGTTTTTCGCCTATAGTTGCGTCATTCACAGATAATCTTTCTGTTCGTTCAAATCTTTGAATATTTTAAGCACTCTCTGTTATCACGCTTTAGCAATATTTAAAATCCATTATTTATTTTGTGATAATAAGTAAAATTTGTCTAAAATTTTGACAGTTTAGACCCCTCAAAGTTTCCAATACATAAGACACAATAAGTTTATCCTTTATAGTTTCAAATGTCCGTTCTCACTGAGACTCTCACTCGTTTGACACAAGCGACCAATATTAAAAAAAAGACACGTCATTTCAAGCACGGTCATGCACGATAAACTCCTGGAAAGAGCGGAAGGCCAAAATGCCCAATAACATACATTGCTTGAATGCCTTCTCACCAAATCTGAATTAGAAACCTGTTGACAAACTATAAAACTAAATATTGCCCAACAAAGTCTAAAAACTTCACAGCTGATGTAGTCGAGTTACTAACATTATTATTATTATTATTATTATTATTATTACCTTCTGCCAATATTAAAAATAAATATAAAAATAATTCCACATTACATTTCAAGAAACTTTCTTCTGCTGGAATATTTTCACGGTAACACGTAATTTATATTGCTTAAACCTGCGGTAGTTGGCTTGAAATTTGGGAGACACATTTCTTCACATGAACTTCTTCAAAACCGAACAAGCCTAAACGTATGACCTAAAATAGAAGGTTCATTCCTATTCGACGTGTCTCCTTTATGGCCTGCAAAATTTTCAAGTACATAAAGGCTTTGAATTTTACGAACACATAACTTTAGTGTTAACTTCATTTCTTATTACGAAATTTAACTTGAAATATGTCTCTTTCTTCTCGTGATTTAAGTTTCCATTCCATGCACAAGAAACTCAAGGTCTTTACTCTTTAGCTCAGTTAAACACAGCTTAAATTTAATTCTAGAACTATTCTTGGAAACCTTGTCAAACAGTAACACATTTAATGGACATTAGAACTGTTACTTCTATTATGCATTAATTCATCACTAATTACATCTCTAAAGCTTTGGTTATCGCTTATCTAGTTTAGGATATTTAGTAAACTGAGAAGGAAGCTTCATCTTTTCTGCAGATCAGAAGAAGGAAAGGTTTTAAATCGCTTACAATAAAGCCCAACAGTTTGGCATCTGTATGTCACAAACCTTAGCGGAAACTTGTTCTTCTCTTTGCTATCGAAATTAAGCACGTCTCAGGCGATTAGCATGTTACTACGTCAGTACACTCACTCACCTGTTTCCCATGGAGTGGAAACTGTCTTATTAATACTAGTAAAAACCCCAATAAAAAAATTTCAAAGAAAGAAGTTGACAATTGTCTTCCAATTACGATATCCACAAAAAACAGTTTCTTGTTTTGGCATTTCGACACTTGAAGATGAGACCACTTTTTGTCTCGAAAAGTGGGCACCGGTGATCGTAGTGATGCGTCGTGTCTAAGATTAACGAAAACGTCGGTTACACCAACTTGGAAAACTGAAGAGTCGCAACCCTTCTACTGGTTTGCTTTTACATATTATATTTTAAAAGTGTATTATAAAATTATCATTTCACCGAATATTCACGCCATGAACTTAAAACACTTTTTGAAGATTTTGGTATGAACATCACTTTGTGAAAAGGAGAAAAAAAAATTGACAGTCAATAGCAACACAAAGTTGCAAGTTTATTTGTCAAACTGTACTACATATTTGGGCCTTACATGTTCTTCATTAAGTACTCGTTTTCAATAAAAATGTCAAAGAAAACAAGCACACAATGATACAACTATTATTGTATCATTCTTACTAATGTTGTTATCATTGTATACATGATTTTCTTTAATTTGTAGTAATAATTAGTTCCGGATGAAGGCCACGTAGGCCGAAACATGTAGTACAGTTTGATTTTAAATAAAATTGTCAACGTTGAATTATTATTGAATGTCTATTCTTTCTTCTTAAGTGCCGTAGCCTTCCGATTGTTCCCAAAGACATGTTTTCGATTAGCAATCTTAAATGACTTAGCTACCTGTAACTGTTTATTGAATCGCTACAAGATAAACAGTAAAACGAGAATATTTTAATTTTTGTATTACACTTGTCTATACTGGTATACAATTCGGACCGCTTGGCACTAAAAATAAAGACATTGTCGTCCTTTGTAACACAGGGGAGTATTTACCCAGTAACTTGGCGTTAACATTTCATAAGACTTGAATATTTTATATTACTTATTTCCACCCTAACTTTACGAGAAAGTCAAAAGGACATCGCCGAAATTTTTCTCCCAAATTCTTCCCGAAATAAATGCAGTGAGAGTACCCCTATAAATGCAGTGACAGTACCCCTAAAAATGCAGTGACAGTACCCCTATAAATGCAGTGACAGTACCCCTATAAATGCAGTGACAGTACCCCTATAAATGCAGTGACAATACCCCTATAAATGCAGTGACAGTACCCCTATAACACTGATGTTCCTTCTGTATTATTCGCATTTAATCTTTTCAAAATGTTACCTGTTTGTTGAGGTTGATATAGCTATTATATTTCTTGGTATTTCTGTTATAATTTGTGTTTTATTTTAATTTTTATTATTGGTGGTTGTGGTGGTGGCAGAAGTAGTAGTAGTAGTATAATAGTAGAAATAGTAGTAGAAGTAGTAGTAGCAGCAGTAGTAGTAGTACTAACAGCAGTATTAGTAGTAGTACTAGTAGTGGTAGTAGTAGTAGTAGAAGTAGTAGTAGCAGTGGTAGTAGTACTAGCAGTAGTAGTAGTACTAGTAGTAGTAGCAGTAGTAGCAATAGTAGTAGTGGTAGTAGTAGTAGTAGTAGTAGTAGTAGTAGTAGTAGTGTGGTGGTGGTAGTAGTAGTGTGGTGGTGGTGGTAGTAGTAGTAGTAGTAATTGTTGTGTTGTTGTTGTTGTTGTAGCAGCAGCAGTATAATGAATAATTCAGAATAATAAAGTACCATTTCTGCTACGGGGCTAGTCTATAAGCGGCACCGCTTGTGACGTGTCTGGGGTGTTAGGAAGCTGCCCGATTCGATTCTAGGTCAGCGTAGGGTGATCCTGACTCAGGATTTAGTAGCTTTCCTCAGTTCCGCCTGTGAAGGTACTGCGATTGTACCTAACTCAAATTGCGTTCATGTGCGTCTTTCGAATTAGGGGCCATGATAGCGTGGTTGGTATAGCGACTGGCTACGGGCTGGACGGCCCGGCGTTTGATTCTCGGAGGATGTAAGAGATTTTCTCTTCTTCATATTCCTCTTAATTGACCCTAGGCCCACCCACTGGGACCCGGTCGAGGAGATCGAAGCCGGTATGTGGCGTTGATTACCCACCGCCATCTAGCGCCGAGATTAAGAGTAAGTACAGCCATAGCTCTACTCTCACGCTGTGCTTCCTGTGGCATCTAATGGGGTGACCTTTACCTTTAACGTCATTCAACTTCATTATTCACTCTTATTCGATCACGCTACACTCTAACAGGCTTAGAGTTTATTGTTGTTGTATTAACCTATTTTAACCTGATTTAATGACAGAGCCTACAAACAACTTTCAAATATATAACAATAACGGAGCATCATATTTGCTGCCTTCCACGTGCATCGCTCTGTTTCCGTGTTGATGTCAGCAGGAAGTGTTCACTTGTAAATGTAATGTTTTACCCCACTGATATATTTTGATGACCTCGGTCTGTCTGCCAGTTTGGTTGACATTTGTTGCTTGAACTGCCAGGTGTGAAATGAGACTGGATGGAAGTCGAAACAACGAATTGCTTTGGAAAGGAGTGTGTTATAACTTAAGCAAATCTGATAACTTATAATTTTGTTTATTTATTTGTTTATTTATTTATTTATTTATTTGTTAAATTTGCGTGATTTTATATGGATAATTTTAGGACTCATATTTAAATATTGTGTTTGTGAATTAAATAATAACAGTATGATGTCGGAACTCACATGATGTATTATACAGAGCAGGTTGATTGGTGATGCATGATATAAGAACAGCAGAAATAAAAGCCCACCCACAGCAAAAAGTGACTGCGCCTGGAGGGTACACAAGTACAGGCCGAAGACAGCATTCCTACAGGTACTGGGAAGGTTGTTGTTAAGGAGTTCTGTCAGTCGCATAAACTTGTAAAATGGAGTTTCTTATTATGAAATATGAAACCTCAGCCATTGAAGCATGAAATTAATGTAAACATTGTCTAAATATGCAGTTCGCACCTCACGGTATAAGCGATGCGTCTTGAGAGATTTCAGGCTTCCGCCACGCTGTAGTCGGGGGTCTTCGCTCTTCCGACATGTTACGCAGCATAGGTTGGTACTCTGAGGAACAATCACCGCCTACAACATAGCCTGAGTAATAATGCATCCATTTGCTCCCGGCATTCTTATTTGGGCTGCTGTAGTCTTGGAGAAGGGAGAGATTACGCTGTCCCGAAACGTTCGGAAACAGTTACCAACCTACGTCGCCTAAAGTGCCAGAAGAGTGAAAGTTTCAAAATGTGCCTTCTTTAAATATACCAATCACATAATGCTATTAACAAAAAAAGACTCTGATGTGAATATCACGTAGAAACAAACCCGCATGGTCTGTGGGGAAAAGGCAGAATTTTGTTAACGTTCAAACATGTGACAGTGGGCCGGGTAGCTCAGTCGGTATAGTGACTGACTACGGGCTGGACGGTCCGGGACAGAATCCCAGTGGGGACGTGATTTTCCGCCCGTCCAGACCGGCCCTGGGGCCCACCCAACCTCCTGTACAATGGGTACCGGGTCTTTCCCGGGGGTAGAGGCGGTCGGGACGTGAGGCTGACCCCCATCCCCATCGAGTGCCGAGGTCCTAGATAGAGTAGAGCTATACCTCTGCTCATCCTAAGGGCCTGCGTGGCCTATAAAAAGTTTGAAAACCTACCTAAAACATGTGACATACAGAAATTTCCTCTTAAATCACTCATTTATATGTAACTCCAAGAAGCAGAGAAAGCTTGGAGAAGCTGATAGTCTGCCATTTCGTCAAGAAATCTCAGACATTTACAGATCTCGAAGATTCACTACCATACAATGCAAAGATCATAATGAGGTGGTCTTAAGTGTACACACGGTTATTGTCGGAATTCCTGAAGAACAAAGGCCGCTTATAAGAACTATGCGTGGCTATGTGGATAATTTTTAAACCTCTGTCAAAGAAAAAGGAAGTGGGCTGGATTAATTTGGCTAATTTCAGTATCTGTGAGCGGAAACTTGTGAACGTTTTATGAAACTTCACCTTTGATGAGAACCGGGTAATTCGTTGACTAAATAAGCGGAAATGAACTCTCGAAGAAAGCAGTTATTACTTATTGTAGAACACTGTCATCACATTCTCCGGTAATATAAAGGAGATTAAATATTTACTGTGCTTTCCGATCAGGATTGGAATTAATTTTTGTCCATAATGCGAAACAGAACTTTTGTTCCCCTCTCAATTCGCTCCACAGTAGAACTGCTATTTATAAACAGCAACCTGTCAACCTGATTATCGCCGTCACTGCTTTCCACCACTTAGACCTTGTGGTGGCCTCTTGCAGTATCGTTTCACCGTATCTGCGATTTCTCTTAAATTCTTATGGTTACGTCTGTTAGGTCGGGGACCGCGGTAGCAGAGTGGTTAAGGTGCTGTGTTACAAATCGGAAGGTCGCTGGCTCGATTCCCGATGGTGTCATTGGAATTTTTCATTGACATACTCCTTCCGATCGCACTATGGCCCTGGAGTCGACTCAGCCTCTAACAAAAATAAGTACCAGGAGCATTTCATGGGGTTAAAGAAGGCCGGCGCGTAAGGCTGGCAACCTTACCACCAAACTGTGCCGTTGTCATGTAATCTGGTAACCTTAACTTCCTGGAACCTTCTGGACCACTCCAGGCCTGTAACGGGACTGATTTACTTTTACCTTTACCTTTACCTCTGCTAGGTCATGCAGAATATGTAAAGAAATACACTGAGGAAGGGAAATTCTAAGACCACGGCATTCCCTTTAGAAATATGATTTTCTATGAAGTTTACTTGTTTATTTAATCTAGCTTCTTTGCTCTTCCTCCTGTTGTATCCTACGTTAACACCTTGTACACAATGCCAAAAACATTATGTATGATACGCGTATTGAATGCAGCAGAGATCTCGCCCGTGTTGCCATGTACGTCTCGCTAAAATAATAAGGTTGGATAAGGTCAGTCTTTGGTGAGTCGTGCGTGTTAACGGAAAGCCTTGGTTGGTGGTGAAAAAGGCCGGCGATTGCGACGGCGGTTGGTCCATCAGACCAGTGGTATGGCTGCAGCAGTGAGATGAAATTGTTCTGCAGCGGAATGGTAGGGAACCAGCAGTCGTCAAGCAAGGAGGTCACTGTTGCCACTGCACTCCTCGCGAAGAGATATTAGGGCACTCGAATCAAGGACGATACTTACTTACTTACTCCATGGTGCAGAGTCCTTCTTGAGTAGCTAATTGGTTTGCAGCTAGTCAAGAAATTCCCCGCATTTCACGGAACCAGAAGGTTCATTACCGCACTCACAAGCGTTCGCCACCTCTCTCTATCCGGGGCCAGCCCAATCCAGTCCATATACCCACATTCCACCTCCTGGAGATTCATTCTAATATTATCCACCCATCTTCAAGGACGATAAGAGGGGCAAAATAAGTATCACGGATAAAAGTTTTGCTGGTGAGTTCTTACACTTTAAAGCGTGTATGGGTTGAGAACATTAATATGGATCATACTGAAATAGGGTGCGTCGATGCGACCACACGGGCTTATTTGTTTCTGTACATTCTCCTAAAAGACCTGCCACTCTGTACCAGTGCTCCTGGTTCCCAGATCGGTTAGAGTGATAAAGGTAAAGTCAGACTTCAACAGATCGTCGTCTAGAAACCGAACCTCGGGTTTACATTACGTATGAAGTTACTCTGCGGTACTGTCACGAATCAACGTAACTCGATGTTTGTGGCTTTTACTATAAATTTTCGCCTTCCAATGTGTTTGAAGAGCTGTCCAGTTCAACAAATTTAGCACATCTCCTTCTTCAAACTGGCTTCGTCTCGCGCGGCACATGCAGCGCAGGGGAGCAAAGAACATAGATTAATGTGAACATTATCATATAGTAATCGGAATACTGTTTTCACGTTCATGATCAGTTTAGTTAAAGGTAAAGCAGTCCCGTTCCAGGCCTAGAATGGCCCAGAGGGTTCCAGGAAGTTAATGTTCCAAGATTTCATGACAACGGCACAGGATGGTGGTAAAGTTGTCAGCCTTACACACCGGCCGCCTTTACCCCCCAGGAAATGCTCCTGGTACTCATTTCTGTTACCGACTGAGTCGACCCCAGGGCTATAGTGCGATCGGAAGGATTTTATGTCAATGAAAAATTCCAATGGCACCAGCTGGGATCGAACCAGTGACCTTCCGATTTGTAGCACAGTACCTTAACCACTGTGCCACCTCGGTCTCCTGAGCAGTTTAATAGCCACTGTATTCCTTTACGATTGGTTTAGTAATCCATTAAAGGCGAAACGTGTCTGTTTTATAAAAGGACTCTTTGCTTACCGCTCAGTAAACACTCTCCAGCACTGTTATACAGAACCAGTCTGTTAATGCTGCATAAGGCAAAAGTCGCTGTTTGTTCTGATGTCCATACAAAACACATAAACGCAGTGTGAGCATTGTGTAGAAGTTTTGGTTGTTAAACCTCGTGGTACGCAAAGTAATCGCTAGATTTTAAAATATCAAATCCCCCAAGTTTCCATTCACACGCGTCTTAACAGCATACCAAAAGGCAGAAGGCACAACACTACAAAAAGTCTCTACATGAATATTTGTTTGGGTGCAGCTGGGCTTAATTTTTATTACTGTTTTGACTGACGAAATCCATTCGCTGTCTTGGCCGTGGGGAATGACCCGCGGTGGTCCGCATTCCGATGATGGATTACCTTTCTTGTCATCAGTCGAACTGCACCTACAGCACCTACCACGCGACCAACCACAGCTATAAATTATACTAACATACTCGGAAACATAGTTTCCTTCGTATATTAACAAACATGGATGATTTACAAAGCGGTCTAAGGTAAATATCAAACTGCGAAAACCAGATACAATACCAATAATGTTGTTAACAGAACCTTAGAACCTGCCCTTTAAGAAGACCACGTAACCGATGGATGGATGTTTTTCTAAAGCTTTGTGACCAGAACGTATATTGCTGTGTGATATTACAGTTAATATTAGGAAATATATTACGAAGCTGGTTCAGGATCTTTTCCAAAGATGAGTTTTGTTTTGTTAGCAACGTACTTGCTTGATTGCGAGATTAACTGGACAGTTGGTTAGGTAGATGATTCATTGGTTCTTCAGTGCGGAGTTGCCTACTAACCAGTAAACAAAACAACCGGAACTACTTCATATCCTATTGCATCACACTACGAAAACAATGTTAATTGACTTGCGCACTAGCGGTATTTAAAGACGCAGGATACTAAACAAAATAAAAATTATTTATGTGCTCAAAAACGACACATATAAATCTAATGTCTCAGCTTGTTTCTGCGCTGCACACTCCTTTACCACTTACACAGCTCTCCCTTGTCTCCATAGTACCTTTACAAGAGGGACGACCGGACACAACATGGAAATTTTCAAAGCCGTAAATTTTGTGTCACTTTTTCTGTAAAAAATGTGTAATGTCTCCGAACAACTCCCCCCCCCCCCACACCATATTTTCTTTTTCTTTTTTTTTTTCCCTCTTTTTCTCCTCTCTTTCTCTTTCCTTTAGGATTTTCATT
>Ga0123355_10020179_pt1 | contig 10633 bp, 9 predicted proteins | sample TergutEmb28metaG_3_FD_89872 | JGI IMG/M metagenome (GOLD analysis project Ga0123355, IMG submission 89872) | Embiratermes neotenicus P1 segment gut microbial communities from Petit-Saut dam, French Guiana - Emb289 P1 | ecosystem: Host-associated > Arthropoda: Insects > Digestive system > Gut ... | reverse complement strand
TGACCGAAGAAGGCAAGGCAAGTGAGAAGCAACATCAAGTCAATGTTGATTTGTTTCTTTGATCAGAAGGGAATTGTTCACAAAGAATTTGTTCCTCCTGGTCAAAGAGTTAATGCTGCATTCTACGTCGAAGTCTGAAACGTCTACGGGAGAATGTGCGAAGGAAGCGACCTGATCAGTGGCGGAACAACATGGCTGCTCCACCACGACAATGCGCCAGCCCATGCTGCCCTCCTGACTCAATGGTTTTTGACCGATAACAACACGACTGTGGTGCCACATCCTCCCTACTCGCCCGACCTTGCACCCAGCAACTTTTTCTTATTTCCAGAACTGAAAATGAAGCTTAAGGGGCGAAGATTTCAGATGGAGGAAATTCAAGCAGATTCACAGGCCGTCCTGAACACGCTACAAGAAAATTACATCCAGGAATGCTTCAAAAACTGGCAGCACCGCTGGGATCGTTGTCAAGCCTCAGAAGGGGACTACTTTGAAGGTGATGCCGGCCCCTAATGTCTAAGGTAAGCTTTTCTGTGTTTTAAGTCATCAATCCGGAAACTTATTGTCTACCCCTCGTATACTTAGATGAAATAATAACTAACAGACAGAAAGAAGTCACAAAAGGACTTCCACTTCCAAAAAATCAACAACTAGCAACACTGTTATTTGCTGATGACCAAGTTGTAATATCTAACATAGAAGAAAACTTGCAGAGGGCTGCTTATAAATTAAAACAAATAATAACAGTACATGGTTTAATCACATATGCACAGAAAACAAAACTGGTGGTAGTTAAAGGATGAGATCCAGTTAGAAGTAAAACTGTAATGGATAACAAAATTACATGACAAGTAACTCCTTTCACTACATAGATAATCTGACATCTTATGAAAAAGAAGCGGACATTGATAACAAATTGAAAAACTATTTGAAAATTAATGTTTAGACCACAGAAAACTTTAAAGACTACAAGAATAAAACTATACCATAAACTAGCCCTTCCAGCTCCGTTCTACACTAGTGAAAATTAGAGCAAGAAATGCAAGAAGAAAAACAGCAGCAAATATGAAGGATACGAGAAAAGCACCAGGATACACTTGGACAGATTATTCAATAAACACAGAGATGTCAAAATAAATAAATATAATTTCAGTTTTGGACAAAATACAGAAGAAATTGGTAGCAACATATAAAGACAAAGTCCCATAATAGATTACAAGAATACTATAAAACTACAGACCAACAGGCAGAAGAAACCAAGGGAGACGTTTCAAGAGACTTCTAGATGTGTGAGAACAGAACGGGTCAATAAGTGGCTCAATTCAATCTTAGTTTCATGATGATAAAGAACATTGCTTGAATTCAATGGTGCAACATAAACATTCTGCAGGAGAAGAGTCTGTGAACCACTTGTTGCATAGTTATGCCAGCAAGATTGTATTACTGTTTTGTCTTCTGTCGTAATCATTTTATTGATGTGTATCACCATATGTTAATTGCAGCTCTAGAGTTTATGTTACGCACGTCAAGGGAAATAGTTCTAAGAACTCTGCATGCACATGCCTGCCGCGAAATCAGAGCGGCCTCTGTTACATGGTTAAGCACTTACGGCGACCAGCAATCGCTGGACCCATCAGTTGGCAGTGAATCCTTTGTACGCTACTTGAAACCTTACGCTGCATGACGCAGACTCTCGATCAAGCAGTCTTTGGGGCAAGACGTCCCAAGATCATCTGGCGAGTCCGGCGGTAGCAGTGGTACCTAATTACTCTCGTCTATCTTACATGTAACTACTAATTATTAGTAAAGGCTATCAACTGAAGTCTATGAAAGTTACACTGCATAACCATCACACTCCCTCACTCCTTCTAAGCAACAAGTTGGATCCACGCCCTGACCAGACATCATCTAAGATATGTCCGAACAGAGTAGTTTCTTCGGTGGATACAACACACTGTCCTACAAGGAACAGCTGACAAAACAACATGACCAACAACACTGCTATCATACTTACATTCTCCAACTCAGTAAATGGTACATTTCGTGCTCTTATTTGTGCTACCCATTCAGAGGAATATATGCATCTGCCAATGATGTATAATAAGAAAACTGCCAAATAGATGAAGAAAGCAACCACAATTGCTGAAAAATAAATGTAATTTGTATTACTGAACTAAAATATTACAGGCTATAGAGAAGAAAACTACAACACAGTACACATTTATTCTCTGTAGATCTATAAAAATCAGGGTTTGATATGGAACACCAAACAGACCACGAACAGGCATGAAACACTTCATGCATATATACATGGAACCATGACCAAAAACAAAAGTGAAAAAATTTTAACAAGACTTACACTCAGTAAATTAAATGTCATATTTGTAACAAGACATAGAGGAAAAGAGAAGTCCAGCACTCTCATGTTTGCCTTCCTGAAGTTACAAACCTTAACTTAAATTCAGAGTGTATGTAGTTGGTAAAAGAACTCTACTATATGCTGGAATTTATTGGATCCCAGTGGGAACAAGAGTCCCCCCCCCTCCAAAGAGAGTCCATACCAAATCTGGGGCTGACCCAACCATCTATTAAGTGGGTACTGGGGGATCTTTCTCTGAGGGTTAAGTGGTTGGGGCAATGAGGCTAATCACTCACTTCCACCTAGTGCCAAGGATAAGAGCAAGTGGACGTATATCCCCACTCCCCTTAAATGTCTTCATGTATTGTACAGAAACAAATTATCTTTACCTATTTTGTACTGAATCCATACTAAAATAATGCAGATGGCATTCAGAAAACTGGTTTCCATCCTGAGGCTTGAACGGCTTCTTAAAATAATTGATAAAGCTATGCTGTGACTAACATCCTCATGCACTGAAATATGTACTGAATAACTCATTTTCCTCAGGCATGGCAGGGACTGTACTGCAGGTTTCCCAAATTCTAGCAACAGCACTAGCTTGGCATTCCCTGATCACTTTCCTGATATGCTGGCAATGGTACTTATTTGGATTTTCCTTGGTATTCTATAATGTAATGAGGGAAAAAAGTTACTTGAACTTCAAATCATAACAGCAAACCTCACAATTTTACATTTTCCTTCTTGAAATGAACAAGTCTGTGTTGACACTTTTCTGCTAACATTATTAGTTTCTAAGGCAGAAACTATAATGGATAAACACTGCAAATCGCATATATGGATTCTTTATTACTTCATAACTGTGAATAAAATCAAAACTGCTTCACGTACTTTAGCACAGATTTACAATACCAAGTTCCATCCAAACCAACCAAGCATTTTAGGCTCTTTTTTAAGGTAGCATGAGAGATGGCCAGATATGCTAGAATAGGTGGTTTTCAATGTTTCTAAAATATTTTTATATAATACTTCTGAGGGATTGGTACTACTACTACTACTGTCTACAACTGCTGTAAACTCAAACATTTTGTTCCACAGATTTCCGATGAAAGAAAATTTTAATTGTCACAAGAAGAATGAAAACTAATGGAAATAATTTTTTTATGTTTTGGGAAAAGCTATCTTCAGGGGTCAAGATTCTTGACCAATGATCTTGACCTCTGAAGATGGAACTGATAGCTTGTCTCGAAATGTCGGTAAGAAATTATTACTACTTGCTGCGCAATAACCCAGACGAGCACAGTTCTTAAACAGATATTAGTTACAGCTTGTGGAATGCCAGAAATTAATTCAAATGATCTTTACAACACAATTTCTGTTTACAGGATACTCCAGGTTTTGTAGCATATGTGCAAAAGACATGACTACAACTGTAAATACAAATGCTGAGCTAACTACTGTTCTTTAAATCTGAAATTCTTCCTGTCTTTTTTTCTTAATTTTTTAACTCCATATGAATGTTACTTTCTGATGATACATTCAAGATTTCTATGAACCTGAAAGTTTCAAAAATCATTCCTATAAAGTGTTTATCTTTAAAATATCTTGACATGTATAGAGAGTTTTTCAATGCAGAACTGATTACTGCAGAGTGTGGGTACTCATGATGTAGCAACTAATGCTGTCCACTCTATGGCATGCAGTCGCACATTTACTCTTACAGCTCAGCATTGCACAGCAGGCAGCATCGTTGATTACTATTCAGAAATGCAACTATGACCATGTATGTAAATTCTATGAGTAAGTTCTGCTTTAAGCTGTACACCCTGCAGCTAATCAGCAAACAGTTGTCTCCAGTTACCATTACAGGTTTCAAGCACAGAAAATAGTTGTTCCTGTGGAAAGCTGCCATTTTGTCATTGGACAATTTACTGAGCAAGTACTACATTGCAGTTTCTAACATGGGAAATAACATGTGGTCCATTTAATATTTTGCAAGACTACCTTGGAAACTTGATAAATTTTGAGATCACCCAACCATTCAAAAATCTTCAACTTGTTGCTCCTTTTCAAGCTGGTTGAACTTCTGAAGACAATGAATGACCCAGTCATCCATTACAATCGCACAATGATAACTTAGTATCATTAACATTCCAGTTAATGGTGACATAAATATCACAAAGACTGTCCTGTGCGATACGATACTGTGCAGTTCAGTAGGCAGCCATCAGCATTTGGCAGCAGATTACCCAAAAATGTTAGAACCTTATCTATCAAATTACATGGCATCACTTCCCATTAAACAGTCATCTTCATGTCCACTGAACCTCATATCTCAAACAGAAAATGAGGATTCAAGAAGTTATGTCATGAGGTGGTCACTTATGGAACATACCAAATGGTGTGAATTCATGCTGCAATAATAAAGAGTATCACCCTACATGGCATAACAATTCCATCTCATAAACAAATTCTCAATTATTCCACTGCTTCCCAACCACTGGATTTGCAGTCTGGCACCAAGTATTCCCCAGAATGAAAGCAAAGTGAAAGGAACTGGAAATGCCAGAGGACAAAAGCAGTCCAATTTTGGACTGAATCACAACCATTGTAATCACTGTGTACAGCCTGGAGGAGGCAACTTTTAAAGGGAGACACAAAACTGTTTTGAGCTTCAGATGTGCTCCCAAAAATGAGGCCCTGAAACACTGTCATTACATCTCATATACTAAGTGCCCTTAACAATATACGTACGTATGTAAGTTTTATCCTCATCATGAATTATGTACACTCCAGAGCAACTGTCCCTAGTGATATTCAAGCCATATATTCCATGTTCTTCGTATACATATCTTTCACTGAAAATAAAATACACAAAAAAGACAGTAGTGATCAGAAATTAGGTATTAATACTTGGAGATACAAAAGCATCATATTTCTCTAACCATAGGAGAGATTATACTCCATAAAAAATGCTGTATAAAAGACTCCTGCATCTTACAGTCTCAAGGTGCCATAACATGGCCTTCAAGGGAACTGAGATTCTGACATTCACTGGAGGAATAATGATGGTTATCATAACTTGACCTTGGAGGAAGAGAAACAAAGCTTCATTGTTCCTTACATTAGTTGTTCTGTAGCATGCAGTAATGAATTAAATAAAAAAAAAAACTATTCTCCAAATGGATGTGCAGTAAGCAGATAAGGATTTTGTATATGATATGTAAATTTCAAAGTAAGTGTGACAAAGCATGTGAAACAGCATGGTATTAGGAGAGATGCAACACATTTTGGTCCATCTCCAACATGGACAGAGATGCATTAATTGAGATGGCAACAAAAAGAGCCAGACAAGAATAAACACTCTATTTGTAAGCACACCGCAATACTGCCTGACATAGAAGCACGGATAACAAAACACAGAAGCAATGAAATTTCCATTTTTTAAGATAGACAATGGGTAGTCCCACATGGTATCTTTGTGGAGACACCTCACAGCCACTGAATGAAGACTGATTATTTTACTAGTTATCAAACTTTATACTTGGCAGATAGGGACAGAACTGATTTAGAATTAGTAATTTAGTTTAGTTTCGGAATCAGTTAAAATTCTAGACTTTGACAGTTTTTTGACCTCTTAAATCTCACATGCGTGGATATCACGTTAGTCATGCTTGTACATTAAAACAGCCAGCAGAGATGGTTAGGTGGGGTTCATACAAGTTACATCACTGGAAACAGGAGCTGGGTATTCAAAATGTTATTCTTTTAGACCTATTAGGAAATAGTGAAATTTACAAATACACCACTGGGAACAGTGAGAAAATTTAAAGCACGAAGAATTCTGGACCAGGATGCAAGTCAATAAAACAACACCACAAGAAGCAGTTGGGTACATACAGTACAAGAAGTCACATCCTACATCACTCTGATTTGCTTAGTGGTTATGCAAGTTAGAAACTAAAAGTTTATAAGTATTTTATTTACAAGGGATTCATGTCATTAGACTGGTGAAAATGAGTTCTGTGTTTTTTTAAGGAAACATTTTCCACTGTTTGGCTTGTTTAAATACAGTGTAACTATGAGGTATTAATGAAGTGACCACCAACTACAGACGCAAAGTGACTAAACTTTCAATGTCACATCCATACATCAACATGCACATATATATAATGAAATTTTTAGCAAAGAATATAAATAGAAAGTGATTATTGTGATAAATTATTTACACAAGTGTACCTATGCCACATAAAAATGCTTAGATTCCCTGTAAATAAGATTTGTTCAACAACTGAGAGCAGAAGCTGGTATAGAAGAAATGGTGCCCCACATCATCACTCTACCTCATTTCATGTCTTCTCTACTGTTCCCTACAGATGTGTTACAATTCCCTTTACACACTAAAATAAATCATTAATTCTACATAAATTCTATACCTACCTACCAAATATAAATTCTGATAACTAATAAAACCAACCAGGCCTCATGCAACAGTTACAACGTTCTTGCAGTGACAGATTTATGAAGAGGAATGCACTATGACACATGAGGCGCCAGTAAAATCTGTCATGAAATGTGGAATCAGTAATGCCTTTGACAGAGTTGAAGAGGTGTAATGTTTGAGGATAGTAAAAGTTCAGAAAATAACAACAGTAATGATGAATGTGATAATAGTAATGAATCAGCTGAGGGATGCTATGACCAGTAGAAACATCATACTGCACTGCCATGTTGTTGAATATTTGTGAATTTGGGCTTCAAATGTGAATACATACTTTTTCTCTAAAACTGCCTTCAAAAATGTTGCTGTGTATTTTGTTCCAAGAAATGTGGTAATCATCTTGTATTACTAACTTACACTAAAAATAAAACTACTTTGTTTGTGTTGGAATATACACTGTCTTCTACATGGTTTGGGGCTATGGATATGCTATGGACATTCCAGTCATGATTAACTTGAAAACAACAACCACTAAGCCAGTATCCACCAAAATGTCATTCACATACATAAGCACCAACTGTATATACTTACTAGCAGTAGTAAGAATGATTACTTTCAACATACAGATTTATAGGAAATGCTGTTCTCAGTAGCAGTGACACAGTACCATTTGCAGGTACCTTTGCAGCTTCAATAAAATTACACTGTAAAGAAACAAGAAAGTTAACTACTGGTATTCCAACACTGTGAGTATGCCCAGCTTTGATGTGTGTACAACACAAAATTTTGACACACTGTGTTTGGTAAAAGGATAAATTAAGGTGATCCCCTGTGTCATATTAACAAAAATTAAATGACATATTCAAAATAAATTTAATTTTAGGAGTCATAATTACAATTGGTCCTGCATTCAGTTATGACAAACTGACTGCAATACAATTTTTTATTGCACACACGTAACATAAAGACATAAAGTTGTCCCTGCCATTACCAATGCTTTTTTTTCTGTGGGGTGAGATGGGGGGGAAATGCATGTGGGAAAGTTATAGTGATAGCTCTGTTGGGTATGGGTTAGACATGTGTGGAAGTGTCAGTCAATTACCAGCAGACAGAAGATTTCTCTTCTCTCCAAAGTACCTGTATCAGCTCTAGGGCTCACAAAACCTCCTATTCAATGTGGAACAGAGGCCACTTGACCCAGGGATAAAGTGGTCATAGCATGAAGTTGACCAGTCACCTCTACTAGTGCTGAAGTTAACTATGAGGGCAACTGTAACTCCACTCCCCCATACAATTTTCTGCCATGCACAAGGACAACTTTACCTTTTTACTTCATGTGGCAAAGATGTTAGCTGAAATGCACACACAAAAACAATTTCACAATCTCGTTAGTGCAAATGATCAGAGTAGTGTGGGCAAGTATTCTACTGAAGATAAAAACTTTCAGGGAATTGATACCCTCCTGACTGGTAGTTTGTTATGAATTAACACATATCCCAGAAGACTTCCATCTTCGTCAGCAATGCTGCAAAAACCTCAAATTACATAATTCTCTTTTCTCAATGGATGTGAAAATCACACGGTAAAACATCAATTAATATAACTGGGCAACTGTACATTCATTTTACTCACATAAAATGCCAAATGCTTTTATTTCCATCCACAGTATTTCTTTACAAACAACACATAAGCTTATTTACCTTATCACATTCTTGTGACTGGGCCCACAAAGTGCAAGGGTTTGATGATGATGATATCACTTCTAAACATGCTTCATCTAACCCTAATTGTGGATTAGTTTCATTACACCGTCCATTTTCATCCATCAGTAACAGTGTCTTCAAAAACATACTTTTCATTGTAGATATCCGAGTATTTTCATAAATCCTGCAGCAAAAGAATCACAGGTATGAGGTATATACAAATCAACTTTACTTCTACTTAAACCCATGTCACAATAACTACTATTTACCATTCTTTACACCACTGTACTGGTATACGTACACAGGCCAGCTGACCAAGCACAAAATTTTTTCAGTAATTACTAATAATGCCAGCCCCAAGCTGAAATCTGGCTGTCACTGCCATAATCCCAGGATGTTGTAAAATCTCCTTTTAAACATATTCTTATGCTGCATTCCACATCACTAGAATAAATTTCACTTCTATCTCATTCGACTTGTGCAGAACTTCATTGTCTACATTTTTTGCAGTAATTCACACAGAATTAACAAGTTCAGATCTCTTCAGGATCATGTTCAAGGGTATTTAAAGAAAATCACCCATCACTTTCAGTCTAGTTTTGGTTCCACTGTTAACAGATTTCAAACATTTAAAAATAATAAGCTACAAAAAGCCCCAGCACACTATATGTCTACTAACTACGACAGTAAAATTTATATTATAATAAAATCTCTAATATGCATTACAATATAAGTACCGCATTATTTTGAAGGAATTAAGTATTTATATATGATAAATACATTCAGATCCTACTGTACATTACCTGTAACTATTTCATGTGAATTTTTACTACCAATATAACCAAAAAAGTGGATTTTAACCGTTACAGTAAGAAATTTTCAGCATTCACATATACAATTCATTTGTTTATTTATCCTAGAATGTTGATGTGCGTGTAGACTGTAACAAATCTGATATTATTACACAGTTAACCACCGATGCAGTAGCAACACACCACAAAGGTAAACCAGCATCACAGATGACTACAGTAAATTAGTAGTGGAGCTTTGACACAGCTCATGAATATCCTAATGTCCTGTGAAAAACGATCACATCGGTTAGAGAAATTTTCTTTTCCCTCCTTAAACGTTCTGCTATAAAACTGTACGAGGACTACACCTAAAAATCTTCACACTAAAATATTCACGGAATGCACTTTGATGACGCTGCTACACATCTCTCACAGCAAAATTTGTTTCCAATTCGTATGCAACACGCAAATCGGGTGTCTTCCCTCGGCAGACTATTTGTGTACTTATTATTTTATGTCTTTCCTTTCCGTTTGATTTGTAACAAGACGGATCACATTCATCACACATTTCAGACCCCCTATCACACCTTACTACGCATTTGCGCCACTTAACTTTCTAAAAACAGTAAAATGGTTCAGACCTAGCCGACCTTCGGTTCAGACTAAAACCTGTTAAGTTGAATCATAGTCAGAGATGATCTGTAGTCAGCAAAGAACTTCCCCAATTAAAAAAACACATGAAGTCACCGCCAGAAACTGGGATAGGCAGAGTCATGGATTAGAGTGGGCACCAATAAAGTGACATCTAAATGTGGTAACAGGTACTAGCGATGGGATGGCGGGGCAGGTATTTCCTGCCAATGACAACAGGTGTCAGCAAAGTCACGAGCCTGGGCTCCGGTCGGAACTACTCACAAGTCTTTAGGTGCATTATCCTCGTTGTGTTATAAACAATTAGGGAGGGGGTGGGGTGCGTCAAAACACAACTGTCTTGTTTCCTATTTATTATACTGACGACGACATGTTTTGGCCACTGTGGGCCATCTTCAGGTCACAAAAATGTATATAGAGGAAACTACACAAAATATGATCACAATGTGGGAGCACCCACATAGCCACCTTCCAATTCACCGCTACGCACAGATCATACCTATATAGATACGAAACTCAATGATATAGGGTGGGCAACAAAGATTGTACTGCCATCTCTGTGTGAATTACAAGTATTAAAACAACGATGAGGCGACAATGCGGGCCCTGCGGCAAACATTTGTACTAACTCCCGCAACGAAAGCCGCGACAGATCGGTCGGTATCGCAGCGAACTACTAATGATACAT
>Ga0123355_10020178_pt1 | contig 10633 bp, 13 predicted proteins | sample TergutEmb28metaG_3_FD_89872 | JGI IMG/M metagenome (GOLD analysis project Ga0123355, IMG submission 89872) | Embiratermes neotenicus P1 segment gut microbial communities from Petit-Saut dam, French Guiana - Emb289 P1 | ecosystem: Host-associated > Arthropoda: Insects > Digestive system > Gut ... | reverse complement strand
GCCATGACTGCTCCCAGATCTGTCAAGTTGCCATCATCATCCAACGCAGCCAAGTAATTCAGCAACTCCAAAGCTCGCATCAGTGTCTCTGGGGCTAAACACAAAAATTTATATCACTTATCCTAGTAAACTTACAGCAATACACTGCCGTGCAGTGCTGAAATTGTATGAGGGTGAGTCAAATGACCATGAGACGTGAAGGGGGAAAAAAATCCATACTGTGTACAGCTCCATGCACCACAACGGATTAGACACGTGCACTGTGTGGTAGATCTACCAGTATGTTGAAAAATGACAAAGCTGTACTGCACCTATGTGCACTGAACTGGCTGGTAACAAACTTGTAGGGCTTTCTCATTTGATTCATCTTTGTTATGTCCTTTCCGAAGATTATATCAGAAGAGAGGCATAACGCATCCCTGCTAACTCAAAGCAGCGAAAATTATTTCATATTACAGTTACAAAACACACGACAGAGACTTCATATGAAAACTTCTGTCCAATCTGGTGCTTTTTATATAAGTAAAGACAGTGCACATTTCAGTTACTTGTAAAATTCTGCTAACCAACACAATTATATTTCACAATGAACATACAAACACTACCTTGCAACGTTTTTGATTTTTGTAACATTCACTTTTCTCCACAAATGTGTGTTAAAGTACCTGGAGGATCCATGAAATCAAAATGAACCAAGTCATCAATTCCCAGCTTCTTAAGTTGAAGAACAACAGAGCCTAGGTTTGAGCGAAGAATCTCAGGATATGTATTGTCTTGCATCTCCTGTTTGAATGCCTTTTCAGTATACAGCCGAAAGCACTTGCCAGGCCTTGTTCTACCAGCTCTACCAGCTCTCTGCTGAGCAGAAGCCTTACTGATGGGAGAAACCAGAAGGGACTCCACTCGGATGCGAGGATTATAAACCTATTAAAATAAATCACCAGTTGTGGGCAAATGCATACCAGTTCAATAAGTAACACCACAGCTGTAGGCAATATATAACAGTTCATGTCATCTGAAAATTGGTAACTTTCACAATAATACACTGCAACCCTGCTGTAAAAAGAATTTATAAAATCTATGCACATGCTCATTCTAATATATATTCATAATATCCAAAAATATCTGAAATATGGAACCTTCAGAATCATTCCTAACTTAGTTAGGAGTGTGTTGACAACAAAATCAATAACTGATATAGGAACAGTAACACAGAGCATCCCACAATGAATAAGCCAAGAAGGAAATCAAGCACCTTTACTGGTAACTGAAATAATGAACTGATTTCGACAAGAACTAATGAAACATAAAGGGAAAGTTTCATTTAAGAACAAATAAAAGCACTGCAGCCAAAGTGAGAAGGTGCTCCACCTTGCTGAAAGCCAGCTCTCTGTAATAACAGTCCAGGCTTTTTCTGCAGCGCTGGAATAAAGAACTCTGATAACACTTCTACACACAAAATTGAAAAATTTAATGTTACAACTTCATCAAAAGCAGCTTATTATTTCAATTACCAGCACAGTTACTTGACTTTTGTGGACTGCAATAGCACAGTCAGTATAGTGACTTGCTATACACAGGACTGTTCGGGCTTTGAACCTTGAAGGAGCAAGGTCAACTGCACCTGTCAAAACCAGCCCTAGGACCGATCCATCCTGCTGAACAATGGTTACGGGATCTTCCCAGGGGTTAAATGGTGATGGCTTCGCACTGACCACCCATACTCATCAAGCAGAGGTTAAAGAAAGAGCAGAGCTACACCTCTACTCTCCCTCTGTGCCTCCATGACATTTTGTAGGGTGAATTTTCCCTTTTACCTTTGCTACTAGACTTTCTTCTTGGTATATCCATTTCCAAAACACTGTATATTCTATCTGCAAGTGGGTATCACAAAGATATGGAAGTAATCAATAATACTCCTGTACCACACTGTACAGCCAAAAGCAACAAAATGTTTTGACCATTACACAATCAGCCTCTTCACACAAACAGAAAAGACAGTAGCAAGAATACTTAAAAGGAGGACAGAAAAGAAAATTCAGGATGTATTTGGAGAAGATTAGATGGGAATTAGAAAAGGAACTATGGATGCAACTGGGATGCTGGAAGCAACATCAGAACAAACTCTGGACAAAGATGAAGAATTGAGTTCTTGCTGCATAGAATGGAAGCAGGAATTTCACCTTGTAAACTGGACCAAATTAGTGCAGATCCTAAAAGAAACTGGTCTTGACAGCCATGACAGAAGACTGATAAGCAAACCATATGTGGATCAGTGTGTTAAAGTATGAGTGCACCAGCGGGCTAATGGCCAAGAAAGAAATGGTGCTACAGGGCATGATGACAGACTAATTTAAATTGGAAACTGCTATGGAATGGAAACAAATGTAGAAAAAAGTAAGGTGATGAGAATCTTAAGACAACATACACAATATTGAAAGATCAAAAACATCAGAACATGGAATATTTTGGGAAGCATGATAACAAATAATGTAAGATGTACACGCAAAATTAAATTGAGGATTGCCACAGCAAAAGCAGCATTAACCAAGAAGACTCTTTTCACAAGCAAACTGGACTTTAACTTAAGGAAGAAATTAGTAAAGCAATATATTTGGAACATAACTTTGTACAGTGCAACAACTCGGACACTTCAGAAAATAGACCAGAAATACCTAAAAAGTTTTGAAGTGTGGTGCTGGAGGAATAAGATCATTTGGAGTAATAACAGTGTGAAAAATGAAGAAGTATTACACAGAATCAAGCAGGAAAGGAATATCCTACATACCATAAAAAGAAATAAACTAACCTGATTGGCCACATTTGGCTTGGGAACTGCCTTCTAAAACATGTTATTGAAGAAAAGATGGAAGAAAGGACAGAAGTGACAGGAAGACGAGAAAGAAGACGTAAGAAGCCAATCGACGAGTTTAAAGGAACGAGAGGATACTGGTAATTGAAAGAGGAAGCACTAGACTGCACTCTTAAGGACAGACTGCCTTGGAAGAGGGTATGGGACCTGTCATAAGACAGACCATGGAATGAATTTATGAATGAACGAATGAACTGCAGAGGATTTCCACAGTATATGTACACAGTTAAAAACACTCTCACACTTGCACAACTTCCTGCACTCACAACATACTCCTTATTAACTCAATCTGGGTAATCCCATTGCATTTACGCAAAGTTATCAATTATCAACTATTAACTGTCAAATACAACTATTTATAATAACAACCACAATAACACAAAAACATAAGAACTATATGCATTAATTGACTGTTACAAAATAAGATCCCAACTTTCAGTACTTCCATTTACCGTTTGATTTAACAATTCAATTTAAAGAACTTCTTTACAAAAACATATATTTATGATGGCTTGTCAGTTGCCTTTTTATTAAATAGTCTGCTCTACTTAACTAACTAAAAGCATAAGATTACTAAAAAAAATTGTAATATTGAATATTTTGAGTAAACTTGTCTCAAAAAAAGAATACTTGGCCACTGAAACAGTTGAATTTTATGTGGCTCTGGTGGATCAGGATTTTCAGTTCTTCACACATGCTGAAGTGCTATGAATTCTGAATTTTTTTTTACACAGGTATTGGCTTTCATACTTTTATGTCTAGATTCTACCGCAGCACATGTTCCCTGAAAAACTGCAGATTAGCATACAAAATCTTGTAACACATCATTAGTACAAGAACTTTTTCCATCACCTTAAAAATACATACACCATGCTACATAAACACAAGTGTTTTGAAAGCTACTGCTCTCTTCCACAGGTACACACAGTCTCTTAGATAAAATAGGCACATTCATTCTAAATGAGTAATATCTTCACTTATGAGATTCATACATACACATAATAAATATGTACAAAATACTCCATCTATATAACACTACATGTCACAAACATAGTATAACACATCATTATGGGGATAAAAACATATAAAATACACAGAAACATATATATTTAAAATATATTTTACACCTTCATGTAATTTAGTAAACACAATCAGCACTCCCTATCGCTGGGGGAGAGATACAGTAAGTCAAATATCCAGTAGTAATCTGTATCTGATCTCACATTTCACACTGTTTTTAATTCCCTTCTTATCAGTGGCAGCCACATAAGTGATTTATCTACACTGAACTACTACTTCGTAGTTTCTATAAAGAGTAATGGGTCCAAACTGCAAAATATCTGTCTGGTCCCAATCAATCTGATGGCCTTCTTCACACGCTTGTGCAGACAATTTTGATCTGTCAAAATAACCTTGCCTAATGTTTTATTCATGTTCCTTTAAACTACCACCCAGTGGTCCGCTTGTCCCACCAATACATTCTCTACCACGTCTGTGTGGTATTCTAAATATACACTGTGGTTTGTCTCCTAACTCCATATTTGGTTTCATTTTTCATAATAGACCCCTATGGTATTTTTTTTGTTTTTTACACTGTCCTTGTACTGAATCTATTCCCCATTCTTTTGAATTTCTCAGACAGTCCTTTAATGTATGGAATTGATACCATGCATACAGGTTTAATGTCATTACAGTTTTGCTTTCTAAGTTGAGGTTTCTTATTGATCGCTATCACTTTTACTAGGTATGAATTAGATATCTTTCTTTATTAATGCTAGTTCAGCCAAATTATTCTGCTTATTATAACAATATATTAATCCTATACATGAAGCTTATCACAACCTTTTTCACCCGTGGAGGGTGGTTAGATTCAAAATGTAGATATCATCCTGTATGTGTGGGTTTCTTATACACTGTCATCTTCAATGATGTTCCCTCCTTCATAAATAACACAACCAAGAATGGGACAGCAACATCATCTTCCTTTTCCATGGTAAATTTTTAATGGATGTTCTCATACCGTTCAGATGATGCAGAAAAAGTTGTGTCACTGGCCTTCCTACCCACGAAAGAGCTTACCATATTGCCTTGTTCTTCAAAATGGCAAACAGTATCAAAGAGGAAAATCTGTACTGTCTTCATACTTTGCTCACTGCTGAGTGACATATAACATTTTGCATTATGTTATGACCAATCTAATACATATTACCCAGTGTCCAGCAACTTACTTTCAACACTAAAAATTCCATCAGGCAACCACAACTCAGAAATGCATTAGCAATGTTTGAACTTCAACCCTACACAGGCTTTTAACACTGAGCAGTGATAGCATGGTTAAAAATGAGTTATTTTTGCTAATGGTATCTTCTGCAGTGTGTTACATAGAGGTACAGATGTCTGTATGTGTACTGCTGCAAGATTTCATTCTTCTAAGAATGCATTTTTGAGGTACCACTGTCCTGTTTCATGCAACACATGCTTATGAATCATAGCAGAAATACTTAATTCCACATCAACTAAACTGTGTCCTGTGTAGCAAGTGTTCTTCAAAAAGGTCAACACATCACTTCAACTTTTACACTGAAGTCTAAGCGCTCCTATTTTCTAGCCAAAATCAGAGTTGAACCTTTTTGAAACTTAAGCAAAAAGTACCATAAGCACAACAATTTTCCACTAGTTAACTATGAAAGCAACACAACACATAATGACACTACAGGACTGAGGAGAAATGCAAGTGGCATCAAGTGACTCACTGGCTAAAAATATGGAGGGACTGACTTTGGAAGGTCTCATGTTGTGATACATGAGGTCATAGAAACTACGTACAATTCTGAGGAGTATATACAACGCTAATCAATCATGCAGTCTGCATGTACTCTACAATGCAGACTTTCCCCTCAAAGGCAAGGGGTGTACAAAGAGACTGGGTTATCAGTATCTTCATAGAGTGCCAGCTATAAGAGCATGGGTAATAAAAGTATAAGTACAGTGTAAAACTTTACAGCAAATTGTTGCAAGCAGTAATTGCTTGACATGGTTCTTGCTTTGTGCATGTTTTTCCCACAGATGTAACATTAAGCAAGCGATGCTGCTGATGACTGTTCCCAGTATAATCAATTTTTCATTATAAGCCATTATCATTCTAGTGCAGCTACACTGTACACCTGACCACAGAATGAATACTGCAACTTACACACAGAAACATTCAGATTAGTAATATCAACAGGTACTTTTAGTGCATGCACCAACTAGCTATGAATAATAAGACCAACAAGCATGAGCACTTGACTATAACTGTAGATGTTGTGCAGGGCCTGGACACCTGGCTACAGAAAAACAAAATATTCTGATAACACAACATAAATTTGGGCCCTGCATTTGGTATTGTGTATGTGTGATATCTTGAACCAATTAACATGGTAAATGTGCCAAAGTGCCTATCAGCAAAATACACTGGTAATCAATTTAATCCATACACATTACCTAATATGCAAGGTCCTTGGACAGAGGCTGAAACATTATGCACCATTCTGCAGTGTTTCACTACCGTTCATAATCCACAGTCCAACTCCAAGGGCCAATCCCCTATCTACATGATTTTGTACAATACAAATGGTTTTAGCATACAGACCTTATAATTACTACCACTTACGGGTGTGTTTATTTACAATTTTATAATTAATGCATTTGTATTATATTAAAGAAAAAGTAAAAATCAACCACTCTGAATATTTGAAATTAAAACTAACAATAAAAGTTCATAACTAGCAGGCCATGTCTAAACTACCATGGCATCACTTCACTACTTCTGAGGCATGAAGCAACCAGTTGCAAAATCTACCATCTGCCGCATAAAAGGAAATAAAGACAAAAAAACCAAAACAGGCTGCAAGCATATACATGCACAGTAAAACCTGCCTACAATGCCCCTTCCTTAAATACTTCCTTGTGTATGTTGTCTGTACTTTTTGGTCCTGTCCCAATACCCACAAGCAGCATGTACTAAGTTCCTGCTTAATATGATTTCCCCTAAATCATTCAATTAGTAAAGAGGAATTATCATTTTAATACTGTATTTTGGTAATTCAGGCAACCATATTTACAAACATTTCACTCTAAAACTGGGGTATGTAAATTGTATGATTATGATTGGGGCAGTAATTGCAATTCTGTTACAGCTTGGATATAAACATGATGTAACTGGCATTCCCAAGCAAAGTGGTAAACATTACATGACAAGCCATGTCAAGCCCAAGCCCGTGTTGCATACTGCTTTTACTGAGCGGTCAATACAATTTGGGTTACACTCTGCAAACAGTGTATTTCTAGTGATATGAAGTGCCAAAAAAGTGTGGAGAATGGATGATAAGAAAACTCTTAATCAAGCAGAAGGCAATGTCAATAAAACATAACTTGGTATCATTCATAGAGTTGGTTCCAATCATTATATTTCACATGGCCACTGCAAAAGAAATGGCCATGCAACTCAATGCACTGAAATCCACAACGTCAAACAAATAAGAAAATCTGTGAAGGTGGGAACATTTCTGTTAAGTGTAAGATAGTGAATAAGATCAAGCTGGTATCTTTGGTGGCTCCTTTGGAGAGGCGAACACAATTCAAAGCAGAAACCTTAGAGCTCTTGCTTGTTACTCATTTTCCTAACTTGGTGGTTAGTGAGGAGGTGACGGTCCCTGCCGCTGTGCCAAATATTTGGACTGGCGGGCGGTTGCAAGGGTTGTCACTTATAGGAGAATGGAATGGGCAATTGATTCTTCTGTCCCATACAAAAGTCCAGAAATGGATGGGATATTCCCAGCCCCGCTGCAGGAGGGATGGAGGATTGCTCTCCCTTACGTGGTCAAGATCTGTCATGCCTGCCTGGTGACTGGCTACATTCCAACCATAAGGCGCCAGGTTAATGTAGTGTTTATACCTAAGTCAGGTAGGAAAAGTGGACCTAAGGATTTTAGACCTACCATTCTCACACTGTTCTTACTTAAGACCATGGAGAGAATGGTAGTGACGTTTTAAGGGATGAAATTTTGGCTTCTGAGTCATTACATCCCAGTCAACATGTTTACTGGGCTGGGAAATCCGTGGAAATGGCCCTTCATCAGCTCGTGGTAATGATGGATAAGGCGCTTGACCAGCAGAAGACAGCTCTGGGTGTTTTATTAGATATAGCAGGGGCATTCAATAACATCTCATATGACTCCATGTGTGCTGCTCATTTTTAAACATGGGGTTGATTACACCATCATACAGTGGATTGCAGCTAACCTGGAGGACCGCCTGGCTGTGGCAACTCTAGGTGGATTTTCCAAAAAAGTTGTGGTATCTGGGGTTGCCCACAGAGAGATGTGTTGTCACCGCCCCTATGGTTCCTTGTGGATTATTTTATAGCAAGGCTCAATGGGGGAGAAATACATACTCAAGGTGATGCAGATGACATTTGTCTTCTAGTGGTGAGGAAATTCCTAAATACGGTATTGTGGCTCATACAATGGGCCCTTCATACCATTGAGATGTGGTGTGATGAGGTCGGGTTGTCAGTTAATCCTGACAAGACTGAGCTCATTGTATTCACAAGAAGGAAACACCCTGGTTTCTTTGAACCACACTTTTTTGGGGTTACTTTACATTACTCTTTCAGTCAAGTATCCCTGGGTAGTCCTGGATTCTTGGCTGACTTGGAGGGTGCATTTGGATGTCAGAATAAAGAAGGCTCACAATATGTTGTGGACCTGTAGGAGGGCCTGTGGTGTGACGTGCGGCCTGAGTCCCAAGATGGTCCACTGGCTCTACATCTCTATCATTAGGCCATCCATCACTTCTGCACCATTAGTTTGGTGGCCTGACTGTCAGACAACTAGTGCCATGAAAAGACTAAGCGGAGTACAAAGACTTGCATGCTTAGGGATAACGAGAGTGATACGCACCACTCCTACTAGTGCTATGGAAGCATTTACTTGCCTTCCCCCATTGAAGTTGGTAGTTCAGAGTGAGGCAAGGTCAGCTGTGCATCATCTCTGGAATCCGGGATGTTGGTCTTACCTTCACCCCAGTTAAGGACATACTAGCATTGTGATGCGGCTTCAGCAGTCATCCCATATTTCATACAGGGGTCGATGTTATGAGGCCAGCATTTAATACTGAACCCAAATACAGGGTTAGTATGTGGACTAGAAAGCATCGACCACAGGACCTGTAACTCCTCCTGTAGTTAAAGGGTTCATCTGGTTTACAGATGGGTCAAGGATGAAGGAGGGGACCAGGCCTGAAGTCCATGGGCAATCTGTGGGAAGAAGGCTCAGTATTTCTCTAGGAAGGTCTGCTACAGTTTTTCAGGCTGAGATACATGCTATCCTAGCCTGTGCTTATGAAATTCAAATGAATGTCACACAAGAAAAATATGTATTGGCTCTGACAGCCAGGTGGCTCTAAAAGCTCTTCAGGCAGCCAAAACATCTTCTCCATTGGTACGACAGTGCCAAAAGGCACTGAATAATACCTCTACCCGGCACACTGTGGGGGTGCATTGGGTCCCTGGGCATGGTGGGGTACAAGGAAATGAAATTGCCGACAAGCTCCCAAGAAACAGTTGTTTAAAAGTTTGGTGGATATGAGGGGTCTTTGGGGGTCTCTAGGCAGAATAAAGAAAAAAAGATAAAGAGCTGGATGGATAACCAGCATTTGGCAAGGTGGCGAGGTCTTAGCAGTGCTCAAGGACAGGCTCGAGAACTGATTTCGGGTCCTAGTCCGGCTGCAGAGACCAAACTTTTCTCCTTTATTAGGACACAATCCAGGGCTGTTGTTGGCCTTCTTACTAGACATAACACCCTGAGAAGACATCTTCACTTAAAGGGGCAAACCAATATTCCCTTAAGTAGGAGGTGTGGAGAAGAGGATGAAACTTCAGCCCACATTCTCTGTGAGTGTGAAGATTTGGCTTCACTCAAACATGAATATCTGGGCTTTTTCTTGGATCCAGAGGACATGAAGAGTTTAAGTCTGGGGGACATCTTGAACTTCAGCAAATGAAAAGGGCTCCCTCCCCTCTAATGGTATCAGATTATGGGGCACAAAGAGCCTGTTTTTGAGGCCGAGGTGCATCAGGACAGTAAGGGCTTGAACCCAATTGCTAATCAATCAAGATAGTGAAGCACCAAACATCATACAGCACTGCTGCTGCGTTTCACACAGAAATATTTGCAGGGCCTGACCCATTCAAAAATCATACTGGCATAACACTGAACATTAAACATGACAAATATCGAAAACCTTTTGGGACATGGAGAATTGTATTCTTCAATAAACAGAAAAAATTATACAGATATCAGGTAATTTCTTCAAGAAACTCTGAATATTTTGTGTAATGAACGTGTTATGTGCTAAAAAATCCTTTTCTCCCATTCCAGTAGTTTGAACTGTTTGATTTTTGTTTCAATATTTACACCTCCACCAAATACAAGAATTTATCTGACCATCACGTGTAGCTTGTACTTAAAATTTCTTCTTGTTGTATTCAGTATTGTAATAGTGATCAAAACTTCAGTTTTAGCAAGTGTTAGCAATACATAATGTTATAAATTATTTGGAATAAACGTACCCTTCTAAGAATCCACAGGTGTCATGCAAAATGTTTTACTGTAATGTAATGTTAATTACAATTTGTGGACTGACATAAATTAACCCCTGAACTGGCTGGAGCTTGTGTGAACTGCCAGTTCACAAACCCCATTACACTGTCCATCTTGC
>Ga0123355_10020177_pt1 | contig 10634 bp, 4 predicted proteins | sample TergutEmb28metaG_3_FD_89872 | JGI IMG/M metagenome (GOLD analysis project Ga0123355, IMG submission 89872) | Embiratermes neotenicus P1 segment gut microbial communities from Petit-Saut dam, French Guiana - Emb289 P1 | ecosystem: Host-associated > Arthropoda: Insects > Digestive system > Gut ... | reverse complement strand
GCCGTTAATCTCTGTTTTCTGAACCTGGAGCCGCTACTTTTTTTTTATTCAAGTAGCTCCTCAGTTTGACCTCACGAGGCTGAGTGGACCCCGTTCCAGACCCACTACTACTCAGAAAATCTGTATCTGTATCTGTAGCCAGAAACTCTGACCACTAGACCACAGAGGCGGTCTACCTGTGCAATATATACTGTGTGTATATATATATAAGAATTACTAAAATTTTGAACATGAATTAAAAGTACATATAAGAATTCAATTCCTAACTCACATACGACTAACACATTTCTGTTATAAAGACGAATCTGCCGATGCTGTTAGGGAAAAATACCGTTGTTGTTCTGATAATAATAGTGCTCGCATTAAAATACTGTATGAGAAATAAGCAGAGTTTTGAAATTTTGCAGCTTGTGGTACAGGCATTAAATCCCAAACTTTAAAGCCTAACCATAGCTTTAATTATCACATCAACTAATGCACTTACATAAAATTTTACATTAAAATATTTAAAATAGCTCCAACATGTTTCGATCCTAAGATCATCCTCAGGGAGCTACATTGTTCCTTGCTAAAGTCATTTTAAAAACACTCATTAATTAATTCCCTTATATTAATAGGGTGCTGTGGCAGCATGTCGTGTTGTGTAAAGGTAAGTACATTCTCAACAACGTACTGTTACACAACACGACATGCTGCCACAGCACCCTATTAATATAAGGGAATTAATTAATGAGTATTTTTAAAATGACTTTAGCAAGGAACAACCTAGCTCCCTGAGGATGATCTTAGAATCGAAACTTGCTGGAGCGATTTTAAATGTTTTAATGTAAAATTTTATGTCAGTGCATTAGTTGGTGTGATAATTAAAGTGATTCTACAACATGCACGGCGCAACAATAAAGATACCTAACCAATGAATTAGCATTATTCGGAAACTAATACACAAAAATATCATTTCGTAATAAATATACCTTTCAGGCACAAAACTGAATGAACTCTATAAATCTAGAGGTGCCTAAAAATTCTAAGTGTCGATTGGACGAGGCGTGGGAGATTTCTTACTGAAGACACTCAAATATTAGGCGCCATAATATACAATTTAGTCGTCCGGGTAACCTGGCGTCCGTAATGTGTGCACCAGTGAATTAAAGTACATAATGAATGGGGAATAATAGAAATTTTTTGCTGAAGGTAAGAAAATATTTTGAGTCTCCCTACGGAATAGTTTGTTTCTTTACTTTTCTCTTGCATAATACGTGACCATAGAATTACATTTCGGTTTCTTGTAAGAGAAGAGACTTCATTGAAAATTTATGTTTAGTTATGTTGCTATTAATTCTAATAAAATAGTATAAACAACCAACTAGATGCAACAATAATAATTTATTGGTAATTTAAATCATCTCAACATGTTTCGGGCGATAATTTCGCCCATTCTCAAGAGCACTAGGCTGTGTTTACAGCTTGTGGTATAATGCACCGACGATGTTGCCTGCAGGCAGCATCTTCCTACCGAAAACACTAAGAGTCCTAAAAAGAAAGCTTAAAATTTAATGTCGTCCTTTATAAACTGAAAGTTGTTTTAGCTGCTCAAGGAAAGTTTTGCAGTCTATGAAAGTTAATGACCCTTTCACGCTGGGGTATAATAACCCTGGGGATCAGGTCGATGTGTCGACTAAATTATGTGCGATAGGACTAATACTTGTGGGTCCTCAGTGTGGAATTTTCTCATGTCCCTTTCTCGCGCCTAGAATTTTAATTTATCTTCCATATTTCTGGAAAAATTTTCGATCGTTCTTTACTGTGTCCACATGTGAAGGCAGGTAAATTCAGTCCACAACACCAAAGCGTATAAATATAAGAAAATTTTGTTATTATCACATATACTTCTGATCATATACGTTTTATTTTCAGTCATAAATTTAAAAATAATTCCTTTAGTTTCATTAATATTTCTCTGTCAAACTGATGTACACCTGTACACAGGACATTATGCTACCAAAAGTACGCATAGGTAAAGTGCACCCTTGTACAAGCACTAAGGCTCTGTACAGGCCGTACGGTACATAGGCGGAGTAGAGATATAACTCTACTCTTTCTTGACAACAGCACTAGAAGGTGGTGAGGGGTCAGCTTCACGCCCCGGCCGCTCTTTACCCGCGGGAAAGATCCGGTACCCATTGTGCAGGAGGCTGGGTGGGCCCCAGGGCCGGTATGGACAAGTGCGGAAAATCTCGCTCCCGCCAGGATTCGATCCCCGGACCGTCCAGCCCGTAGCCAGTCGCTCTACCGACTACGCTACTCGGCCCACACAAAAGTATGCATACCCTTTCTTAAAAGAGGCAGTGTAACTATTTCATTTCCTCATAACATACTCCCCATCGAGAATATATTGGCAGAATTGATACAGCCCACCCTCCAAAGTACATAATCTTATTTCTTATCTCCATCCCGGTATATCTTTCTGTCGTGTATTTTTTCAATCTAAAAGAGAATAACTTTTCTATGCGTCTGTAATCTAGCCTGAGTTAAAGGTGAGCGTGTACCGAGAGAGGGTTGAACCAACATCTCACCCTAATTCAATATTCATCCACGTTCGAAGAAAAAGTTTTCTTGAACTGCAATTTCAGCAACACCGTACTAAGATAGTGAAGGTACATGCCAAGGGAAAATATCTAGATGGATACAGTTTTCCGGTATGTGACGTCGTGTAGGCTCTTACAAATTTGCCGACAGTTTGGAGGATGCAGTATGTCCTTCAGTAATACGGATAAAATTCTACCAGGCTCTACACAGTCACGTCCAATACAGTAGGTATCTTCAAAGTCTCCGCCAAACGAACATTAAAACATCTTACAAACTCTGTCATTGGGTGTTCCGCTGAATATTTTCTTCTGTGAAAAGTTCATTCAGCTTACCAATGCAGTTAAGGTTACAAAAAAATTACAAACGAATTATCGAGAGGAACATATCATATGTTATATTTGGAGTAGTTCTTTTTGTAGTAGGCCTGATCTTAATAGAAAAAATAAAAATTCATTGAAAAATTAAACTTATTCATTTGATCAGGATCGTTATTTAGAAGATCAGGTCCTCAGAATTAATCGTCTTCTATGAAATTCTCAGGTTTCTTACCGTGTTTCAGAGACTCTGGCCATTATCGCTTTTCTGAACGAGAACAATGAAATGACCATACTTAGTCAACACTGTAAAAGGAATAAAGAATGGGTCTAAAAGTATCAAAGTCCAACACAGAGGAGTTTTAATTTGGCCTTTATGCGCGGCGCGTCAACACGTGTCAGACAAATTTGTAACATAAAATAACCTATCTCTTTTACTCGTACACATTACTTCATCCAAAAATTGAACAATATATAAATAATAATTATTTGTAACTTGTTTCCTTCCTACCTGTTGCTACCTCTACCATTCCTCATCAGGGAGGTGTGTGCAAAGGAGCAAAATTTGAACAAATTCTGTCAAAGAGGCGAGTTCATAGTTAAGTATGAGGGGCATAACTGACAGATAATTATTTGCTATAGATTGTTCAATTTGTTGGGTTAAGTACGTTATAAGCAACTTATTGCAAGGAATATGGATTGCATTAATTATCCCGATTCAACTTTTTCTAGTGTTACAGCTATTTCCATGAACACATCAGTTCACATGCACTGTAAATGAACCACACACTGTACAGAATCGCCGAAAGTAAGGAACCTAGTTTGAGATGTAAGTACTCTTATTAGAAAAGAGATAAAAAAATTACAGTTGCTGTAATGTGTTAATCGTAACGATTTCTTCAACACGCATGCGCACGTTTTTTGCGCAGTCACCATGGGACAATGAAGCTGAGTGCAATTGCTGAAAATGGTAATTTCTTGCTGCAAGTGATGTTCAGAGGGGCAGCCTTTCATATTAGTGGTCACGCCAACAGTCACAGCTGTCGCATCTGAGGACAGAAATGGCCACATGAAATTTACGAGCATGTGGGAGACTCCCTGGGATTTAATGTGTGTTTTGGCATAACGCATGGTGGCGAACACAAACATCACTACAAACATTTACCTGGAAAGTATACAAGTGTTTGTCTTTCCACTAATTTATGACGCTGAACAAGAAGAAGACCAAATTTTGTTTCAACAAGACGGTTCTCTACCGCAGTTCCCATCGTGAAATAAGGAGGGCCCTAAACTTCTGATTTCCTAGTCGGAGGATTGGAAGCGGCGGGCCAAAGCCTTGGTACAAAGAATTCCAGATTTGTCACCACTGTAATTTTTCTGTGGGTATTTAAAAATGTTTTGTTGGCATGACGACAATCCGACACTTTTGTTATTTGAAAGAGAAAATTGACAGAAGTGTAGCGGCAGTCACTCAAGAAAATGCTTCAACTTTCCAGGCAAGTTGCCATACACTGTCTAGATGTTTTCAGGTTTACGAACAATGCGACCTTGTTCGTGGTTGTGGTTGGACCAAATGTTAACTCTCGTGAGACTAGTTGTTCTCACTCACAACTGTGAAAAAGTAGCGTAATTTGACTCCTGGAAACATGGACAACAAGCTTCCCAAACGAAATTATAAATGGAATAACAGCCCGTTCAGACTTCTGTAACAATCCACCTTGTTTCCGATAAAGAAGAATTCGGCCTTGGAACTACGCTTAAGCCGAACCTCTGCGAGACACATTTCCGATTATTAATATTAAACGCTATATAAAGGACAGCAAGTAAAATTCTTCTTACGGTGACAAGTACTTGATTCGTAATGGCACTTATTCTGCTGTACTGTCTAATATCATGTTCTGTGTGTTGTCGTTAGGTCTCAGATTTGTGCATCTCTCAGATCATTATTCTGTTACTGATTCCAGGTAAATGAAATTCACGATGCTTGAGCGGTCGCAGCTGACGTAATGTTCAGACATATTTTCATTAAAAGTGATATTAAGTTTCTTTAAAAGCTTAACGAGAAAGACGAGCAAAGTTCATCCCTTTCTTTCCTTCTTTCTTTATTTATAAATAAAGGAAGAAACGAAACAAAGAAAGGAAGGACGAATAATGGAGAGAGAAAAAGATTTGCTGACATTAGATCCATTCTGTTAATTTAAGGAAAGTAACACGTACGCTGTGGCAAGAAGTATCGACATTGCATATATCACCTTTGTTCTGGCCCCCTCTTTGCTGACCACCAAACAGAAGGTATTTCAGGTCACGTCACCTGCGTATGTACTCGTAATTAAATTGCTACGCTTGATCGCATGTTCAGCAACAAAAGCTTGTTGTTATCTAGCATGTGCTGTAAATTCTCTCTTCTCCTGGCATTACGTGATACGACCAACGTGACATTTGTTCAGGAATTTTTTGGAGCAAGAATGACATAAGTCTTATTCAAGTTCAGTACAAAAACTGGAAAACAAACTCTTCTGCTTCCATGCTGCCAGCGTCATTCGCAAGTCATACTCTCTCTCTCTCTCTCGCTCTCTCTCATGATAAGCATTTCCAGAAGGATATGACGAATGAACAAACACAGTTTGCTATGAAGGTGTTGTCAAGAAACTTCTGAATTCAGAAGACGTCTTAAGGTGTCTTCACCATTTGTAGATGCACATTAATCTCACCTTCAAGTTGCACATTTCCAGATTCCTCAAAACTTCGGCAAGTCATAAAACATCGAATCGTGCCACCACATAGGAATGTAAAAAATAATACGTGAGTTTCACTTCCGGTACGTGCATATTGTGGATTTGCGAAACGTCAGCACCCAAGAAAACAAACAGAAATAAACTGAACAATGAAGATGTTCAAAAGACGACGTGAATAAAATAAATAAATGTGCGTTCCGTTGAAAGTTCCTCCTCGAAAATATAAAAATTAAACCTTTCGCAAAAAGTGACACGTTTTATGGAGACAAGTGTTTCAGACTGTTGTTGCGAGGGCAAATTTCTGACCGTCTTTTAAGACATGTGGAATCATTCCACAACTTTACTCTATATTTCTTCGTAATCTGTTTTGACCTGAATCTGCATCCCGGCCGAACGCGCATTAAAAATTGGTCAGTCCGTCTGTCTGTTTGCTATATAATAATTTAAGGACAACTGAAAGGGTAAATAAATCATCTGAGAATTTTAAGGGGAAATAGTCAATCCAATTGTATTGTAGTTAAAATTGACATACAATATGACCAGATGAACTACACGCACTGCTGTGTCCACGTCCAGCCCATATCAGAGTAATCACCCATTATTCCCCTCGAAAAATAAGACGAAATTTTGACTAAGTTCAGAGTGCATTAAAAATATACATTAGTTTACACTTTGCATGTAGTATTCTGCTCAAACTAGATTCTGAAACTTAACCGTGCACTGTATTGTGAACAGTGTTTTCTCCACATTCCAGGAAAAACATGTTAGCTGCGAGCAGGATCAGGACGGAACTGGTTCCGTTCTGATCCTGCTCGCAAGCTGTCAGCAAACCTGTATGACATACACCATTGCTGTGTGTACAGTGAAAAACTCCTTATGATGGACAGAGGAACTGTCCGAAATATGTAGAATTTTATTCCAAAAATAAATTTGAGAAATTAGTGCATCTAGTTTGTTTTATTATAAGAATTTATCACGATACAAGTTCACCTGAACGTCAAATTTGATAGCTATAAATATATTTCCCAAATCATTCTCCCATCTCTGCACGTAATTAGTCCCACCGGATTTTTAAAGTATGCTTCCCTAAACTAAATAAAAGCCACGTTACAATGCTTCAGTGAAGGGCCGACAAGCACTTTCAAAACAACAGCCTATTAAAGTAGCAAGAAAAGAATAACAAGCAGTGATGTACGGGCGGGGCATTTCCATCGCTGGAAACACAGAAGAGGAAGGGGGTAGTCCACCCAACAATAGGTTCGTTTTGATTGTTTGGTTTATTATACAATCCGTCTCAATAAACGTCATAAATTGGTGGGGTTCGTGCATTATATAACTGCGCTGTGTCGGATGCAGGGTTACGTAGAGTGGGATGAGGAAAGATTTCGCAAAATACAGTAAACAAAGAAGAGCTGAATATGGAGCTGTGCTGGTACAAGTAAGGTAAAATTCACCCTAGGACAGGCCACGAAGGCCTAAAAGGGAAACAGATGTTCAGCTGTGCTCATTTATTCTCCTTAGGCGTTAGATGCGGTGGGTGGTCAACGCTACGTCTCGGCCATTTTTCCTCGGGAAAGGCGCAGTAAATATTGTATAGGAGGCTGGGTGGATCCCACGGCTGGTCTGGACGCGTGGGAAAATTCTCTTCGTCATTGGGATTCGATCCCAGGACCGCTCAGCCTGTAGCAAGTCGCCGTGCCGACTGCGCTATTCCGGCCCACGCTGGTATATATATCTGATGATATTACACGTCTCATCAACAAGGTACCAAATGATCATTCCAAGGTTTGGAAAGGATACATTCTCAATTTAAGCCAGACGTTTTGCCTCTTAATCTAAACGTAAGGGAAATATGGGAAAATGTAAAGGAAAAGCAATGACTATCCTGACTGTAGGTGAAAGCCTACCATACACACCAAAGTAATGCTTTTCGAGAAGATTATGTAAGGGGATAAGTAAGAAATGGATGGCGACAAACGCATAAATAGAAGATTCAAATCCTCTTTCTTCAGCCTATTATTTGGGTGAAAATTCAAGAAGAACGTGGTGGACGTAACAGGTAGGACGCACAGGGAAGATGAGAAAATCTTATTAAATTTTAGTCTCGAAAATTCTGGAGGTAAGTTTGCATGGTGAAGCTGTGGGAAGGAAAAATATTGACTGAGTGTTGGGGAAAGCAGGTCTGAGGATGTGGACTGGGAATTATCTGGCTCAGGATAAGGTGTCGTGGCTTGCTTTGTTGAATAAGACATAGTTTGTGCTTTAAATCAGGCAACTTTTGTCCAGCTGAATGATAATTAGCATGGGAGATTTGACATTCTTACGGCACATCCATGACGTTTGGGTGTTAGGACTTGTCCACTCGTAGATGGGAGGATAATAATACAAGTTGGTCCAAATATGACCGGGACTGATTTGTGTGTAAATCTGGCGACATCATTCCCGGTCATATTTGAACCACCTTGTACAATGTGTCTACAAAATGTGGGATGGGGAGACATGGACTAGTTTTTTTTCATTGAGCTCACGGTTCCGTGCATCATAGTTCAATATTAATAAAAATCCAACTAGATGCAACAGTACGCAGATATTTATTTACAATACATGTTTAGGGTGTCACCGTACCCATCATCAGGAGTACTAAAAACTGTAACCGCAGCCTCCGGTACAGGTCATAATATAGGTACAGCTACTTACCTCCAACGTGACCAGATCGGGAATGGTTTGAGCGACTCGCACCAGTACCGGAGGCTGCGGTTACAATTTTTAGTACTCCTGATGATGGGTGCGATGACACCCTAAACATGTAGAGTGATTTTGCAGTAAATGAATATCTGCATACTGTTGCACCTAGTTGGATTTTTATTCCTATGGACAGGGTTTCTTTGGTTTTGGACAGGAACAGGTGACGGGCTTTTGTGAATGAGGCAATGAAATGTTATGTTCTATAAAATTCGGTAAATTTCTTGACAACCTGAGGACCTCTTAGCTGCTCATGAAGTAATTCCCCGTGGAGTTAGTTGTGTTGTTAGTTAGCTAGTTAGTTAGTTAGTTAGTTAGTTAGTTCAGTCAGTCGGCTGGTAAATAATAACCGACTTGTGGAAGGAAATTAAGGTAATCCTATTCTGCTTGCAACGCTGGAGTCAAAAACACTACTTTCCTTCGAAATTTACGGTAAATACTTCTTATTCGAAGTGGCGTAAATTCCCCGAGGACCTGAAATATCAACCGTCAGATGATCAGTACGACTTCTGATATGTGAATTTAACTTAATATTCTTGAAGATGTAGACTCGATAACATATAACACAGAATCTATACAAGGAAAAGGACGAGCTTCTTACTCTGATGTAAGCAATTTGTAGACGGCAGGAAACTTTTTCATTTCAAAATATAGAAGTTACATGTAGTTACTTGTACAGCGACAGCGAAAGCGGATTGGTGGAAGAAAAAAAGACGCACTCTGGGGAATAGAAGGTCATTCGGCCAGCACCATTAGGTTCTTCATCTGCCATACACAACCAAAAGACTTAAAGACGATATTTAGGCCTAATGATGTGCCTACAGGTTTTGACATGCACTAGTGTTTTATTGTATATATGTCATTCCCTCTCACCTCCGGAATAAACATATACGATAACACATAATCTGTTTAATTTAGGGAGATGTATAGTGCTGCACTTATATTCTCGGCTTCAATATGGACAATGGTGCACCGAGGGGGAGTTTGGGTTGTTCAACCACCCCGAAATACCGAAGGCAATACGAAATCGTGCCAAACTCAACTCGATAGTGCAACCTATTAAAAATTGCTGAATTTAGGACGCCAACATTCCAAGATGTTCGGAAAGGGCAGCAAAATTCTAAAACTTCCTAGGTTCGCAATTGTTTTACGTCAGCAATGACAAATAAATTGGTTGTCATCATAAATAGTCTTAAAGTACCATAAATTAATTAACTTTTACTATATGAAATGAAATTTCTTGTGCCAAATTACAGCTGCTTCTAGAACCCTTGACTAGGGGCAGGGGGCTACCGCCCCCAAATCCTTGTTCTCTGTCCTCTGTCCTGAACTGAATTTGTTGAACACCCTCCCGAACAAAATTCCTGGGTACGCCACTGAATATAGGAGATATTCCATTCGAATTCCTGTCGAGATACCGCTTCTAACGAATTAATTCCTGATTTTCTTCAGTTATATTGTGTTTATCCTCAACACCTCCAAGCAAATTCCGATAAAATACCTCAGTCAAGCCACAAACCCTTCTTTCAAAGTCCTTTCCATTTTACCTTTCACTAACCTTCCTACAGTAGTATGATATTCTGTCAGCGTCGTACAATGAAAGACAAGAACAAAAGTATTTATTGCTGCAGAACACGGTCAGCAAGCGGATATAACTCCCTTTTTCTTCAAAGCCGAGTGATATATCGCTTGAGTGCGTTGATGATTTATAAATCCCTCCCCTTCACCCCTTCTCATTTGTCACGGTACAGTCCAGTTCTAACAACCACCAAACAGTCATCGTCGACACATTTACTTTACGTGCTCTAGTAACCAATCCCTTGCTCACAAAATCGTACCTTTCCTCCTAGAAAACACGTAAAGCACCGTGCTTAAAGGCAGTGGCTCCGACTGTGTGTTTTGTATCTCTGCGTGAAGCCAAATTCATTGGCATATGTGACACATACAGAGTGTAACTCGCTGTGGTGTTGATTGATATTACAAACAATTGTATATAGCGTACACATAACAATAGAGTGTGTTTTTTTGTGTTCCGCCAAAACATTTACGGTACAACAAAAAAATTGTATTATTGTGTAAATCAGTGTCCTTTTGTTGGTAATATACAGGGTGTCCCAGGAGGAATGTGCCAGAATTCGGGAGAGTGTTCCTTATGTTAAACTATACCGATATAACCCAAAACACCTATGTCCAAAGTTGAACGGTTACGGAGATAATGGCCAGAGAAAAGTGTGAGCTTCATTGGTGTCGACGTACT
>Ga0123355_10020176_pt1 | contig 10634 bp, 5 predicted proteins | sample TergutEmb28metaG_3_FD_89872 | JGI IMG/M metagenome (GOLD analysis project Ga0123355, IMG submission 89872) | Embiratermes neotenicus P1 segment gut microbial communities from Petit-Saut dam, French Guiana - Emb289 P1 | ecosystem: Host-associated > Arthropoda: Insects > Digestive system > Gut ... | reverse complement strand
TTTAGTGTCGTCCTGGGATGACCAGGGCATCCCCTTATTTTTTTTTTTTTTTGTATGTTGTGTTGTCGCTGTGAATTGCTAAGCACTGGAATATGGAGTCAAATAAGGAGACTGCTGGAGACTAATGAACTGGAAATGATGTGGGGGAGAATCGAGCGTTTCCCAGTCTAAAGAACACATGTCTGAATTCAGAACTTTCGGAATAGTGAGCAAAAGTGCTACTCATTCGGTTTGTACATTGCTGTGTTTAAATTATGCACTACTGCAAAAACTCATGTTCCAGACATACTTACGTACCTATGTTCCAGGCTTATACCTACATACCTATGTTCCAGGCTTATACCTACGTACCTATGTTCCAGGCTTGTACCTATGTTCCAGACTTATACCTTCGTACCTATGTTCCAGGCTTATACCTACGTACCTATGTTCCAGCCTTATACCTACGTACCTATTTTCCAGGCTTATACCTACGTACCTATGTTCCAGGCTTGTACCTATGTTCCAGGCTTATACCTACGTACCTATGTTCCAGTCTTATACCCACGTACCTATGTTCCAGGCTTATACCTACGTACCTGTGTTCCAGGCTTGTACCTATGTTCCAGGCTTATACCTACGTACCTATGTTCTAGGCTTGTACCTATGTTCCAGGCTTATACCTACGTACCTATTTTCCAGCCTTATACCTACGTACCTATGTTCCAGGCTTATACCTACGTACCTATGTTCCAGACTTATACCTACATACCTATGATACAGATTTATACCTACGTACCTATGTTCCAGGCTTAAACCTACGTACCTATCTTCCAAGCTTATACCTACATACCTATGGCTTGCGCGGTTTCTAATAGAAATTATTACATTGCTAGGAATACTTCCTGCTTACGTGCCACATCTCCGCACGTAGTCGGCCTGCTTGGTTACGTATAGAATGTCAGTCGCTTTTGTCTGAGACCTGGAGGCTTTCTGGCATGCGTGCATTGTGATTGGCATGTAGATCTTAAGTAATTCCCACTTATTTACGAATAATTTATCCCGTTTTAATGCCTTCATTTTGTAAGGTTACATCAGTTACCTATTGCCGAAAATAATGACTCAATAACCAAGTTTGCCATAACAAAATTTCTCACCTAGGAATGTAACGTTTCTTTTTAAAGTTCATTTTATAAAAGAAGCGTTTTCTAGTTGCGAGTTTTCAACAAAGAGACTTTCTCTGCAAGCGGGATAAATCTATGTGTTTATAACGTGGAACTAATCACGCACAATCAGAGTAGCGCACTGAAGTAAGGGGTGTAGCGTTTGATTGTCTCTTGTTAGAAGTTGGCTTCCCGGTAACGCATTAAAATCTCCGTCTGTTCAGTAACTTCAGAGGCCTGACACTGCGGGTAAACTTTCGTCAAAGAAAGTTCAGTGATAACAGTAACACGCAATAGATGAAGACGGCACCTTCGTATCATAAAAAGGGACAGCAGTATTCATTACTCTGCCGTCTTACAGCCATCACCATTAAACTGCAGCAAGCAATTTAATCGAGCTTTAGAATGTTTAATTCCATAAGAATTTAAAGACGTAAGTTTAAAACGGCTGTTACCAAAACCTATAGTTGTTTAGCGTATATCGTTGAGCATTAGTCGAGCGTATAGCAATCCAGATTTATATTATGGATATCCAGAAAAGCGTTTTGTTTTTGAGCTTCTTGTAGCTTTCCTCGTATCCTCCAAATGCTGAGACAGTATCGTAAAATAAGCAACAAATATTTCAGTGTCTTTTCCAAATCATTAACAATATCCATCGAATGCTACAAAATCAGTCAGCTGAGAACGTGTCAGTTATTATATCAAGAAATAGCAGTGTTTTGTTTATTATTAGCAAAACTCCGCGTGTTTTTTTTTTAATTTTTAAGCATAATTTTTAAATTTTTAAACATAATTTAATTAATTAATTAAAATTATTCTTATTTTATTTAACAAACTTCTTCAAACTACACAGGTTATGCTTTGTCTGATGAGACGTAATATACAAACATAAATTAGTAAGCAGGCAAGAACTTGGACAGAGGTGGTCGAGAACTGTTTGAAACCAGCTTGCTGTCTTGGCAACAGGCAGGAAAACTCATAAAATTCAAAACATGTTACTGATATCAGAAAGTGAAAATTCTGAAGAGCTAGAGCGATACATCTCGACCGACCTGCTAGTTAGCTTTTTTTTGAAATTGATACGACGTAATTTATAAAATGGAAAATCTAAGTGTGATATAAGGAAAGACTCGGCTGTCGCAGGTACTGTATTGTAATACACAGTGGCATTCGTCCTTTCTGAACTTTAGTTTTGTGTTCCACCCTCTTGCCCCGTGTAATAGGTACCGAGAGCTTTTCCGCACGAGCAGAAGCTGCCACAGCGTGAAGCTTAACTCTCCATTCCAACCAGTATATCGACAGAGCACGGTAGATTCCTCTCAACTTTTATTGACTGTACGAAATAACGCAACCGTTCTTCGCTCACGATGTCCGCGAAGTAGTACCCAGAAGACTTTTAGTATTTAACAAATCCCTCTGTGAAATCCGAAACCTGATAAAATATTATTGCTCTAAATAAACTTAAATGTGCCTACGCATTCCATTTAAGCAAATTTATAAATTATGGGAACTTTTCCTGAATCCCGACACGTTATCTGTACTTGCAGTTTATTACTATACGTTTACAATTATTAGTGGATACGATGTTATTAAACTCGCCATCTTATAGTACCGACGTTAAAACAGGTTGAGCTGTACCTCTTTTTCCCGACATACCGCAATGACGTCAACAGGAACAACTTACAATGGCTTTCATAACGTTATTGAATGACGCGCCATGACAGTGAGGCGCGTTGCAGTGCAGATCAGGTGACACTCAGCTGAGTCCTGTCTGATCATCCGCTTAACAGGACCTTAACTTTAAGTGTAGAGGCCATTATACTAACTCTAAATTAAACAAGCAAATACTTAAATAAATTAGAGTGTTTAACAATTTGTTTAGAAATTCATGAATGGGCATATATGGCATACGTAGACCTGCATGTTTTCAGTTTTTTAGCAGCAGTTTATTAATTGTTTGGGTTGGATAAAGTCGATAAATAAATTATTGAAGACTAGTGTCACAAATCAAAAGACGATATAGTGTTACAACCCGGAAGGCGACATAGTGTCACGACCCAGAAGGGTCATAGTGTCACAACCCGGAAGGCGACATAATATAACAACTCAGAAGATCACAATCTAAATTTTCAAGGCCTTGAAAACCACAAATCTCAGTGGTAGTGACAGTCAGGTAAGGCAACGTCGTCTACCATAATGCTTTATGCATCTCTGTATAAGGTTTAATTCTGAAAGCTGAGACATCACATTCACCACAGTGTTAGTCAGTTTCTTAACTTTGCCTTCAACTTCACGTGTAGCTGTTTCACGACTGATACTTTTTCGCATGTATAAAATTGCGGACGTCAGGGCGGTGAGTATCAATGTTGCGAATTTCTGGGTTCCGATATTGTAATCTTGTATACTGGCAACAAGGTTTGAACAAACTTACTGCCACAATCTTAAGCATATTTTTGTTACTGTAATGTAAATTTGAACTGACTTTATTTTCCAGATTTTATACTTAAAATTTATGTAAATACTTGCTGACATTGCGGACCGCCGTGGCACAGTGATTAAGGTGCTGTGCTACAAATCGGTTCGATCCCAGCTGGTGTCATTGGGATTTTTCATTGACATAAAATCCTTCCGACAGCAATATGGTCCTGGGGTCGACTCAGCCTCTAACAGAAATGAGTACCAAGAGTGTTTCCTGGGGGTAAAGGCGGCCGGTGCGTAAAGCTGACAACCTTACCACCATCCTGTGCCGTTGTCATGAAATCTGGGAACCATAACTTCCTGGAACCCTCTGGGCCACTCAAGGCCTGTAACGGGACTGCTTTACCTTTACTTGCTGACATTATGTGATTAAATTTGGCGATTATCTTTGAAATATTTATCTTACTGATTCTCAATATCTTGGCTGCAAGTTTGTGTGGATTCAAATGATAAGAGGGGGTAATAATTATAAGTGCTGAATTACTGCACAATTGTAATGAGGCGCTCGTAGCCAATTTGAAGGTAAAGACATGGTATTTGTGGGCCAAGAGAACCATCAGTAACGACAGGCTATGGCCCAGCGAGATTCGAACTGACTGTTTCCTAAGTGCACGTGACAGCATTGCCGCCACAGCACAGTGTGTAGAGGTCTTTCAATTACGAAAACACAAACCAAACTAAGACATAGACTGTCTTAATCTCATGGGACTGCTAGGGATGTGGGAGGAAGCAACAGAACGTAGATATGCTATATATTTCGTCTACTGCAGGGAATTATTCTCCAGGACTGTAGTGTCAAGAGGGTATTCTAGACTTCCCTGAGATGAGAAATCCATTCACGGCCGCAGTATTCAATTTATTTGACAATCGAAATGCTTCTGAAATACAGAAGAGCAATGCGCTATAATAATAGCAACCCTCGGCTTGCAGTAATGAGGTACTTTTTCCCTTAACAAAACAACTGAGGTTTGTAATGAGGAAATAGAGACGGTTTGTCCTTGCATAGAAGCCCCACCCGATAAAGGACCTTTGCTCTCTCAGTTGGTTTGTAAGTTTTCGTAGAAATGAAGTGTGGTGTAGAATAAATGCCTAATGTACACCACAACAAAGATTCAAAAGCATAAAGTAATAAATCCTTAATCTATTAGAACCGGAAAATTGGAATAATATGCTTATATTAATATATACTATGTTGAAATACGTCTGGAATTCAGTCAGTAACAGAGTCCCAAGTGGTCACGTTACAATCTAATCTATGTACTATTGAAAATCAGTAGTTCAATTACTCTGAAGTACAAGGTAATTCTAAATCTTTTAACAGGACACGTGACCCTAAAATATTTGTGAATAAGCATTTAATTTTATTCTGTTAAATTAAGGTTCTTCGGGTGGTATAAACGTACTATTTCACCGTCCCACCTACAAATGAAGGCACTAGTTTCCTCCGAAAAGTTTGTAAATTTTTACCAATTACGCGGCTCTACACACAAATTATTCAGTGTTCTTTATACCACTTCCGTGAGAAACTTGTCTCCCATAGGCCTATTTCTTTACATATGACAAAATTTTCGTCTCATTCATTCAATTAGCCTACGTAGGTAATTATTTATTTGTCTGGTTCTTTGTTGGCTTTTTTCTTCGTTTGTACGGAAACGAAATCTGTTGCTTGAGGCTAGCACCAACAGATTGCAGCAGTGAATTTCGTCGCAATACAGGCTCCAATTGGTATTATTACGTCGATCATTACCGGAAAAAAATCTACATCTGAATAACATAGCAACAGCGCCTGTTCGGTCACACTGTCTCAAGGGGGGGGAGTGGTTTCGTTGTGCATTTAGAAAACAGGGCGAAAGGAGATTCCAATCAAATAGTAATAGAGAACAGCATTGCTGTTTTGCCGAAAGGAGAAAAATTTATATTTTATTATTACTATTATTATGCTTATTCTATTAAGTTGTCTTTTGGATGATTTTCCAAGCTCATCGCCTGCATGTGTAGAGAAACTGTGATGGCAAAAACGTCCTCCAAAAAGTGTAACGTAAAATAGTGGGTCATTGGAAGAAAAAATAATATACAATTCGTCTTTCACAATTCATTGTTTATAATCAATCACCAATTAGTTCAACATGTTTCGGCCTTAATACCGAGCCATTATCAGGTATGTAAAGGTAAAGGTAAAGTGATCCCGTTACAGGCCCGGTGTGGCTCAGAGGGTAGGTAGAGGTATAGCTCTACTCTTCCATGACGGCGGCACTAGAAGGGGGTGAGTGGTCAGCAGCACGTCCCGGTCGCACTTTAACCCCGGGAAAGACCCGGTACCCATTTTACAGGAGGCTTAATGGGCCCCAGGGCCGCTCTGGACGGGCGGAAAATCTCGACCCCACCAGGATTCGAGCCCGGACCGTCCAGCCCGTAGTCAGTCGCTATGTCGACTGAGCTACCGGGCCCACTTATCAGGTATGTACCAGTACTAAAAACACCTTGAGGAAAAATACTTTTAATTCTTGTTAGCTTTGTTAGGTTTATTTCCTCCTTACACTAGTTTATTACGTGGTTACTAGGGGATTATTGTGTCATACAGGTCACGTTTTTTATGCCATTCACCACACGATACCACCGCAGCAATACTATTTTACCAACATCATATCGAGGGTAAAATGAGACCTCATTCTTTACAAATAATATTTAAATTAAAATGCCGACTTACCAAAATGATTTGTGTCGTTAATTTGCAAAAATCATATTCTTTATCAGCGGACTGCTCGCTCTAGAGCGGACGACTTCGTTGCTGCATTGAAAATAATGATGCTACCCGCTCTGCAGTGCACAGCCAGGCAAAACAAACGTTCTTTACACTTAGGCGTACATTTTACTGAAATTATTTGAAATGATTCGGTAGACTGTTTCAACAGGTATCTGCATTATGTACGGCAATATGAAACCGAATCACTCTGTCATTGACAGTTATGTGCACCGGAAGTAATTTCACTGGCTGCAACATAACTCCGTGGTTGTTGGAGCAAAGCAAAATTAGCTTTGCCAATAATATCTGCGTCAACTCTCGCCTTCTGAAAAAGACCTCAGAATAAAAGAAATACGCTCTTCTCTACTAGAAGAGAGTCCGTTGCCTTTGACCTACATTCCACACACCTTCATCTGGTTGTGGTCCAGTATCTCTTTTCTGTTTTACCACTCTCTCTCTGTCTCTTCCTTCACTAACGGGAAACTTGATGAACTGGTATTGATTCATGTGCGAAAATGTGGTGGCATTCACAGGCAGGCTGATAGGATTGCTCCGCACTTACATACGAAACCAAGGCACAGATATCTGGAACAGGAGTTCCTTGTTTGCAATGAAGTTATGAGAGACAACAGTTTGAAATCGAAATTTAGGCGATCGATTAACACAAATTAAGTCATTAGTTGATTGTCACGTCCTACCTTGTTAACTTGTACAGTATATAGGCCGAGACAAGAGTTTCGCATTTATACAATTGAATATTCTGTGATAAGCGAAGCGCTGCACAGCGGAATTACGTTGCAAATGTTTGTCGGTGATTTTGTGCAATTCAGACCGCCGTTATTAAATAGTGTTTCTTCCGAAAGCAGACTAAAGGCAAAGTTAGCCCTTAGAGACTGCATGGCAGAGTATTTCGCCCTTATGCCTTGTAGTCAGATGGTACTTGGTTGAAATTTAGTACGCGGTTCCTTAGATCTTTGCATTCGAATTGCAATGTCGCTGCGTTTGAATTCCAGCTACTTACTAGGATGAAAGAGTGTTCTGAATTAGTAGTAGGCCTAACCGTGATGCATTCACGAACGTATAGTGCACCGACGACGGCAGAAAGTGAAGAATTAAGGGTATGTGCAGTGTACCGATGTCGGCATTAAAGTTTAAAGTCATCGGTATACTTATACACTACAATACACTGGGCTTGTTTGTGGAAGTACCTGGTTCGAATTCCAGTTGGCATTTCAGATGCCACTTTCCAACAGTCTCTTGTGACGCATATTGGGATAAAACTTACAGATCATACTATTGTCCTTTCAATTGCTTATTTGTTTGCCATTATTTTATTCAATTCGCCACCACAGGTGAAGGAGAAATGGGAACGTTTCGGATAGAATTTTAAAATGATCCAAAGCCCCATCATTTCAAATATATTCCCCCACATTTCATTACTGACTGGTACAACAGACCCTTTGGAGTTTGCATCACCAAAGGACCCACTCTCATCCCACTGTACAGTAATCAATCACCGAATTTATCCTGTGCCTGAGAACTGTGCTTCGAATTATACGGGGGAGAGGAAAGAATTAATATCGTAAGCATCATAATTTCGACTCAAGGCGCAGCCTATATGTACTTGAATGGTCGCCTTTGTGGCCCGACCTTTTAACTTCCATGTAAGAGCTCCGGTTATATAAGACTGCGTGAATCCTAGAACACTTCAGGACATGCCTGGAAGTCTGCATGTAATTCAGTGATGATATATCAGTTGCAGATTGTATTGAGGGAGAATGGGAAATAAAATTATTTTGGACCGTGAAATGTAACTCTTATTCCTAGTCCATATCTTGTGGACTGTTTCGTAGTATTTTCAGATGGTCAGTTGAAGTGACTGAGGATAAACAGAAAATGTCATGAATCACAATGACCCAGCAAGACTCGAATTATATTTTTTTAAATAAATGTAGGTCAGTGGCATTAATACCGAGCAATGCTGATAAGTTTTTGGATAGGGCAGTAAGCAGAAAAAAATGTTACAATCCTGGAGCTCCAAACTTTTTAACGTACTATGGGAATATTTCAGGAACTAATCACTTATTCTATTCAACTGTAACTAGTCAAATATTTAATGCAATGTCGCTTTGGTAGAGGACTTTGCTGATAACTTAATTTAACCTAAGTCAGGTACCGGATATTCAATTTTGCTATTATAAAAGCTTGTTTTCGTTCAATGTACTTTCTGTTTTGTAAAAATTTCCCCCTTTCTCATTTGAGGCTGTGCTTCACCTTCCCTCTTCGTTAAAACGTATTGGAATTTTAGCTGTATGTTTGTGTAAGCTTAACTTAATGTGCTCCTTAGTGTTTTTGGCAAACCGAATGGGAGAAGATTAAATAGAATTGAGAAGTAGACGCCAGAAAAACAATAATAAATGTTACGAAAATTATTTGCGCGAGTCGCATGAGATCCCGACAACTTCCAATATGGAAGATCAGAAATCGCCGTAATTTTTCAAACAGTTAGATTAATTTTGTGTTTAGGGTAATGAAATTTCGGATTTTCTGAAATTTGTTTACTCTTTAATGACATTAAGATCCATATTATCTTCTACAACTACCTATTTTTTCTCTAAAATCAAATTTTAAGATATTAACCTAATATTTTCATGATTTATTCTTCTAGGGTAAATATAGTGACGATGTAAGAATTTATGACGGTCAGGGATGGAATCCCGGTGGGGACGAGATTTTTCGCCCGTTCAGACCAGCCCTGGGGCCCACCCAGCCTCCTGTAAAATGGGTACCAAGTCTTTTCCGGGGGTAAAGTGCGGCCGGAGCGTGCTGCTGACAACTCACCCCTTTCTAGTCCCGCGGTCATAGAAGAGTAGAGCTATACCTCTACCCACCCTCTGGGCCACACCGGGCCTGTAACGGGATCAGTTTAGCTTTGTACGAATTTATACCCTAACCCCCCAAAAATGATATGTAATGGAAGTCAGTTGATGGCAACGAAAGTAGGCAAATCTACTAAAATTCAGGTTTTGTATGTTTTCCAAAGACATCCTTTCCACATGCTGACATCAGCTTACTTCATAATTACATCTATTGCTTTGTATTGCTTTATATGCAGTCATACCTCCAGTGGGTTATTACCGTTTGTTTTCTGTGTGAATATAACAATTTTTACTCCCCAAAAGCTATATAAGCTGTGTAATATTTCGTGGCTTCTGAATATTCACTGTAACAAATCATCAGCTGCGACGACACGGCTCTAAGCTATAGAAATTCAGTCGAAGGGAAGGTAAGCCGTCATAAGATAGTGAATCTATTAATGGATACTTAATTATTTCAACACAGTTCTAGAAAATCACGAGCAACATGCGAATATTTTCTTTCATGTGGATAAAGAGACCAACTAGATGTCACTTTTAGTATTATGTTTATTTCTCCTTTATAGGTTGCTCAACATGTTTCGGGCCACCTTGTGCCCATCTTCAGGAGCTGACTACTTGTAGTTATTTATCAGATGTGTTGCAGAGATGGGCACAAGGTGGCCCGAAACATGTTGAGCAACCTATAAAGGAGAAATAAACATAATACTAAAAGTGACATCTAGTTGGTCTCTTTATCCACATTGAACTACGATGCACGATGAACCATACATCAAAATTTTCTTTCATCTTCGGTTTCGTCAACGTAAATTCATGCTAAGAAGAACGGCGTAACAAATGAGCAGCTTTCTCATCGCAACACAGGTTGTTTTAATTGAGCCCCGTATGAAACGGAGACGCCAATTGAAGTTTTACAACTAGGGGTCGGCTTACCCTTTGCTAGGATAATTGTGGAAGTATGGGTCATAAGTAATAAATCCTTTTGCTGCGTTAAGTATTAAACAACTCATGAGAAGTTTAAGAATAAATTGTAGTCATGGACAAGATATACATGGGTGCTGATAAGTCCTTAGCCCGACCAGGAAGGAAACAAGCTAATGTTTCTGTCCGAATGGCATGAATTTCTTTCGGCACCTTGCCTTGCAGGGGGAAAAAAAATAAAACTTGATGACAGCTCGCGTCTCGATGTTGTTGAAATCGCCCAAGTCCCTGACATGCTTCCGAGCTTGTTTCCTTTCTGGTCGGGCTAAGGTCTTATTAGCACCCCGGTATGTGTATATACGGGGTGTAACAGGAGGAACGGACCAGACTTCGGGAGGGTGTTCCTTATGTTATACTATACCGATATAACCCAAAACACCTATATCCAAAGTTGAACGGTTTGGGAGATAATGG
>Ga0123355_10020175_pt1 | contig 10634 bp, 6 predicted proteins | sample TergutEmb28metaG_3_FD_89872 | JGI IMG/M metagenome (GOLD analysis project Ga0123355, IMG submission 89872) | Embiratermes neotenicus P1 segment gut microbial communities from Petit-Saut dam, French Guiana - Emb289 P1 | ecosystem: Host-associated > Arthropoda: Insects > Digestive system > Gut ... | reverse complement strand
AAGCATGATGAACACAAAGAAAATGAAAAAACTTGCAGCGGCATTATCGTTGGCTGTAGGATTGTTAATTGTTGGGTGCGGTGCTGTAACCGCAAATGCACTAGATTCAGTAATGCCCGAAACACCTAGGAGTGCAGTGGTTCAATATGATAACTCCATGCATACGCCAGTTCGTGAGATTGTGGTTGGAATGCAGGATATGTCTGGGCCAAGATTCACATTTGACAGAAACATGGCATTTTGGGATTCGTTACCCATAAGGCCAGTTGGCGAAGAGAGCGAGAGCGTATGGAATGGAGATATGGACGAAATACACGACATGATGCTAAGTGGTGAACTCGAAGTAAGCTTCTTTGCATTTGAGAGAGTTTCAGACTACGACCCTACGCTTATGTATTTGCGTAGCATAATGAATCCTGCACTTGCCGACAGATTATGGGAAAGCCCATACTTTACAGCAATAGAAATGGGAGTATGGGGATTCAGTAGCTTCTTTACAAGCGACCAATTCGTAGAAATTCTTGAGCATTTTGGCGACAGCTTTGTAGAAGATTTTTTAAGCAGAGGCGTTAATGAAAACCTTCAACTCATAATGGGCAACAATTTTGATGATTTTATAGCAGATGCGGCGGAATTGGAGTATATAAGAACTGCATTGGTGAATGACCAAGCTTTGTTGATGAGCCAGACAGACGCTTTTGTACGCCAAAATCTAGCGGTTTTGCATGGCGATAATCTAGGGAATTTTGAAACAGAGGAAGATGCGGTAAGGTATTTTACACAACCAAATAGCATGGTTCACTTCCCCCTACCCGAAAGAATGCGTGTATTATCAGCAGAGGGACACACCGCACTCGCCGCCGAATGGGACGCAATACTAGCCTTCTCAGAAGACAGTTCATTAAGAACAGTAACACTAAATAACCAAGGTTTTGCGCTTCAAGCATTGTTTGAGCAAAGCGCGTTAGAGTTTGTAGCCAGCATACTGGGATAAACCAACACAAACAAAAGGGGCTGTTGCAAGCAAAAAAAAACGAGAGAGGCGCAAGCCAACTCTCGTTTTTTGCTGTAAAATGGAATTATGAAAATCAATGTACTGCAAAAAGGTTATAGCCTTGGCAGGAAAATATATCAACTAAAGGGAGAAAACCAGCAGATATGACATGCATCAAATGGGCATCTTCCTTGAAGCAAAAATGGAAGAGTGCAATATTGCGTGGGCAAGCGGAAACGGAAAAAGCAACGAGCAAAATAAGAAGCGAAACTTCAAAAAAACATAAGCGAAAACAGGATGCGTTGCTCCGCGCTGATGGGAAATTTCAAGGCAGAGCCTTCTTTGCGGCTGACAGGACTTGAACCTGCACAGGGTTTCCCCCACAAGAATCTGAATCTTGCGCGTATGCCAATTTCGCCACAACCGCAATTTTTTTAACGTGGGATATTTTAATATGGGAGTGGGCGAGGTGTCAAGTGCTGCGAATGCGACTGAAACCACTATATCACCCGCGATGATTGCCGAATCGCCATATAATATCGGCAAGGACTAGCAGATGGAGAGGGTATGCGGCGTAGAAGAGCCATTTCAAACTCGGCCCGCGATTGCCGTTGTAGAAGGCGAAAAGCACCACAGGAATTAACGTAGCAGGAATCATCAGCAAGTAAATAGCGGGGATATATGAAAGATAACCTCGTGCAATCCAATCAATAAGCCAGTTGTGTTGCCACACGCAAAGTACCGCCATAACCACAAGACGCAACTTATACCAGAACGCGGAAACATTAACCTCCTCTGTCGCCAAGAACGGCGTAGAAGCGTTCGCCGCTTTGGCTCGTCGTCGGTAAATGTTTTTGGCGTTCGGTATAGTTGTGACGTACATAATTAATATAAACGCCACGCCATACGCGCCGTAATCAGTGGTTAGGACTTGCGCAAGCAACATAAATCCAATACTAGGAAGCACTGCCACTATGGTGGCAATTTTTCGCATATCTGCGAGAGATATTCCTACGGAGGGCATTTCAAAATCATCTTCCACGACAGCTTTGCCTTCTACGTCTTCTTTGTCTCTTTTAACAAGCCTATCCATAATGTACTGATAAGTTACAATTGCCGCACCGCCCAGAAACAACGTGTAGAAGATATTAGTATTCGCGAAAAAATCAATGCCACTATTCGGAAAAAACAGCGTTGACGTACTACCACATTGCCGAAATCTCCACCATTGAAAATTAAACGCGAGGTCATAAGGAATTTCGGATAGAATCGCGAAAATCCCCAATCGCGCAAGATATTTCATAGGGCTTTTGGTATGCCGAAAACCTTCGGCAACAAGACAAACAAAAATAGGAAATGACACTCGTCCAATCACACGAAAGATGTTCATTCCCTGCGGTTCAAACCCAACAAACTCAGGAATTACCGCACCAACGTGGTCAATAAACATGGTTAGCAGGGCTATTATTTTTAAGGTGAATGCGTTCATACTAAAGCCCCTAAGTCGATTATAAAATTGCCACAAGAACAATCCATTTGTATTCAAGTTACATGCGCCGTCCTATGGAACGAAAGTATCTTTGTAACACTGCTGCAACTTCTGCGCGGGTGATTGTTCCAAATGGGTCGAATGTACCATCAGGTCTGCCTTGCATAATTCCTTGCGCTACAATGGTGTTTATTTCATTTTCTGCCATTATAACATAAAAGCCATTTCGCTCCGCGTTATATTCTCATAAGGTCTAAATAATCCGCCCCGCAACCAAAAAATCTGATTGCTTGATGACCACATAGCCGCATTGGCATACCAACTGTCAGTATCAACATCACTAAAGTAGTTTTGATAACCACTTACGTTGGGACTTCCTGCCATTCCGTCTAGGATAAACAGTATAGAAGCAGAAGGAGGATTTGTATAATCCAGCATATTAGTAGAAGCATATGAAATATATCGCGCTACAATCTCACCTGTGTTAGGGTCAATTGTATCTATCGTCCTTGATGAAAATTGAGTTCTATCAAGAACAGTAGCGGCATCAGATAGTGCGTCCATATAAGCATCAAACCCTTCAACCGCATATACTTCAAGAAGAAAAGAGTCTGATATTGCACTGACGTATGCATTAAGCCCTTCGGCTTCATATATCGCAACAAGCAATGGGCAGAGAACATAAAATGTATACCCATTCCAGCAGAATAAAATTCGTCGTATGACGAATTAATCGGCAACAGTAAACCATCTTGTATGGATATAGCCCTTAGGGTTATATTTGGGTCGCGGAAAGAAGGAACAAACATTTCGCCATGATTTTGCAATGATTGTATACTGTCTCCAATCTCCCCTCGTTGTGATGCATCTACATCTGACGTTGCAATCCACTCAAGTAGTTCATCAACATCAAAGAACCACGGGCTACGCCACGAAGGTGGTTGAAGCGCAGTAGTGCTATACGTCCATATGCTTGCAGCAAAAAGCAACACAAGCATTAAAACAAAAGCTTTTATTATCTTTTTCATAATCAACCGTCCTTCCGTAGCAACCATTACTTCATAAAATTTCCCAAGTCAAAGGCGCGGTAAAAACCGCGCCTAAAGTATAGCATATTGATGAACTTACATATAGATATACACCGCTGAATTAACACCGTCCCAGCGAGTGGTTGCGCATAAGATTTTCGCGACGTAACGAATAGGAACAAGAACGCGATTATCCAGAAGAACAGGAACGCCCATGCCGTCTGGTAACGGTACATCAACTGTTAGTTGATGCTCGCCCGTAGCGGTTGCGATTAGCACGGTTCGCGTGGCGGCAATCCATTCCACCTCTGCGCCAAGGGCTTCTGATACGGCGCGTAGGGGTATCATGGTGCGATTGTATGCAGGGTCTATGAAAGGTGCGACATCGTTTGTCTGGGGTGTGCCGTCAATGGCATAGACCATATTGCCTATTGCAAAGCGTATTGTGCGATACTCCAAGGCCTCAACTGGCACTTGTGGGCTATATTCAACAGGCAATTGCGGTCTGTAGGTTATCGGAACAATGTCCCATGTTAGGTTATCAAAAAGACTTTGGTCGTGAAAGGTTACAGACAACTCAAATCCATCTACGATAAAAATAGCAGATGCAATCGGGTCGGGTGAGTTTAAAGAATCCCGCAATGAGTATGAAATGTGACGTGAAACTAATTCGCCTGTATTATGGTCTTTCATTAGCATTTCTCGCTCCATAATAACATCTGTTTCACTCCTTGAGGGTCTTGCTTCGCGCATATAACCTAAAATTCCGTCTGCATCATATGCATCAATGCGTATGGGGTTTATCTCACTAACCCAAATAGTCAATTGCCTGTTTAAACTTGCATCATAATACAAGATAAGAATTGACATCATATCATCGCGTAAATGTGCGGGTGTCATTCTGATAATTCTAGGAAATAGGTCGGGGTTATTGACCGATGGTATAAAAACCTTGTCGCGACTTCTTAGAGACAGCAAACAATCGCGAAAGCGTCCTTCTTGGAATATTTCAGCATCTGTCGTTTCAATCCACTCAATTAGGCTTTCCATGTTATGAAATAGTGGGTCAGTGAATCGAGGTGTACTCGCGGTTACGTCAACGTTCCAGTTTTGTACAAAACTGAAAATCAAAAACATGAAAATGCATATTGTTAAACACTTTTTCATAATCGACCGTCCTTCCAAAGCAACCACTAAATCATAAAACTTCCTAAATCAAAGGCGCGGTAAAAAACCGCGCCTAAAGTATAGCATATAAATTGAGTTACATATAGATATACACTGCTGAATTTGTACCGTCCCAGCGAGTAGTCGCGCCTAAGATTTCCGCGACGTAACGAATGGGAACTAGAACGCGATTGTCCAGAAGCACAGGAACGCCCATGCCATCGGGGAGCGGAACGTCAACGGTTAGTTGATGCTCGCCTGTATTGGTAGCGATTAGCACGGTTCGCGTGGCGGCAATCCATTCCACCTCTGCGCCAAGGGCTTCTGATACGGCGCGTAGGGGTATCATGGTGCGATTGTATGCAGGGTCTATGAATGGCGCGACATCGTTTGTATGGGGTGTGCCGTCAATGGCGTAGACCATGTTACCTATTGTAAAGCGTATTGTGCGATACTCCAAGGCTTCAACTGGCAGTTGTGGGCTATATTCAGCAGGCAATTGCGGTCTGTAGGTTATCGGAACAATGTCCCATGTTAAGTTATCAAAAAGACTTTGGTCGTGAAAGGTCACAGACAACTCAAATCCATCTACAATAAAAATAGCAGATGCAATTGGGTTGGTTGGTGAATCTAATAAATCTCGCAATGAGTATGAAATACGGCGTGAAACTAATTCACCTGTATTTTGGTCTTTCATTTTCGTTTCTCGCTCCATTATAACGTCTGTTTCACTCCTTGAGGGTCTTACTTCGCGCATATAGCCTAAAATCCCGTCTGCGATGTAGGCATCAATGCGTATTGGATTTATCTCATTAACCAAAATAGTCAATTGCCTATTTAAATCCGCATCGTAGTATACAATAAGAAGCGACATCATACCATCATGTATCAATCCGCGACTTGAATGTGTGGGCAACACTTCAATACGTCTAAGAACTAAGTCTGGGTTACTGACAGATGGTAAAAAAAACTTACCGCGACTTCTAAAAGATAACAAGCAATTATGATAACGTCCACCTTGGAAAGTTTCTGCATCTGTTGTTTCAAGCCATTCGATTAGGTCTTCCATGTTATAAAATATTGGTGCACTGTATCTTGGCGTACTCGCGGCTATGTCAATGCTCCAGTTTTGTACAAAACTGAAAATCAAAAACATGAAAATGCATATTGTTAAACACTTTTTCATAATTAATTTTCCCTCCTTAGAGAAATGTTACCCTCCAAAAACTGCACAATCTCACCTATACAGTCAGAACAAAATATGTCATGAGCATATCTCGTCTCTATATTGGGTATGCGAGAATTATTCATGATACAAAAGCTTGGTCGTCCCCTTGGATTACATACAGAGCAAATATCCGCATGTAAGCAAATATCACGCACTACCCCGTCTTCCCCTTCGACACTAATTAACTCATGGTAATGGTCTTTCACGAGAAATATATGAGCCAACTCATGAATGTAAACAGATAAAGCATCGTTATCAGTGTATGAGATATAGGAAGCCGTGTCGCTTGGAAGAATGCGGGAAATTAACGTATTCATAAAGATATTACCCCGAGGATGCGTGTCTCTGCTCCAAACAAAGCTTCTATTGTAGAAAATGGGACTATCTTCTTCGGGATGTCTACTCCATACAGCATTCCCTGTCCATGTTGTAACTATATTTGCGGGATTTCCACGTCCTGGCGTTCCTGGTTGAGAGTATGCCGCACCCATAATTTCATGAGCAAAACGGAGTCCACTTGAACAAGATGGGTGGGTATTCCAAGGGTTAGAAAGCCTTGCACGGTACACGTAACAATGCTGAATCCTTTCGCAACCTATAACATAAATTTGATACCCATAGTCATCGGATTGATACCCGTAATCTTCGATATAAAGCGGAATCCAACAATCATCAACATGTGTATGGGGTACGTATCCAGGCGTGGACGGCGGCGTTGTACACACATGGGTAATGCTCACATTCCCATACCGCGCATTTCGTGAAATTCGGCATGTGTCCATTTGAGATTCAAACGGTCTAACAGAATAGGTTGAGATACTCAAGCCAACTAGCTGATAAAATATTTGGCTTGCAAACCTATCAAAACCTTGAAACCTTTCCGTGAAATTGGACATAGGGTGCATCATAATCGTATACCCGTAATCGTAGTAATGAACTACCCTTGTTGTATATTCACCCCGTTGCACAACGGTTAAAGTAAAAGACCAGCTTGGTAAGCCCACAGTCTCAACCGCATAACGCGAATCCTCTTGAAGTCTAAACACATTACTGCTTCCCCATAAAGGAAATACCCGTTCATAGGTATAGGGCGCGCCATCTACGCCTTCAATCAAGCGGAATATTGAAGGCGCATGACCTGAATTTACACCAATAGCTGTATTAAAAACGAATATTCCTGACGCTGGCGCATCATATCTATATTGCATAGCACCATGGGGATTGAATTGTGCCGCCGCTGTAGTATACGGCGTTCGTGGTGTGGCTGTCGTTTTTGGTGTGTTATCGTCAATTGGCGTAAAACCTCCAACTAAATCCACTGGAAGATTGCGAAATGTCGCAATAGAATCAGTGGGCGTGGTTAAACGGAATAGAATGGCGGTTGCTTCTGCCCTAGTAAGGGTATTTGTTGGGTCTAAATTGCTGGCATTTCTACCCTGCACAATACCTACTTGAAATAATCGTTCAACAGCATCTCGATAATGGGCATTAATATCATCTACATCGTCAAAGTCAAATGCCGCGCCTCTTGGCATAGTGTAATTTAAGGTATTCCACACGCTGGTATGCTGTGAAAACACGCGGTCTATTAGATAAAATGCGTATTCTCGGGTAATGTTAGCAGTACTTGGCTCAAAAGCGTCCGCAACATTACCTGCTGAAATACCAGGAGGAAACACAGTGGCAAAAAAGTTGTTGCCAGACCTTAAACCAAAGTAAAGATAATTGTATGCCCATCTATCTCCCGTTGTGTCCATTACAACCCCAGGAGATACATCAACATTCCCTATGCGTAAAGTAATAGCCAAGAATTGTGCGATTGATATAGGACTGTTGGGGGCAAAAGTGGTTGCATTAAGTCCTTCCACTGCCCCGCGCAAAAACATATCATTGATATAACCTCTTGCCCAGTGAGTATTGGGTACGTCGGTAAATTGAAAACTTACGTCATTTCCAAAGGGTACAATACGCGCAAAGCTAGTAAATATCGGGAGTTGTCGTAATGTCACTGGCAATTCTGATATATCTGTAAATGTAATGGCGTTGGGGTGGCTTGCACGCAAATGATTCGCGGATTGCTCGTTAGGCTCATAAATTACCAAATATACGATAAACCCACGGCGTTCTAAATCTTGCGCTTGCGCAATAATGCTGTAATCCCAAGAACTTGCAACAAATACAATTACATTTTGCCTGCTTCCACCAATAAGGGTAGATGCGGCAACAGGTAGCATTTGAGTGGTATCAACAATTCCACCATAAGATGTAACGTATCGCATTGCCGCCGCAAAACCATGTGCATTGGACAAAGATGTAACCCTACTATCCGTCACAGCAGAAAAATGTGTGCCGATTGGGGCTAAACCTGCCAAATTTGCAAAGATGGCAGGAATCTCTACCTCAATGTCAATATATCGCATATTTTCGGAAACGTCCAATACAAAAGAGATGTTTGTAGGCAAGGCTGAATCAAATGTATGTTGAAGAGGTTCAGTTGATAAAGCTGTAAACGGCTGTATATCAAATGCCGTTGCCAAACCAGCAGGAGTAATCGGGTAATCCGCATCATTGCCTTTTAGCATGATACTTACACGGTCAACTTGCCCAAGCCCATCACCTACACCCATGATTAATTGTACGTTGCGCCCAGCAGTACCAGTATTTGCTTTAAAAGTGAATTGTGCGTAAGTTTCACGATAGTCGATTACATCATGGAAAGTTCCTTCATTTGATGCCCAAAAGAAGAAGGGCGTACCGCGTGAATCTAAAGTACAGTCTTCCACTGAAATTGTTACACGATATATTCCGTCCAAGAAACGCAAAACCTCTACATCAACATTGTTGATAACAGGCGGAATCAAGTTAGGTAAATCGAAGGCAGGGGATTGCTCAAATTCCAGACCGTGTAAGGCGCGAGGGCGTGGCGTTGGTGTGGGAGTTGGCGTTGGTTGGGGTTCTGTTCCACTGCCGCCGCCGTTGTTGCCGTTGCCACCGCCATTTCCACCACCATTATTACCATTACCGCCATTGTTTCCGTTATTTCCTCCGTTACCATTGTTGCCATTATCATTGCCGTTGCCATTTGGCGGAGGGGGTACAAAAGGCGGCCAGCCATCATAAGGCGTACCAACATGCTCATAAACCCGCACGTTTGTTATGCTTGAGTCGGGTACAAATGTGCCAATAATACTCAAATGCAAAACTTGCTCTGGGTGTAGTACCTGTCCGTCGCCTGGGATATATGCGAGTATTGCGGAACTGCTAGTGGTTTGGATTACTTGTGCGTTTGGTACGGTGGTTAGGTTCATTCCGCCGCCGTCTACATCGAAATGCACTTCCCAATTCTGGATTATTCGCGGTCTGCCTGCTTCGGTTGTTGTATTCTGCACGATTATTGCGTGATGGAAGTTGTTCCCGTGCCACACAGAATATTCTTCAACGTCCACGCTTCTATCTGCGATTGGAACTAAACGGCGTTCCGCAGGGCGTACCCTAAAATCCGTTGGCATGAAAAATCTCTGCGTATCGCTGTACGTGTGAATTTGCACAGATTCCCCTGGTTGAACTGGTGCTTGATGCCCAAGATTGCGGATTGTAGTTTCACTGTCATCTTGATGCACAAACAAACCGTTGTTCTGCCACGATTCGCCCCATGCAGTGGGTTCGTTAAGCCCTAGCGGGCGATTCATGATGAATACCCAATGCGGCCATTCATCATCACTGGTGTTAGTGATTTCAAACATGGTGTTATGACCTTGCGAGCCTTGCCCTGTGCCGCCCCAGCTACTATGCACTGTGGTGGTTACAGTGAAGCCATCACCCATAAAAGTGTGTACATTATCCGCCGTTGCAACGGCTTGCGTTCCCGACGCGGCAATTGCTGTCATTGGCAACAGTGAAAACACCATCAATGCAGCCATAAAAACTGCGACGTGCTTTCTTAATGTGAGATTGGAATTTCTCATTCTATTCCTCCCTTTCGCCTTCCTTGAAAATTTGAATGCCTTACGATATTTTCAAATTTCCAAATGGAAACATGAAGCTATTTAGACGATTTTATGCCAAATCTTAGAAATTATCAATCTTTTTGTAGCAAAAATCAATGGTTATTGTCGCTCCTTGCAACAACTTTTTGCGCAATAAAAAGCATCAAAACCGCATTTAGCCAATAACATGCATTGGCAAGCTACGCATACGCCCAAAGCCAGATACAGTTTTCTAAGCAATAAAAAAAACAGCGGCGATTGAAAATCAACGCCGCTTTCTTTATTTTTTGTTCTTGTTATTTTGAATTTGTCAACTTGTGGATTTAATTTTGCACAATTATAGAGCATTAATAAACCCTGCGACAATTTTTGCCCAGATGTTACCAATTCAACTAGGAATTGTTCAAAATCACTTGCATTTCTACATTTTTATGTTGCTATTCACATACATGCTGTACAGGCGGCATTACTGCGCGGAATCCTCATATATGTGAATATTGTGGATTGAAAACTCTCAAATCATTAAGAAAAACAAGTGAACATGCACCACCGCGCGCGAAAATATCTGCGGCACAAGCCCAACTACAAAACAATATGATATTTCAATCCAAGGTAAAGGGTAAGCTTAAAGGTGTGGCAACCACTGCAACGTTTAGCACCAGAGCCAGAATTTCCGCAGGGACAGGGCTACTGTTTGTCGCTAGAGCTGGTTAATGTAATTGTTACAACGGTTGTTCCTCTT
>Ga0123355_10020173_pt1 | contig 10635 bp, 6 predicted proteins | sample TergutEmb28metaG_3_FD_89872 | JGI IMG/M metagenome (GOLD analysis project Ga0123355, IMG submission 89872) | Embiratermes neotenicus P1 segment gut microbial communities from Petit-Saut dam, French Guiana - Emb289 P1 | ecosystem: Host-associated > Arthropoda: Insects > Digestive system > Gut ... | reverse complement strand
TAATTTTTTTTTATATAAAATGGGTTATTTTTTTTTTTTTCCACATTATTTAAATAAAAAAAAAAATTAAAAAAAAAAAAAAAAAATTATAAAAAAAAAAAAAAAAAAAAAAATACAAAACTGTATTTAAATTAAAATTTAAAAGGGACTCCAGACACCAATGAACTGCATTTGTATAATCATCTTCTGTTGAGCCACAGTGGATAAAAAACACTAACATGCACCCAAGAACAGTCATACCCTCAAACAGGACCTTAAAACAGGTTTCTCTAAAATTCCAACCACTGATATCACACCACCCCTCATGTACATTAATCATAAATTACAGTATCATAAATTACTTTTAAAAATGTTTTAGTTTCCCCATATTAATGGGTACATATATATATCTACACTTAACATCTCCTTCAACAACTGTACAATGTTCTAAAAAAATAATGTAAGCAGATTATGGTATGTTGCATAAAAACAATGTATATTATGATATACAACCATAAATTGTAGGCACTCTGCTGATCATGCTTCCAAAACTCAGAATTTCCCAAATAAATACATTTTAACTTTTAATTAATAAACAATTAAATAGAAGACCAACCCAAAGTACAGTTATTTGACCTTGATACCTGCTGATACATGTTAAAATGCATCTGGGTGGCACAACTCAGACAAAAGAGTTGGTGAACAAGCTATATATCCATTCCGTATAGTATTCTTACAGGTTTCTGTAACTATTTGCAGATATGAGTTAGTTAGTTTGTTAATCAAACACTGATCACTGAATCTGATTAACTCATTCCACGTTGTAATCTGCACACTCTATTAACCCATGCATGTTGGACATCAACCACAGTCGATGCAGTGTGCTGAAAGTTGCCTAAGTCACCAGCCAAGAACACACACAGTAATGGTGACCATTTACAGTCTCATAACTCACAGTTTCTGGACATTCATTCTAGTGTCCAAAGGTTAATAAAGAACTGGCCATCTAACAATCTATGACAACCAAAGCACAACCCCTGGAACTCTGTCTTTACCATAAAAAGAACAGAAAATTATGCCAATGCATAGCAGTTACCACATAAAGTGACAACAGAAACACAAACAAGAGAGCACTCTGGAACACTAAAAAATGTCACAACTCTAAATAATAATATTGTGCTGCTGTAATTTTTAATTTTAAAAAATGACACACCAGACTGAATCTTCACTTATTTAACGACACTTTCTCTACCATTAATGTGACCATACAAATGGTGATTTAGAATGGAAGCAATCAAAACCTTCTTATAAGGTACAACTCCAAGTTTTGCCTGTAGTGATGAAAAACATCAGGCAGGACAGCCAGTCTCCAGGCACAGTGTTCAGTAACATGTAACCATGTTTAAATGGTTTACAGACATACAACTAGCATAAATCATTATTTTAATGCTTTACTTACAGACACTACCTGACCTAAGCAACATTTTTGTTCTGGAAGATTCAGCACAAGTCCAATTCAAGCAAGTCAAAGTTGGTTATAAACATGATCTAGTGTGTATGCAGAATGGGGGTCTAGTGAAATAAAAACTCCAACACACTGGAACAGCCACAGCCCCAGCATAACCACCCTGCCACCTGTGTTATCACCCTTAAGTATTCTTTCACCATCTTTGTCTCATGATGCTTTCATTCCGCAAAGAAAAATTTGGCGCAAGCTTAACAAATGTTATTACTTCAATTTTTTTACTTTTTTAAAATCTTGTAAGTTTAAAACTGCAGAATCTTAGACTTTCTAGATGAGACAGCGTGGAACTTGGGGAAACAGTATGTCTTTACAGGTAGGGCCTTGACAATGTTCTAAACATCAAAACACATCAAATATAACTCAATTTTGTCAGAATAAACATGTTATTAGATGATAAACTCATTATTAATAAACAGTACTGATAATATACTGGATCAGTGTAACAAACTACAACAATGGGAACAGTCTTTAATCAGATCTCAATTTCACGACCTCCATGTTATAAATTCACGAGTAAACACTGGGTAACACTTCAGGTGTGTTCCACCATCTTCCAAAAACCAATTTCAACCAATACTGGCATGTAGTGACAATATTCAATGAAACTCCTCATTGCTGAATTCTATTAAATAAAATTCAGTAATTCCTGAACATTTAATGCAGACAGAAAACTAAACACACACACAGTGAAGCACAGTTGCACAACTTCTCACTGGGTACACACCCAAAACTTTTCATACTAACTAACTCCTTCTTTGCAATGCTTGAGTTGGTTCTCTATTTAATCTTATTCCTAATGAGCCTGAGGATCAAACCCATATATTGTGACAGAAGGCAATGATCTTGATCACCTGCACCTTAATAAATGTTTCTTCAGAAAATGCTTTCAAAATCATTCTGTAGGATTTCTTAGAGTATATCTAACCTGTGAAGAAAACTTTTGAGTAAGTAAATACGATTTTTCAACACAGAGAAAAACAAATACAGAAATATAAAGGCACCTTAGACAGTCATGCAGCCAATAATATGTTTTTCAAGATTTAAGGCAATTCTTACTGGAAATATGATATTTCTTAATCAGGAACATGATCTTATCAAACCTGAAATGTCATCTCAAACATCTTATGGCAAAAATACAAACCAACAGGAATTACAAACTATCTTTACCTTTGAAAAATCCCTGTTAATAATATGTACGTATTTATTAATACCTCAACTTTGCAATGTAGTCACTTAACGTAATGATGTAATGACATTAACATGTCTTTTGATGGCCAGTATAATAGTGAACTTTACACCAACGTTTATATGGTAAAACAAAACATTACACTTGAGTAGCATAGAACACTCAACTGAATGCTATTTCAAGACAGAATGGAAGATGGGAAAACTTTAATGGATATAAAATATCTCTTCCAGTTTATTAGGTGAAGGCAGTCTAATGTTTAAGGAGCAGACAAAATTTTTATATCAAATGTTACAAGGAATAAATTGTTACAGTTTAGGAATTAAACAGACATTTATATCAGTTCTAAGAGGAACTCTGAAGTTAATAAATTTATGATAAAATTGTCACTGGCTTTTACAAGAACAGCCAACATATATGTGACTTCTTTGAAGCAGATACTGTCAGAAATCCTGTTCTTCCTTGGGGTTTTAGGAAGACATAAGAACAGAATATGTACATTATGCAAATTGTGACAATGCAAATCTGAGATTATACTGTATGTAAAATTATAAGCTTAAATTGCAACTATGTATGTACATAAAGGTTACCTGGCCAAAATTACAAATGCTGAACTTCTTTTCATCAAGTAAGAATGTGTTATAATTGATCTTACAGCCCATTCAATGGAAATTTCCTGATACCTTGCTGGGCACAGGCAAGTGTATGATTGAAACACAGACAGCATACCCATATGATTCCAAAGATCAGAACTGCTGTAAATTATTTACACTTTCTATCTTGCCCTCAAATCATATATACATGCTCTTGATCTCTCAGTTCTATAGCATAGACTTTCTTAATTATACACACACACTGCCATGTTATGAAAGACAACACTTTCCCAGCATTACCAACCTAGCAGAGAATTTCCAAAATTGAAGTCTCCAACACTACGAAAATAAAAAGCAACAACAGAACATAATTACTACTGAGCAATCACTAACATCATGTGTGAAGAAAAATAGCATTTAAATGTACAAAGTTTAAATTTCACCATCACAATCCTTAATAACTGACAAACAATACTTCAAACAGCACAACAATACTTTTTTTAGAAAATCATATCCTCCCAAAACAAAGCCAGGAAAATTAATTCATACTTCAATGATATAACAGAAATTATACACCTGAATAAATGAAAAATTCTAAATGTCAGTTTGTGTGTTAAAAAACATGATTGTGACTAAACCAGTTTAGATCCATAAATAAACTGAGAAATTATGAAACTGGATCTTGAGTGCTGTAGTACAAATATGCAAAACAGAAGAAAAAAGAAGATGAGAACAACAAAGTCAATGATGATGATGATAATAATAATCATATAACGATGATGATACATTCTCACAGATATTCATTTAAACAAAACATACCCTACAATTTGAGTACATAATCATTTAAAAATGCTTACATTACATAAAATAATGAGATGAGTCAGTCAAACTTTATACACACCTGAAAGAAGTTTGCATAAAAAGTTTCTGAAAATAGAAATTGAAAGATTCATTCTACTTGTAGATCAGAATTTTGCCAACTGCTTTTGAAGAAATGTACACTCTTTCATCTCTTTAAACAAAAATGAGTGACTGAAGTCTCTTGTAACACACATTTGTGAAATAAGTAATAACTTGAGAACTGACAACACCCTGATAACACAAAGCATACAGATGCTCAATAACGTCTTGCAGACTACAATTCAACCAAGTCAAATCTACCCCATATGTGAAAACTGTTTCTTCTGCACATAAATTGGATCATGATATTGGGTGATTTGTAGTCTGGAACTCAACACAGTCTAGTTCAGCATTTTGGTTGTGGCAAACCTTCCTTCATTTCTAAAACTCCCAATTGCAACACAGTATCTTTTTTCTCCAGAACTGGTTTTGCTTTCATTAAGTCTAACTTTTCAGACATTGGCTTAACTTTTGAAATACTTTCCCTCTTACCTGAAACTGGTTTTACTTTCAGAGTAACATTTTTTTTCTCTGTAACTGCTGTAACACTAACTTCTGGTTTCCTAGACAGAATGATGCCAGTTGGTGTCACAATTGTAGTGCGTCTACAGGCAGTACCAGTGCTCGTTTTTGGTAACAATGACACTGATATATTTGGCTGCTGCTTGCTGCTGCCAGCATGTTGTGTCATATTTTGATCCCACAAACCTGAGCCATTTTCAGTCGCCAAGGATCGGACATCACAAATCATGGGCTCAAAACATGAACTTCCTTGCTGCTGCTGCTGCTGCTGTTGCTGCTGTTGTTGTTGCTGCTGTCTTTGATGTTGTTGTTGCTGGATTGCTTGAATGTGGCGTATCTGTGTCAATCCTGGCACTATGGAGAAAGATTTACCACCAGCAGTCACTTGGAGAACATTTGGTACCCTCTTGCTCTGCTGGAAGTGGGTTACTGCTGATGTAGCATCTATGAACACCTTTTGGGGAGCAGGAGATGGGGAATTTCGTGAGAATGATGTAAACACTGGCATAGGAGTTTGGGATGATGAACCTACTGTTGAAGACACTGAAGTAAAAGTCACTGGCTGGGGCAATATACTGATACCAGACATTCTAGTGATTGTTACAGGTCTACTGGAGCCATCAGCAGCCGTAAGAATTCCACCTCCTGGCCTTCTTTTCAAAGGGAGATCAATTACAGGTACTGATGTGGCTGCAGATGTACTAGAGAAATGAGGTAAAGAACTGCAAGCAGACATGTGGTGAGCAAATGCAGAAGATGGATGTCCTTCGTAGGCATGAATACGATTCTGAACACTGTTCACGTAGGTCACAGCCCGGGAGCTAGCATTAGAAGCAAGAATTAATTCCCCAGATCTCCAATATTTTTCCAAAAGAATAAGATGACGGAAGAAACTTGAATGATTACCATATGGGCGCTGAAGTTGTTGGAACAAACTCTTGGTGTCCTTATCAAACTGAATTGTAGCTGTACATTTATCCCAATCTCCTCGCCTGTTGTTTGATGTTTCTTCTTCCTTTCTGACATGGAACTGAAAGTCTGCATGTAATGGAAGTTCTTCCTCACCGGGATAGAATGACCGGTTGAGTGAATCATGTATTGGAGTCACTTCGAGACCATCTCGTTCTGGAAGGAGTAAGGACCTGCTGCTTTGTCCTTCACTTTGGTTACAACTCAAGCTGCCCATCTTAACACTGCCCAATTTCAACTTCAGTTTTGTCGGTTTCACACGCTCTAACTTCAGAGTCTGCTTCTGTGAAGAACCAATGTCTTCAAATGAAATCAAGTTTGAGTTTGAAGTCCCATTACCTAAACTACTGTAATCAATCATGGGCGTACTGGCACCTGATCTGTCAACTGAAATGTCACCAAGGCCACCAAATTCAAATGTGGGTGGACCAAACCCATCTGTCAGACGCTGGTCCTCAGACTGAGATGTCGGTTCACACTTATTCTTGGTCCCATTTACATCATCACCATCTACTTTCACAGTTGCTGAGGCTGAAGATTTGGTTTTCCGACGTTTTGGTTTTGGAGGCACTTGTTCAGCAGTTTCTTCATCCATCTCTTCTATGTCATGGAAATGGAGGAGCCTGATTAAAGAAATAGAAGCATTTCTCAAATGACCTCAATGACCTGTAAGTTAGTTAACCCTTATCCTGCTAACATGGAGTATAGGGTGAGCTCATAATAATGCCAGCAAATGGTAGATGGGATTTAACTCAGCGTTTAAAGGGTTAATGACTACAAATGGACTAAGGTTTCCTAGATGTCATATTTTAAACAACAATTCTGAACTACGTTATGCACTATTATGTCCATAAAATAAAAATTAATGAACTGACTATTAAACACACACTAAAAAGTCTTTCACAAAAGCCGAGTTCCTTGAATGGTCAAGAAAGTCCTTTTTTTAAGGAACCTGAATGATCACCACTTTAGTCACAAAAGCCCACAAACTGACTGGAATACCATCAACTTTGGCATGTCTTATATAAAACATCTAACATTACAAAATAATTTCACATTCTCCATTCAATGTATTATAATTCAGTAATTATAGTTCAAACAAACAAATGCACTCAACTTTATTAAAATTACAATAATGTGAAAAAACACCAGCCTCTATATGATGTTGTATAATATTGCAATTTTAATAAAACTGAGCACATTTGTAGGACTGAATTGTAATAATTACAAATCTTTAACTTTACACTTAAATGAAGTTCTCTCTCATATGATTAAATGATTTGCAGCTAATAATTTAGTTCTAACTTTAGATCAAATTAATATAATAAAACTCAAAACAAAGAATTCATCACATTCTACATTATGTATTTGTTACAAAGAAAAGTATATAGAAGATAGTGTGAATACAAAATTTCTTGGTTTGCCAATTGATAACCACACAAATTGGATGAACCATACTGAGCAAATGATTCCTGAGTTAAGTGTAGAAGGTTATGCCATTAGGTTGATGGTCCATATCTGTAACATTCACACTGTCAATTTACTATGCATACGTTCATTCTATCATAAAATATGGAATATTTTTGGGGGGTAACTCTTCCAACAATGGGAATATTTTCATTTTACAAAAGAAAGACATCAGAAATATGGCTGGTGAACAACCAAGAACCTCATGTAGAAGTCTATTTAAACAATTAGAGATTTTACCTGTTCCATGCCAGTATATACTTTCATTATTGAACTCCATTATCAATAATGTGGAATTTTTTTAACAAATTCATCTATACACAATATTAATAAGCAATATCTTCATAGACCAAATGACAACCTATCTTGTTTTCAATAAAGTACATTCCACGCTGGCATTAAAATTTTCAACAGATTGCCACCTACAGTGACAATCCTCAAGAATGACAAGGCAAAATTTAAAGTAGTAGCATTAAAAAGATACCTACATACACATTCCTTTTACTGTGTAGATGGATTTTTTTTATGCATAAAGATGAATTAGAACACTGTTTTTGTAAAATGTCTGTAGTACTTTACACCATAAATTTACATATTTGTGTGTGTGTGTGTGTGTATGTATTTATGTAGTATGTATGTACATATGTATGTATGTATGTATGTATGTGTGCATGTGTGTGTATGTATGTGCATATGTACATACTATGTATGTATGTATGTATGTAGCACTTGCAATAAAGGAAATGGGCATCATGGGATTTGAATGACCTATGACAGAACTCCCAACTTAAACACATATTTTACCATATTGTCTGAATATGGTTAGTTTCAGAGTATGTGCTGCTACTAATTGAGATCATGTGTTTGTACTATATATTGTACATTATATGCAGTGAATGTCAACAGCTATTCTACAGTAAGGTATAGCAAACTGGATAAGATAGCTGTTGGTATGAACTGCCATACAAAGAATACCATTCAATGCTAGTGCTGTGCAAATGACTAGCTTATCAAGCTGTGAAGACTCATTTCTGGTAGCCTGCTCACTCTGCAGTCCCTTACATAGCTTATTTACACACAACAACAAGACTTCAGAACAGTCCAGTTTCAGAAGCTGCATTCAACAGAAGAAACTGAAATTTCATCTCCTCCTTTATGAAAAATGTTACTACTTCCCCTTCATCATGGATAGAAAGAGTCAATATAAAATCATCAATCCAACATGCACAGCAATAGATTCTTAAACATCCCACCAATGATCAATTAGTAATCTAAGAGACGGAGTCCAAGCAGAGCAAAGTATTGCCTTCATGCAATCACAATTTCCAAATGGAAGCACAGAATATCTTATACACTAAGAAAGCAACACTTTATTGATGGACTATATACGTGGGTCATTTCAGAAGTTTCATGTATGTTGGCAACACCATATAATGCTTCACATGACTGAACTCAGTTCACATTGTGTGGTGCTAGAGGCACTACTGCTGCTGTCACAAAGGTGCACTGCCTTTGTGATACAAGTGGCTTATTAGCTATGGATTGGGAAAGACTACAAGGCAGTTTCTTGCATACAGATGTGAGAACATTAATAAAATTTACGTTTATGGACACAGGCTCCCTCATATGAAACTGTTCACTGATGGATGACTGCCAATAAGAATGGCTGGAAAGAGACAGACCATGCATGCTGTGCAGCCCTAACATCGGCGACAGATAAATGCCACATGGAACAAGTGAAATCTGTCCTGAATGTACACGCAGTATTTCAAGAGTGGCAACTGCTACAGAAATCGGAATCTCTCCAGCAGATGTTTACCATACCCTCACCATCAGCTTGGAGAAAGAAAAAGTTTGTGCAAAGTGGATTCCCCATGTGCTCAATGATGAGCCAACTGCCATGCATGTTCTTCTTTCCTCCACCCATCTGCTCAATAGGAGAAATGAAGGCAACGCGTTTCTCGATAGCAATGTAACAGCTGACGAGTCATGGATGCATTCATTTGATCCTCAGCTGAAACAATAGAATGCTGAATGGCATGTCCAAATGCCACCAAGGAAGAAACTTGCACAGCACAGTTAAGGTGCTCTGAAAGTCAAGCACCCATGTTCTTCAACTGCAATGGACTTGCACTCGACCATCCTATGCCAACTGGTATGACGGTCAATGGCCAACATTACCGCGCACCCTTGCAGGATGAAGTGAGCTTGGTTCTTCACTGTACACAACCAGAGCTGCTTGAGCATGGTGTCATTTTGCTCCAGGACCATGCAATGCCTCATCGCCATTGTGATGTGCAAAATCTGATGCAACGATGGGGCTGGGAGGTGTTGGACATCCTTCTGACCCTCCAGACCTGGCCCCATGTGAATGCTTGTTGATTGCAAGTGTGAAAAAACATTTTCAGAGTAAACTATTTGAAAGGGAAGATTATATCAACACTGCTGTCACTGCCTCTTTACACTGTCTGAGCAAGGATGAATGCAGAGCTGCAAGTGATCATTTACCATACAGATGGGAAAAGTTTGTAGACAATGAGTGGAGGACATAACATGTAAACATTTAGTAACATCGTAGTGCTGTAATCTTGTATTTTGTTATTACAATAAAATCATACACAAAACTTCTGAAATGACCTACACTCTTACATTATACAAATATGCCATTAAAAACACAAGATTTTAGGTCCAGAACGTCTGTATGGTGCGACAGAGAGGTTTAAAATCATCCCCATAACTCCTTGTCTTTTCTCAGGAAGTAAAGTATGTAGATTATGGCCTACATGAGAACAATAATTTATTTTTCATTTCATAATCCTCCTTAGACAAATTGTGTTTGGTACCTTTCAGAACAAAAATGCCAGAGCATGACCTTGACAAATGTACCTGCTGTCAACTGTGCCAAAAGTAGCAATGATAAGAAAAGAACATCATAATTTGTAAAGTTACTTCAAGCACTTACTTCATTTAGTTCTACAAAAACTAACCCTTTGGAGACCAAGGTGACTAAAGCTGACATGCAGTGTGATGCTGAGAAAACCAAACATCCATTAAAGCTGTCTCCAAGAAGACAGAAATGGGTGGTCACTTAACCCTTAGGCTACTAATGTCGTATATATATATGGAGTTCCTGGTAAAGCCAGAAATGCTAATGTCGTATATATATGGACCTACGTTTGGCAACGCTGAAAGCCATCTCTTTCTAATTGCTGCACAATGTTTCAACACTGTATCGATGCAGAGTGATTTTTGCTGACACAGTTGTGTGTAATCACTTTGCCAGCTACCAAGGTTACGCAAATTAGCCATGAATGCATACGTGTCATAAGTCTTGAAAGCATATTGCGCAGTTAGTTCAGCCTTGTATTTCATTAGTGGAATGGAATGTTGGGTGATAAAACTATGCTATTTTAGTAACAGGCAGCTGGGTAGCAGCTTGGTAAGTGTTGGTAGGTAGGGGAAAGAGCATTTTCCCCCACTCCCTTGCAGAATTT
>Ga0123355_10020172_pt1 | contig 10635 bp, 7 predicted proteins | sample TergutEmb28metaG_3_FD_89872 | JGI IMG/M metagenome (GOLD analysis project Ga0123355, IMG submission 89872) | Embiratermes neotenicus P1 segment gut microbial communities from Petit-Saut dam, French Guiana - Emb289 P1 | ecosystem: Host-associated > Arthropoda: Insects > Digestive system > Gut ... | reverse complement strand
CATTTACTTCTGTAATGACCATTGCTGCTGCATAGATAAGGTTGTTTATCTCAGTCAGATTCAGATCTTTAACTTTTAGTATCTCTTCTATTGCTTCATTAGCATTTTTCATTATTTCTTTTATTTTGAACATACTTTGTAGTTTCTGCAGTCTTGGTTTTTTGTTAATTTCTGTTTGTGTCACCTGCTAATATGCACGTTCAGTTTTTTCTGTAAATTTACTGATATCATCCCTTTGTTGATGATTTTCCATTTCTTCTTCTGTTGTTGGTGCTAAATGTCCAGCATTCATGGTGCACTACTGTTCTAGCTGTTCACCTCACTGTCGTTTATGTGACTTCTTTGATCTTCTTGAAAAGTCTTCTTTACCTCATCAATCTCCATCTCTGCGATCTTTTTGTTCTTCATGATGTAGATTTTCTGATTTGTGAGTTTCTCTGCATCCATGTACATCCTACAGTCTGGATTTTGCCGTCACCATATTTCATACACCTTCTTGTAGTTGTCTGTAAGAAACTTTCTGCAATACATACGAGTATAGCACCATATCACTTCTCTTATTTCGTCCCTTGTCCAAGCCATTCTTTGTTTTTTTTTTGGGGGGGGGGGTTTTCCCCCCCCCCCCCCCCCTTCTTTTTTACTCCTCGAGTTCCACTGTATTCTGTTTAAACAGGCTTACCTCTGGTCAGATGTAGTTATTCACTACGCACGGAGAGTCTTGTGTGCGGGTAAGTGCTTGTGCCTCAAGCTGCACAATTGCACGCCTGGGTTGGTGCAAACCAATGCAGGGTCAGCCCCTTACAAAGGTACTACCTTTCCCATACCCATTGAGCCATTATTATTATTATTATTATTATTATTATTATTACAGTCCTTCATGGACCCCTTAGCATTTTCCAAAATTGTCCTCAAACATCTGGTTTCCAATTTTTGAAGCTACTCAACAGAACATTTGCGGGGGAGGGGGGGAGTGTCACAGCCTCACACCCAATGCCCAACCCAGAGGACCAGGTTATCCCTGTTTGTTTGGGTATTGCCAGCATAGCTGTCAGTATCATTTGACCACACACTCCTCACCCCTAACTCAAAGTTGTTGTAATATATGTACCATGCATCTTTCAATTATTTATTTATTTCACAAATTATCACACTCCTCTAAATGTTTTGACGCTATTGTATCATCGTCAGGGAGCTTGTGATCAATGCCTTGCCAAGTTACACAATTATTTCAAATGCAGCTGTTAGTAATACAAGGTAATACAATTTATAATTAAGATGTTTCACATATGTTTAATAAACTTCTCATATTACAGTCATTGAAACTTCAGTATTATAAAATCTTTAAAATATTAAAATAGTCCTATTAGCAATAAAATGGGCTAAATTCATTATGTTGCTACATTTCTCATGAAGTCAGTCTGTGTGGTGGCCATATATACAATGTGTGTATGTTGATGCTGCATTTGAAATACTTGTGTAACTTGGCAAGGTACTGATTACAAGCTCCCTGAGGATGACACAATAGTGTCGAAACATGTAGGAGTGTGATAATTTGTGAAATAATTGTGCATTTATTGGTTCATTGTACAAAATTAAAAAAAAAACTGCTTGTCACACGTCACGCTTATTTGGTATCTGGTATCTGGTACACACACGTATTTTGAAATTATGTATATATATTAAACAAGTTCATGCATATGTTAGATTATCGGATGATGATTGGAGTATTCTTATTCTTTGTCGGTGTTCGACGAATGAAAGTGTGGTAAGGTTATTGTAGTTATTTCTCCATGAAGGTGGTTAATTTTAACCAGAGTTGAGAATCACAATGTGTGTGTGCGCACGCGTGTGAGTTGTGCTGTAGCTGCGAATTGCTTAGTAAGCTCAATCAGCAAACATGTTCTCCATTCCCGAAGTTATTGTTGTGGTGTTGTTGTTGTTGTTGTTGTTGTTGTTGTTGTTGTTGTTGCTGTTGCTGTTGTTGAATTGGTAAAATTGTTCTGTGCACATCACGTGGACGGTCATCTTCAAGCCCCGGTAAAAAAACCTACAGCTGTTTTTGACCAGCAAGAGGCTGGACCACAGAGCAAGTCAGTAAGCATTATAGGAGAGAAACAGTACACTGTGACGGCCAAAACTTGAATCAGAATTCCTCGTTTTTGCATCTGATAACCTAATTACTGTACCTACTGACATATACTGGATGATGATGATGATGATAATAACAGTAATGAGCGTGGACATTAAACGCATAACAGGCTAATAAACTGTGTGGAACTGAGGCGGATTTCAGAGAGAAGCCTTATCAAAATCAAGAATTGACGCCATAAGAGCAACTATGAATATAGGGAAGAATATATTAGAAGCAACTGGATAAAAAGAATTAACAATGATTTGAACGCAGAGAGTTGTAGGAAATATATTGCCACGGATCCTAGAATAGACACCAGAGGGAACACCAAGGAAAGAAGACTGAAAGAAAGATGGTTGTATGGTGTAAGATGGAGAATGACTAACCATGGACAGAGAGAAAAGGATACTAGAGACGGGGACAAGGTACATCCTGTATAATACACAGTTCTTGGATGAATAAATGAACGCATAAATGGAGGGTGGTAGGAAGGAATTACTACTACTACAACAACCACAGGGGGCCGGGACAGCTCAGTCGGTGTAGTGACTCGCTACGGGCTGGAAGGTCCGGGGATCGAATCTCGGTGGGGGCGAGATTTTACGCAGCCTTCCGGACCAGCCCTCGGACTCACCCAACCTCCTATACGATGGGTACCGGGTATTGGGGGTAAAGCAGCCGGGGCCTGGCTTTGACCACCCACCCCATCTAGTGCCGAGGTTAAAAAAAGAGTAGTGCTATACCTCTACTCCCCCTCTGGATCTTTGTGGCCTTTTCTAGGATGACCTTTACCTTTACAACAACTACAGCTGCTGCTTCTACGAACTCTGTGGAGATAAATTTGTGTATAGAAACTGACAGTTTCTCATTTATTTGAAAAAGCCCCGTCTTTAATTTACATTGGCTTCCATTTCTGTGTTTGCAACTCGACCACGTAGATTGTAAATTACTGACTGTTTGAAGGACCACGTAGAAGTTGTGTGTTGATGTAAAATATGGAAGAAACCTGCGAGAACACGTGCATTACAGAGAAGTGACAAAAGAGAACTCTCATATCACCCATGAACGGGGAAGAAAAATTATTTTGCTCCTCCAGCCCTCAGAAAAACGCTAGTGGTTTCGTACATCAAAGCAGTGAGGGCCAGTGCTCTTTTAAAGTGATGGTTGTGTTTTGGAACTGCAAATATAAATGTGAACCATTGAGTGGTCATTGATTATAAACAGACACTGAAATGGCGTAAGGTAATATACTAGAAACTTTAAGATAAAGCAGAACCCTGGGATTTATTCACAATTTTCACGCATGGCGAGACGCTTCTCGTGAATACTAGCACAGTTCTAGACTTTGCACTTCCTTTTTGTCTTTCCACACAGTCAAATATGATAAAATATTTATTTCTGTCCCTAATCTCTTATTTACATATGATTAATCGCTTAAATGTGTAATAAAGCATAAAATAAATAAGATATAGCACACAAAACTGCGTTTTATTTGCATGGACCACACAATTTATTGACCAGTGTAGTAATTAAAAACGCTAAACTGTTATTCAGATGCTGTGTCCGTTAAACACAATACAGGTCTGCTTGGGGTGCCTTCACTGCACGAGAGGCAAGGTTGTGCATTTACCAAAACGTATCCCATTAAAATAATTATTCTCTTTCCTTTATAATATTGGTACTTTTACAAAATACACAGATTCTATTTGTTGTTTCAAAATTCCAGAAGTTTGTACATAATACACAGAATCAGCCACAAGCTACGGAACAACCTACACACACATACACACGTGTTTCTTAACTCTACTGAAAATCAACCACCTCCAAGTGGCAACAACTGCAATAACCAAACTTTAAATTGTCAAACACCAGCAAGAGAATGAATATTCCAATGAGCAACCAAAAGCCTAACATACACGTGAAATTGTTTAATATCAAAATGCGTGTGTGTACCATACACACTCGACGTGTGTTTAACAGTTTCATAATTTAGAACACCTGTGTACATATACACAGACGTGTAGACTATAGTTCAAATCACGTGCATGTATATATCACATTGTACCTGAATGCTTACGTGACTATAGTTTTTAGAATAACCGTCTACTGCAATACTAACGTGACTATACGATTTGATATTTCTTAAACAGTGCATCATAATACCTTCTTGTCTGATAATAAACATTCATACATTGTTTTTTATGTATACTACATCCAATTTTAACCTTTACAAAAAAATTTTATGTTCATGAATGTTTTCACATACACCCTGTAAGTAATACTGTATCCCGCAGAACACGCTACGCATTGACTGTACTTTTACCTATGTGCCTTGGCCTGCAGATGGTCTAAAGACAGACCGAAACATGTTTCCACAATAAAATACCAATAATTATATAATATTGTTGTGTTTTTGACGTAATAAACTGTTTGTTTTATTGTGAGTACACAGAATCAAAAATATTTGCGGAAAAACGCTTACTTGTCAGACCCAATTTTCAATTTGAATAATGGATATTTTGAACAACATGTTACCCGAAATTCCTTAGTGTTTCCCAAACAGTTCTGGTTTATTACCGAGTATCCTGATATGTTCCTTAATTCACCAGGTACAAAACAACGTCTTTACTTGTTAGAACGCCATTAAAAAGCTATGATACCCTGCTGTACCTGCTCCTCCAGTTAATTTCCAATCGCCATCTCTGAACATCACGTGTAATTGAACAAACTGGCAGGTTAACAGTCGTGAATTACTAATATCAACCAGAACTTATACGCGTTCTGGTCAGGAACTGGTGGAAGAACGGTGACTAGCACGCTGAACCACAGCACAGCCATACTCTTTCTGACTCTATACGAATGTGGAAAGAGTGTCCTTTGAAATATTCCTCTAATGGCTCTTTCCACACTAAGATCTCTGTCGTTAGTACTGGTCTTATTAGTGTTTCCTTGCCTCCGTCCATACGTAGCCACTTCTGAAGGATCACATTGTCGCACGAGCACGGGAAGATCCATGATCATGAGAGAACAAACTATGACCACGTGACACATCTTCATCTTGCCCTTGTCCCTGAATTTGGAGTAGAGAAGACCTGGAACAGAAATTTTGTTGTAGTCATCATTTGAAGAGGCAAAGTTTCTTACAGAGACGCGTAAGGTATTACTGCCAGTAAAATATCCTTCAAAAATTCTAGGCTAGAATACAAAAATTCCCATCTGTAGCTACACTTTCTACATATAGCCATTCCATTGACAAGCTAACTAACTAGTTTCATGAAGCAACGTCTTTATTGAGGAAATCTCAGTTCCTCAAATAGTCCAGATATGGTCTGAATTTTATTGAAACCGAAGGTTAATTTCCGTGTTTACAGCAGCCCACCACTTTTCCTGAGCAAGATCAATCCAATCCATGCCATCGCATCCAATTTATACTAGGAATCGATTTAGTTTTATCCTCCACTGTACGCCTAGCCCTCTCCAATTGTCTGTTTCAGTCAGATGTCTTCACCAGATCCATGGTATGCATTTCTCTACTTTCCTACATGCCCCGCCCTTCTTATCCCCCCGTATTTAGCCACTGTAATAAAGAAGATGCTCTGATTCACTGCTATGTATTGCAGCCCCTTTGGAATCACAATTTCACAATACGCGAATTCAGTCATTCAAGAGAGATACCTCAATACCGACTGAAGTATAGACATCTCTCCAGGGCTCCCAAAAATCGATATGGGGCACAATGGGCCCTTCAATTAAGACCTAGGTACATCGGGACCGTAAGGTCTTGAACCCAATCGGAAATCATAGACATCTCTCTCTCTGTCTGTCTGGTCCCATTTTGCACTTATATTATGGACCATATGCACGCACAACACACTTGGTAACAAAAGTATCCTACTATCTGTTGGCTAAACATTAAAGATGGCCGTCCATTTGACGTTCTTGAAGGGCACAGAAGAAAGGTGAAATACAAGAAAAATAAAAAATTTTCTTACATTTTAAAAAATAATCGGTGTCTGGACTATGGTATGTCAGTAATAACGTAATAACACTGTGGCAAGCTAGCTTATATAGCGTATCTGTTTAAGAAAATTGCCTCTAGGCAGTTGATTTATAGCTCCAACTGTTCTTAGCCTTGGCACTCAGATTGAGGTGAGGGGTCAGCTTTAAGCCTCAGCCCGTTTATCTTTGGGGAAAGAGTTCCCGGTACAGAGGGTGGACGGGCTGCAGAGCCATCCTGACGCTACCGAGAAGAGAGAAATCTTTTGCCTTTACCGGGTAAAGTAAAAGTAAAGTTCACTCTATAATAGGCCACAAATGCCCAGAAGGGGAGTAGATATATAGCTCTACTCTTCTTTAACCTAGGTGCTAGATGTGGTGGGTGGTCAACCCCATGCCCCGGCCACTTTACCTCCGGGAAAGACCCAGTACCCATTGTATAGAGGGCTGGATGGGTCCCAGGATCAGTCTGGATGGGTGCGGAATGTCTCGCCCCCACCGGGATTTGATCCCCGGACCTTCCAACCCGTAGCGAGTCGCTATACTGACTGAGCTATCCCGGCCCCATTATGTTATGTAAGGGACTGGATATTTTGTCATTGTAAATGAGTGTTGTTCTAGCTGAGTAATATATCATTATGGTTAACATTGAAGAATTAATTCATACCACAGAATACTTGATGCTATAGATGAGGTGTCACATATACTGATGTCTTTATAACCGGGTTTGAATATATATGGCATCACATCCCAGAAAATGACAATTTTATTGTGCATGCAAGGGCTTCTTTGTGTGAGGCTCAGTGCTTACATGAACTGTCTTCAAGGATGTTTTTGTCCTTTCCATAATTGGTCTAGGCATACTTCAGGATAACATCCGAAAACACATCGCAACCAGTCTGTTCAGCAGCTTCCTTCACCGATTCTTGTTAGTCGTTACTGAAACTTTGTACCACAGAGTTGAAAAGGCTATCTGGTTATTTGGTGCAACTGATTTGAAATAATAAGCTCTTTGAGGTAAATATGGGTGCATATTGATCATGTATAACCCAACATCCTTAATCTGTGACCAGCCAAATGCAGGTCAGAGATGAAGCACCCAATTTAAAGACCAAGGATGTGATAATGTGCTGCTTCTGAAGGCAGTGATAGTTAATTGTAGAGTAATGGTGAATGATGATTAGAAGGAAAACTGAAGTGCTCAGAGGAAACCGGCTCCCCTATTACTACATCCACCAGGAATCTCACATGGAGTCGGGTTTAAACTTGAGGCTCTGGAATGGAAAGCCAAACATTTATCTAAGGTAGAGCACAGCAGTGAATAAGGTGTATGCATACTAAGTCAACAAGATTTTTGGGTATTCTAAATTCATTTAAATTTGTTCATGTTTGTTTTTAAATACTTTTTGTTAGTTGTTAATTAAGGAACAAAATTTTGATTAAAATATTAGCATGATCCTGATTTCTGTCCTTTTATTTCCTAAATAGTATAATGTTATTGCGGAAGGAAGAGGTGAAGCTAGTGGGACAGCTCATTCTGAATTGCCCTGTGTGCAGGTGGGTTTCTGAACTGATGAAGAATGAGACATTGCAAGTGAAAATGAAAAAGTCTCGCTCTGCTGCTGTCCTGGCTGCAAAAAGTGGATGCTGGGGGGTAAAACATTTAAAGCTAAGAGTATTGATAAAATTTTGCCTTTACTTAAACAGTGTTACCGAAGATGGATGAGGGATTGAGCTGAAGCTCCATCTGTATTCTCCACGTCTTGCTTAATGTCAATTATTTTTCTGTTTTATTTCTTCATAATTCTGCCATTTGTCAACTTTTACAACAAAACTTACTTTGTTCATTTCTTATTTCCCAGCTACTTGTTACATATGAATTGCTCCAATGATAATGAGTTTTTTGTTGTGAAGACGTAGAGTTTTCAGGTTTGAGATCCATATGTGGGCAATTGCTGGATATGTGCTGACAGACAAAAACTAGTGACCCCCTGGTTGAACATGTGCCAAGTGTTTACACCCATAATTTCTTGAGCATGTGTCTGATAACTCACACATGTCACATTTTAGTGTTAGGGGACCTGATCTCAGGATAAAGCACTGAACTGTCATTCAGAATGTTATGTGTTCGATCCCCAGTCAAATTTGTGCACATTTTGCTGCTCAAAAACAGAAATCTTTATCTCTACCTGAGAATGTGAAGAATATCAGGCATTTCATTTGCAGCGGACATCAAACTCTACGCCCCCACAGTTGACCATCTTTCTTTCTTTCCATTCACTGGAGATAACAGAATCTGCTCTGTGGATTCTGTTCTCTTGTCCATGGAGAGAGGCAAGGAAGACTGGACAAAGCAAATCTGGAGGTAGTAGACAAACATCCAGCCACATTTTAAGGTCTTGTGGTTTGGAAAATGACATAAATATGTTCTTTGGCTCTTCTTTCTGATGTATTGAAACTATTTTTAGAGAAATTAAGTTTATTATAAATAACATAGAAATTTCCGTCAACACAACTATAATTATGTAGGTTAAAATTACTACAACATGTTTCGACCCTTGGGGTTCATCATCAGGTCGAGCTTAGGAAACTATTTTTACATCACTTTTCTTGCCGTATTGTTTTTCATTTGCAAATGAAAACCAATACAGCATAAAACAATACGGCAAAAAAAGTGATGTAAAAATAGGTTCCTAAGCTTGACATGATGACCCCCAAGGGTCGAAACATGTTGTAGTAATTTTAACCTACATAATTATAGTTGTGTTGACGGAGATATGTTATTTATAATAAACTTAATGATTTTCATACAATGGGATGAATTCTATTAGTACCTTTAGAGAAAGTAATTGATGTAACTTTGCAAGAGGGTAACCTTGAGGTCACAGTAATGAGGGAGTGCCACCATAGCACTGCCCATGAAGGAATTATTATCTTGTTTACAAAAGGTCATAAAATTAGAATACCAGTTTGTAGTGAAATTGTACTGAATAACTTGAGATGTGAAATAAGCGTAGTGTAGTGACTGTTTTTCTTGTGTTTAACAGAGATGACTGGTGAAAGTCCAACACTGTCTGCAGTGAGGGATATTGTGCATGATGTTGGGAAGTTTCAGCACCTGATGAACTCTGAACACTGCTCAATGTGCAATCAAAATATCCTTTCTTTTCCATTTGCTTCTTGCAATTAACTGAAACAAAATGGTCAGTACCAGGATTCTAATAATGTCTTTCTTTTTTCTTTTTCCTTGTTGTTGTAGAAATAGTGCTCTGCTTCTCTACTGGTGGTTTTCGGATTTAAACCCACTTCCACAATGTGTGGGAGATAACATGGTAGCAGAAACGGCAGGTACATCACCACCAGTATGAAGCCTGCCAGTAGATATACTGAGCTATTTCCATCCATCTCCCACCCTCACATATCATCTAAGTTGTATCATAATGTTATCTTCCCATGCTCTGTGACTTCCATTGGGCCACTTAAAATAAATTTTCCTACAAAAATTTTTTGTGCATTCCTTGTTTATCACAGATTGATTGTCCTAACAATACTATGGTACCTACATAGGCCATGGAGTTCCTCATTACATAACATTCTAAACTACCCAGTTGCTTCAGCCTTTGTGCATTCAAATATTGTTCTGAGCATTTGGTTTTCAGATACTTGTAATTTATGTTTTACCTTCAAAATAAGAAACCATGTTTCACAACCACATAAAATGAGAGGCAGTGTTCACAGACTGCTTCCATGAAATAGCAGGATATCATATCTACCCAAATGTAAGCTGAACCCCCATTTACAATCTTCAGTTGTCAGGACAATACCAAAATTTACAGTGGCCAGGTTTTGTACGTCACTTATGCATGCTTAATAGTATGGAATTACATACTCATCAGAGGTAAAATATTGGAGTGTATTGCTGTAAGATTACAAGCACATCAATGACACCGCTATCACTAGAAGAGTTTTCTTAATGAGCTCTCTCCCACAGAACATCGTCCTATGTTCTATTTGTGTTATATTTTAAACCCCTTGATGATGAATTCTGATCACATTTTCGAACTAGTCTTAATCCATTGCCCAAGCAACACTTCAGATTGTCTTCTTATGTTTCCATCTGGTGTTTGTGGGCAGTTCCAGATAGCAGTCATTCTCCATACAAGTGACATAAGTCACTCTTTGACTTGTTTTGATAACTAATATATCAGGAACCTGCAACTGAAAAATCATGCTTCATGGTATGATCATTAGACATTACGTGACCCTTGAAAGCATTTAACAGCAGCATTCTTCTTTTCTCTAGAAAAGTACCTGATCTTCTGTCCCAGAATTCTCTCAGCCATTTGAGCAGGAGTTCTTCTGACAAAAACCCTTTCATGTTAGGTTTAGATATTCCACTAAGAAGCTTGTACTTCAAACAATTCTTTCTCTTCAGAAAAACAAATGGTGTAATTTTCCTCCCATCAGACAGAACTTAAAGCTTTGCAGTTCTTCTCAATTTTTCATGT
>Ga0123355_10020171_pt1 | contig 10635 bp, 8 predicted proteins | sample TergutEmb28metaG_3_FD_89872 | JGI IMG/M metagenome (GOLD analysis project Ga0123355, IMG submission 89872) | Embiratermes neotenicus P1 segment gut microbial communities from Petit-Saut dam, French Guiana - Emb289 P1 | ecosystem: Host-associated > Arthropoda: Insects > Digestive system > Gut ... | reverse complement strand
GGAGACCTAGGCGTAGATGGGTGGATATTAGGATGGATCTCCAGGAGGTGGGATGTGGGTATATGGACTGGACTGGGCTGGCCCAGGATAGAGACAAGTGGTGGACGCTTGTGAATGCAGTAATGAACCTTCGGGTTCTGAGAAATGCGGGGAATTTCTTGACTGGCTGAAAACTAGTTAGCTTCTCAAGAAGGACTCTGCATCATGGAGTAAGTAAGTAAGTAAGTAAGTAAGTAAGTAAGTAAGTGTATCTCGTTGGTTTTATTATAAGAATATATCACGATGCATGGTCCTATGAATGTCAAATTCGTGAGTGAAGCTAAATCCCCCTGATACGCCTCCAAGGCATATACAGGGAAAACTTTACCTTTACCCACTGGAAGTACACAGACCTTGTTTTATGTCCATTTGTTTTACATCTGTTTGCTTTACACCCTTCTGCTTTAACACCCCTTGCCAATTCACACCACTTCTTCATTTACACCCTCTCATTTTAGGTTTAACACTCTTCAGGTGGCTGGGTTCTATGTAGGTTATTCGGAAAGTAAGTACCGTCTGCGCATATCTCTCACGCATCCTCGAGATTGTCACTTTGCGCATGTGCAGTGACTTCCTCTATCAATTGAGAAGCCACAGACACCATTTCGTGAATTTTGTGTTATGTTTATGTTTGTTCCTGTGCGTTAAACATGTTTAAGACAATTGAAGGGGCCGCCGACTGTGAAATACGATCTGCAATTCATTTTTTGAACACTAGGAATGTGCTACAAAGTGAGATTCATCACCAGATCTGTCAAGTGTATGGTGACAATGTGATGAGTGATGGCATGGTTAGGAAATTGGTTCGGATGTTCAATGAAGGATGAAAGAACATGCACGATGAGGCGCGAAGTGGGCGTCCATCTTTGGTGAATGATGATTTGGTGCAGAAGGTCAACGAAAGAGTGCGTAACGACAGACGTTTCACAATTTCTGATCTGTTCCTGCACTTTCCTATGATTTCAAAGACTCTACTCTATGACATTGTCAGTAGTCATTTGGGTCGCAGGCGGCCGCATTCTGTGAGGAGGGTATACAAAAACTTGTGCCCCGCTACGATAAATTCCACAATAATGGCGGCGAATATGTGGAAAAATAGTTTGAAGACTGTAGAATCTGGTAACAATAAAATTTTATACGAAACCTTACTCGATTTTTTTTACAGCGAAATGGTACTTACTTTCTGAATAAGCCTCGTATTATGCTAATCCCTCATTTCTAACGAGAATATCATTTTGGATTTATGCCTTTATGTTTTATACCCACTTTCTCATGAACATGACTAGGGCCTAAAATAAGGATTTGGTGTATATTTATAACTTCCCCACAGTAAATGTTTACATCTTTAAATCAACACAATTCTGCCTGCCTGCTCCAAGGTCAGACAAGCAGTGACCATGTCATGCCAACTGCAGCTCTGAATGGTTTTAGGTAGCTCAGTTAGCAATTAATCTGGTGTTATAACTAAATCGGTGGCTACAAGAAGCTACTTTACCTATTCTACACCATCACCCTTTGTAACTTCGTTGTCCCGACGTACTCAGTCTGGTAGGTGATCCTCTTTTGGGAAATGGGTGTGGTTCACCGAATCACATATAGTTTTAATTACAAGGTGGTTCAAATATGACCAGGACTGATTTGTGTGTAAACAAGCCACACTGCGCATGTGCAAGTAAGTGTTTGTCAATTCAAAAAAAATCAGTCCCAGGCATATTTGAACCACCTTGTATTTCTTTTTTACTTGTTGTTTTATTTACTCAATTTATTGTTGATAAAATGAAAAAAAAAAGTCATGCTGTATCGCGTTACACAACTAAACCATATTTTACTAAAATAACACAGTTATTTGTACTCCCTCACTCACACCGCCCGTAAGCGACTGACTTCTGCACTGGACTGCTAGCGTCCGTTATCAGCTCCTGACCATTTCTTCGTTTAAATCCCTCCCCTCCTACCTATCACCAACGGTTCTGAATATACGTTGACAGATCAAACTACAACGCATGGCCATGAACCGTCCGTAACTGACGCCAGCAATCCTAAGAAACAAGTATATCAAAAATGTTCGGCTACACTATATATTTGAATCCTACACCTTAGCACAAACAACATTAACTTACAGATAAGAACAGTTCTACTGTAATGACTGCCACTGTTTCAAGCGGTTTGAATTTCTGCAACACATCGGTACCAAGAACCGGTTGCAGCGGCTGTGATTCGTCATCTCCACCAGCACTGACACTAAGAGAGGGATCAAAAAACACTCCTCCCTACAGAAAAAAGAAGACAGGTAAATAACTGTTAGTATTTATGACCCACAGGATACAACCACATCTATAAAAACTAAGCACATTCATAATCACATAAGGATTCAATCAAAAAATGCTACAAGAACTGAGAAAACACTTTTCATACTTCTTCTTCTTCTTCTTCTTCTTCTTCTTCTTCTTCTTCTTCTTCTTCAGGCAATGAACTTCCTTTAGTGTTTGAAAGTTATGGTCTTCTCAACGACATCTTTCCATTTCCCTCGATCCTGGATGCAGGTTATCCAATTTTTAACCTTCATTTGGCAAATGTCCTGTTTAACGTTATTCCCCCCTTGGTACTTGGGTCTTCCTTGTGATCTATTGGTTAGGGGATTCCATTTAAATATCTTCTTGACTGTTCTGGTACCTGGCATTCTTTGTACATGACCAAACCAGCTTAGTCTTTGAGCTTTAATATAAATGACTACATGTTTATGTTTTATCAGTTTATCTAGTTCTTCATTAGTTTTAATCCTCCATATTTGATTTTCTTTTGTAGGCCCATATATTCTTCTTAAAATTTACACTTTTCATACAGCTCTACAGAAGTTCAATAGTTCAAATATAGCACTTCAATATATGCAAATTATAAACTGGCTGCAGTCACAGAAAAGCTGGGATAAGACTAATCTCTAACCTTTATCCTGCTAAGGTGGAGAATATGGTGAGCTCCTAATAATGCCAGCAGATGGCAGATGGGATTTAATTCGGCATTTAAAGGGCTAATCCAATACAGTACAAATCACAATGATAACACCATTGTGTCCTAAAAGATACAATAATGCATACCACAAATTGCACTTTTCATGGGCAATTTAATGTAAGGTTGAATTATCGTATATCATAAGAAGCCTGTAAAAAAACTGCCCCCCACCCGATGATGCACAAAACACTCTTGAAAGGTATCCGGCAAAGTAAAACAAGCTACAACAAATTCAGTGGTTGTAATATGCAGGGTGATCCAGGCGGAACAGTAAATATTTTAGGAGGTGGTAGTATGGACTATTCCGAGTAAATAAGTTTACATAAACATGTGTCCAATTTTCAATGGGTGTGGAGACACAGCTGTTTGAATGTTATGCACAAAAAGCCTTACAAAAGTTATGAAGGAAAGACAAATGATGTATTGATTGCATTCATTTGTTATGTAAATGATCTCAACAAATTGCAACAGTTCAAAGTAAGTGTTCAAAAATCCCACCACCAACTTCAGTGCACTTTTCAACCCTCTTGGCAACAGTACGTGTAGCTCTCCTGAGGTCGTCTTGGCGTTCTTGCTTTATGAGGGCAGCACTGTTCATAATGCGAGTGACCAATTTGTCTCTTGTGTTTACTTTTTCCTTGTAGACTTCACCTTTCATCCATCCTCACAGACATTCACACCCATTGAAAATTTGACACATGTTTATATGAACTTATTTATTCAGAATAGTCCATACTACCACCTCCTAAAATATTTACTATTCCTCCTGAAACACCCTGTATACTGAACAGTGATTATATATGTTGAAATTAGTTGACTTTGCACAGTTTCATTCCTTTATGTTTTCTGGAGTTACAACTTGAAAAAATGCAACATACGGTGAAAAAAAAAGGATTCAATATTTAAAAGAAAATGAGGATGCATAGTTTATGTTGCAAACTTTATGTTGTTTGAACTCTGCATTGTGATATACCTATGTAATAAGAACCAACAAAATACACACTTGTTATACTAATGATTTAATTTGAATTATATTGTCTTCGACGCGTTTTGAACATCCGAGTGTTCATCCTCAGGAAGACTTGTACACGCCGTTTCATGGTATTTCTTTCACGCATCCATATAAGCAGTTCTGGTTGATGGCAGGATGTGCCACATGGATTCATGAAAGAAATACCATAAAACGGCATGTACAAGCCTTCCCGAGGATGAACACTTGGATGTTCAAAACGCGTCGAAGACAATATAATTTGAATTAAATCATTAGTGTAAAATTGTGCATTTTGTTGGTTCTTATTACATCGGTATTTATGTTGCAAATAATGTCATGTCACAGGCCAGCAAGCAGCACAGTGCTTGGCACTATTCACATTTGCTCTGAACAAGGGTCCACATGGTTTAAATTAAGGTACTGCAGTTGATCAAATTTTTATTCACTACATACCGTATATTCTCGAATCTAATCCGCACCCTTTTTACACTTTCAGAGGGCTAAAAAATCAGATGCAGATTAGAATCGCGTGCGGATTAGATTCGCGGTCATGAGCTGGATTTTGGAAAAACGATAGAGCCGCTGTACGTGCCGTAAGAACAATACAATAATTTATTATTTTATTTATTATTTATAACATATATTTATAATTTATTGTTCATCAGACTCGCTGTCATCACTCTTAACTGAATCATTATGCATCACCCAGTCACTATCATCTTTATCTTCACCATCGTCCTCCCACAGCTGCGGATTAGAACCGCAAACTAACTTTTTTTTGTTTAAGAAATCGGCAAAAACTAGTGCAGATTACATTCGGGTGCGGATTAGATTCAAGAATATACAGTACATAAAAGTCACTGGAAATGGTTTTATTCAGCTCGATGCAACAAACACAGTCACATGAAACTGAAAGTACCACATCCAGAATGCCCTTTCTTTTTTAATCACCTTCAGAGCAAGAATATTACTACACACTTTTTCCTTGAACACGCACCACAAGTATTGGGTCCAATAATTTTACTTGCACTCATAGCACACCACGCTCCAACTATCATGTAACGGCACTTCATGAATTAAGTCGGGAAACTTTATAGAACGCACCCTTTGTTATGGCTCAAACAACAAAAAACAATAAAATTTTTCAGTCGAACACAACTTATATTCTCGATCAGATGCATAGGCCACATGTTGGGGATTAATTAGCTAATCCATCAGCAGGCCTTTTATACAAGACAAACAGCAAGGAAATACAATGACATATCAACATCAGTACATTCGTTGTGAGTTCACTTTGCAATCTCGCATTTACAAGTTATTATTACAATAGAACTGAGACACTTATAAAATACAAATAAATACCATACCTCAGTCAGTAACACAACATTTATTTTATATACAATGGTATATTTGTCAGGGCAATACGTTTCGACCTAGTCAGTCATCCTCAGGCCCTCCAAGAAAACAGATCCAAGAACTGTCTAGTTTTTCTGCATTGTGGGATCCCAGCACTTACAAGTTTCAGTTACAGAAGCAATGGTATATGAGCTTGTATAAATTGAACTTGTTGTGTGACGGTTTTAACTTAAAATTAGAGACTTATCCGATGTGGCAGTACATTAAAATCACTGTATATAAAAGAAAGTATAAAAATATTTTAGTTTTAAAATTTTTTGTCAAGCAAGGTGGATTGTTAAAAAGATAGAACATTAAAATAACTATATAAAGGATGTAGTGGGTCCCTGTCACCACGGCGTGGCACATCCTCAGGTTGCGAATAGAGGAACGGCCTCCGATAAAGAGGGTAGCTGTAAATAAATTGAATAAGCAGTCACAGACAGCTGACGAGGGGTGGTCCTCCAGCTTGGGGGTTGGGCGAATTGTTAACAACCCCTCCCTGTAAAAAATTTTGTTAAGAAACACTCACATGCGGGATGACAGGTGGCAGACGCTTGTGGGTGCGGCAATGAACCTTCGGGTTCCGTGAAATGCGGGGAATTTCTTGACTAGCTGCAAACCAGTTAGCTTCTCAAGAAGGACTCTGCACCATGGAGTAAGTAAGTATATGAAGGATCGCTTTACATTATGGTTTTCAGAATGTGAACTTTTATGGGGTTTGTTTATTGTTTGTCGATGATGTGAGGAGCTGATCTTCTTCTTTGGTGGTGTGGAGGATGACCGACTAGGTCGAAACATGTCACCCTGACATATATACCATTGTATATTAAATAAATGTTGTGTTATTGACTGACGTACAGTATTTATTTGTATGTTGTAACACTTCGGGATGGAAAGCTTCAAACTTAAGAAATGTATTAATATAAAAATTAAAAATCACTATTAGGGTTAAAAATAACAACAGTGACACAAAAATAATATAAAAAGGTATTCAAATTTATGGCAGGACAAAAAGAAAAATACAAGGAAGAAGACATCCTATACTATTCACGAGGGGGGGGGTTATAAACCAGCAAACGTCAAATAAGACTAAGACTAGATACCGACACCTTTTTGTATCGGTGCAAGCACAATCAGATCACTGAATAAGCCAAGATCTATGTAACATGACAGCTGAGAGGAATTGACAAATGGTATCTGCCAGATAAACTACAGATCCAGTATCAGATTAACAGCAAGGAAAAAGGAAAGTCTCTGGCAGGAAATTAGTTAAGAGATTTAATACACTTTCCCTTGCCAGTGAATGCACATTCTTGTTACTGTCCTTTGTTGTAGAAAACGTAGCAAATTTGAACCAATTCAGAAACACACAGAGTAGACAGGGGACTTAAACGTTACACCCATGTATCAAATGCTTACTTCACTATTTACCAGCAAGGTATGCACTATGTAGGAACCAGTTTCTACCATGCTCAGCCATCTAAATCTTAAACCATGACATAAAAGTATTTCAGTCAGCAGTACAATATAGCTTAGCTCATTCCTTCTACTCTGTAGAATTTTTATTCAACAAAAATCTTATAAGTAATGTGTATATTATTCAGCAATTCTGACACACTACTGAACTACATTTTTGGTTGGTCTGTTATTGTCTTATAACATGAACATAGATACAAAAACCATGCATTTCATATCTGTACTATACCATATTATATTAATATCAAGGCATTTTCTACCTCCTTGTACTATAAAGGACCTACAAAAATTATATTCTATTCTACTCTATTCTAGGAACCTGTGCCAAAAACATTTAATGCCCTACAATTCAATTCTGATGTTTCATTTTACTTGCAAACATGGACCCATGTTAGGCTCTGTGGCTCCATTTTATTGACAGATTCATGAAAAGTAGATAAAGTAGTTTAATTTGAGTGACACCAACATCAGGATCCCAAGACTTATTTCACTGGCAAAAACTCAACTTAAAAATTGTGATGGTAAGGTTACGCTTTCAGGTCTCACTTTGAAGAATACTGCAATAGATACTTCAAAAATTTTACCATGTAGTTTCACACCTTATGTTAAGTCCGGCAATGAATCATGGAAGGCTCAGGTGGATAGTCACCTGCCCCTCACTGCAGAGGCCTGTTATACCCCAGACCAAACCCTGTGGGATTTGTGGCACTGGGGCAAGTCTTCCTATCGGACTACTTCAGTTATACCTTGTCACTAACATTCCATCAGTGTTCCACACTCAACTTTTCATTCATCTACCATCAATGCTACACTACATTGGCACATGATGGCATTGCATAATATGTTAAACATTTACTCTCTCTCTTTTTTCTTGATTAACACAGCCTATGTCTGCTTGACACCTTGGTTGCATATACGTCTATACATTCGCAACCACCACCTGCGTTGGGTCAATTTCAGTGTTAGTATCCTCGACTTTCCGCCCATCCTTTTAACGCTCCTTCAATGCCATAAATAACGTATATTATATTATCATGCTCAATTGTAAATGTTTACGTTAAATTTTATTATTTTTTTTTTTTTTAGATGTTCCTGCACGTGCACTAGCATACAGTTGGTTACAAGGTAAATTATTGGTCACCGTATTCTGGAGAAAACCTAAGGCGGCGTTTCCAGCAAACGACATCAAATGACTCGTGTTAATTTTATTAACACAGAGCCTCTAACCACTCCATATATTTAAATAAAAGCGTAAAAAGCCTACATAAGAAACCCACTTACCCCACTCGATGTATTCAAGTCCCTACTGAGACTAACCATAACGTTGAAGCAATCTCGTTAAGCGTTAAGAACAGGCTATACGTTACTCCTCAATTCTCTATCTACAGACATTGTAGCTGCCGTTTAATCACTTATGCACGCCTATGTCACGACTAATACCTTCGCATGATGCATTACAATCATACTCTCATTGTTTACAAACGTGATGTGAGAAATGGAAACTGAAATGAAACGATACGAACATGTGCGTTTCTATTCTTAGCTTTCGTTCATCAATGACTGCACAGGTCATTGCATTCAGCACAGATTGATACAGTGTAGACATTCAGTATTTGAAGTTTTCCTTTGTCGGCGCTATGACGCCGAGTAGATTGGTACAGAGTACAGATTACCCGAGCCCCACAGACATACGGAACGCTGTAATCCGTGATACGAACCGGTACCGTATAACCCAAGGTCTTCTATGTGAACTAGCTCTGGTGACCGTAGAATGGTGCCAGGAACTAGATATTCTGTGATGCCAGGGAACGTATCGTACATCTGTGTGATTTGTTTTATAGGTTATGCTCAGCAAGTGCAATATACTTCTGGTCATCATTTATGTTTCCGTACTTCAGCACCTGCTTATTCTGATCCTACTTGATATAAATGTAGCGAATTTAGAACTTTTGTATATGAAGAGATTTGTAACGAAAGCTTAAAGCATGTTTGTGAGGGAACGCGCTTTCTCATCAATGTCAATGTTCATGATTTTCTACAGTTTAGGAATTCCAGCTTCATCGTACGTGATTGAATTAGGTGACTAACATTATAAGTAGCAGTTAGATGAGGTATTTAGTATCAGACGTAGAGTGAGGAATTACATCACACATTCTACTCAGAAAATCTTTTACCAGAGGAGTGAAAGCCTAGCGATGTCATATATGCAGACATATGTCATTCGGACTACCAAAATGCTCTCGGGGGAATGGAAATAAAGTAAAATTTCATGCAGCCAATCAGGTTGATATAGTGCCAAAACTAGACACGTATTCAAGTGGTGCCTAGTTCATCTATTTTTATCAAATGTTTGGAAAATTTTGGGCGCCGGCATTTGCTTCGAAACGACAAAATATAATAGAACACGGTTTATTTGCAGGTCCAGTAAACAAACCAACTCGATGTCCTGGATTGTACTGTGGGCGAGAATTGTTACCAAATGGTAGCTGGAGTAGTTGTGGTGCATGCCCACGTGGATACAGGACAGATGGTTTATCAGTATGCATCGAATGCAACAACAGTCCTGAATTCTATGATTGGTTGTATCTTGGTTTTATGGCATTACTCGCACTTGTCTTGCATTGGTTCTCTATAGATACGGCTTCTAAGAGAAGAAGGTAATTTCACAATAACAGTAATGTTGTTTTTACTATCCCAAATGTGACTAAAGAAAGATGAAGGTAAAACTTTATCTACGCTTGAAGCTGGTAAGAGTGGAAGAAGGTATGGAGTGGTTTTGATATTATATGCATAAGATATCACAACGTAGTCTGCAAAAACCATATTCTGTCACACTGAGTCTGTAACAAGACATATATTCTTCAAAGAAGAAAGCTACTGAATTCTGATAGATATGGATACAGGTAAGATGAAAAGTAGTCACCTCAACTTAATCAAGCACTGAGCCATGTATGGGAGAGCAGAAGTATATCTGAATATAGCTGAGGCAGTTGGTCATTGGCTTCTTAATGCAGAAGGCCAGGTTCAGTCACAGGGCAGTCCATGTGGGAGTTACAGTTCACAATATAGCAATGAGGCAGGCTTCCTCTAAGTACTCTTAGTTTTCCCTTGCCAATGCTCCTGCTCTATATTCAGTTTCATTTATCATTCACCAGTGCCATAACTTGGATACTGACAGCATTGCTAAATAAGCCAGCACAACAGAAATTCACATACAATGTAGCTCAATGCTAGATTAAGGTGAGTGACCAAGTTCATACCTCTTGGCTTGCATCCAGAGTCCATTATCCATGGGCTGAGGAGCCTGGAGAGTTCAGGACCTTGTCTGGACGCTTGGGAAAACAAAGATATGTTCCCTGTTTAAAAATGACACCCTGATTCCTCAGTCATCCACCTTGTGGTATAGACATTTTACAACTAAATAATTCCAGCTCTTTACAGACATGGAAGATGAATGGTTTATGTGGGTGTGCAGATGTGTCATTCGAACCACTAAAATGCTCTCGGGGGGAATGGAAATGAAATAAAATCTCATGCAGCCAATCAGGTTGATATAGTGCCAAAACTAGACACATATTCAAGTGGTGCCTAGTTCAGCTCTTACTTACTTACTTACTCCATGGTGCAGAGTCCTTCTTGAGAAGCTAACTGGTCTGCAGCTAGTCAAGAAACTCCCCGCATTTCACGGAACCTGAAGGTTCATTACCGCACTCACAAGTGTC
>Ga0123355_10020170_pt1 | contig 10636 bp, 9 predicted proteins | sample TergutEmb28metaG_3_FD_89872 | JGI IMG/M metagenome (GOLD analysis project Ga0123355, IMG submission 89872) | Embiratermes neotenicus P1 segment gut microbial communities from Petit-Saut dam, French Guiana - Emb289 P1 | ecosystem: Host-associated > Arthropoda: Insects > Digestive system > Gut ... | reverse complement strand
CAGCTACCACGCAAAATATCTTGACGGCGGAAAGTCGGAAATTCAAATCCCTGCAAAGATAGATGAAAAAACAGCACAACAAGCGAGAGAACTGGCAATAAAAGCGTATATGGCACTTGACTGTGCAGGGTTTGCCAGAGTAGATTTTTTTCTTGAAAACAAAACAAATAATATATATATAAGCGAGATAAATACGATTCCGGGGTTTACAAAATTCAGCATGTTTCCACTGCTTTGGCAAGGTGCCGGCGTGATGTATGCAGAGTCGCTTGAAAGGATTGTGAGGTTAGGCTATGAAAGATATAATGCTAAAAATAATAGGCAAACAGCTTTACTCTGAAATGGAAGAAGTTCAGTTAGAGTTCATTACAGAGGGGCAAATATACGAAAGCGGCAAATCGTTGTATCTTGAGTATGAAGAAAGCGAATTTTCGGGAATGCCGGGATGTAAGACGAAGCTGGAATTTAAAGAAAATGAAATTAAAATGAGCAGACTTGGTGATGGAATAGGCATTGACACAGAAATAGAATTTCGAAAAGGCAAGCGTTACAAAGGATATTACGAAACGCCTTTCGGAGCTGTCGAAATGGAAGTGCTTACAAACGAAATAGAAAACAGTTTGTCGGCAGACGGCAGCGGAAGTGTAAATATAGATTACGATATTTGCCTCAAAGGACTTTCCGAAGGCAGAAATAAGTTAAATATCGAAGTTATGTAGATAAAGAACGAGCAAGAAAAGGAGAAAACCAATATGATGAACAAAAAAGCAAAAAAAGCGATTGTAATAATAATAGTTATCGCAATGCTGCTGAGCTCATTTTCATTTGTACTTTTTCTTACACCTGTACATGGTGCGGAAAGAGCCAATCTAAGCGAAACAACCGGATCGGCACAAGAATCAAACCGACTGACGGCGCAAGAATTACAGCTTTTGAGAGAGCGGCTCAGCGATCTTGAGAGATACATTAGAGTTATACATGAAAACTACAAAGATGAAGTTGAGTTAAGAACACTTGTTGATGGTGCATTTGAAGGTGCAATCAATTCACTCGGCGATCCGTTCAGCAACTTTTTTGCAGATGTAGAAGAAGGGCAAGATTTCATCGAAAGCGTTACAGGTGAATTTGTAGGTATCGGAGTAGTTATTTCGACAAATGCAGACGGATTTTGCAGAGTAGATGAAGTCTTCGTAAGAGGTCCTGCGGAAAGAGCCGGGATAAGGCCGGGCGACCTAATCTTTAGGATTGACGGAGAAGATGTTACAGAACGAAGCATAAGCGAGATAAGCAGTATGCTGAGAGGCGAAGAAGGCACGAGAGTGTCGGTAACAGTCCAAAGAGACGGGGTTCAAAGAACGTTTACGGTAACAAGAGAAACGGTCAGCAGAACAACGATAGATTATGAAATGTTAGAAGGAAGCGTGGGATACATCGTCATAAAAAGCTTCGCAGACCGCACCACGAGAGAGTTTCGAGAGGCAAGAGCAAATCTTGTAAGAGAAGGCGCAACATCGCTTATTATCGATTTAAGAAATAACGCAGGCGGGTTTGTACAGGTTGCAGTAAACATAGCAGATGAACTTATTTCAGACGGTTATATAATGCATTACGTGCAAAGAGGAAGAGTAATACATACGCATTCTGCATCCGGCAGATCTGTTACACCGCTTGAAACAATAGTTTTGGTAAACGAGTTCAGTGCAAGTGCGTCTGAAATACTGGCAGGAGCGCTTCAAGACAATAATGTGGCTGAACTGGTAGGAACAACGACATTTGGAAAAGGTGCGGCGCAGATGCCGATACATACGAGCGAAAGACAGCTATCCATGCTATCCATGTTTTACTTTGTTACGCCTGATAAAAATGAAATACATGGTGTAGGTATCACGCCTGACCATGTCGTGAGAAACGGTCTTGGCGAATACAGAGCGTATGCGATGGCTATATTTGAGATGTTTGCACCGTTTGCAGAAGATGCAAGACCGGCGCCGGGAGATACAGGTCTTAATGTTTTTGCTGCACAGCAAAGGCTTATGCTTTTAGGTTACGACGTTAGCATTACAGCTCAAATGGACGAGGCTACGGTAGAAGCGATAAAACGCTTTCAAAGGGAACAAGGCTTATGGCCGGGCGGAGTGTTAGACTTTACGACGCAAAGAAGAATAAATGAAGTAACGTTAGCATATATAAGCAATGAGTCGGAAGAAGACTTACAACTGTTAAAAGCCATAGAGCTACTTAGATAAAAGGAGAATTTTTAAATGCCGTCAACTATAGGTTTCGATTCAGCAAAGTACGTAGAAGAGCAGTCGAAATATATATTAGAGAGAGTCGAGCAAGGATGTGCTGAACGCCTTTATTTGGAATTTGGCGGCAAACTTGTAAATGATAAACACGCCATGAGGGTGCTTCCGGGATTTGATGAAAACGCAAAAATAAAGCTTCTTTGCAAGTTAAAAGATAAAGCGGAAATAGTTATATGTGTATACGCAGGCGACATAACGACGAACAAAACAAGGCATGATTTTGGAATAACTTATGACCTTGAAGTATTACGCCTTATTGACGTATTCAGAAAGTACGAACTTTCTATCAACAGCGTTGTTGTCACGAGATATGAAGATCAACCGGCAGTAAATATGTTTTTAAACAAGCTTACGAGGCGAGGAATTAAAACGTACAAACATGCATACACTAAAGGTTATCCGACAGATGTTGACATGATCGTAAGTGAGGACGGCTACGGCGCAAACCCTTACATAGAAGTAACGAAGCATCTTGTAGTAGTAACGGGACCCGGTGGCGGAAGCGGAAAACTCGCAACATCGCTATCACAACTTTATCATGATTTCAGACGAGGGATAAGGTCGAGCTATGCCAAATTTGAAACATTTCCAATTTGGAATTTGCCTTTGAAGCATCCTGTAAATGTTGCCTATGAAACAGCAACAGTAGATTTAAGAGATGTAAGTATGATAGATCCGTTTCATTTGGAAGAATATGGCGTTATGGCAGTAAACTATAACAGAGATATAGAGGCTTTTCCTATTGTAAAAAGGATCATAGAAAAGATAATTAAGAACGAGACATTATACAAGTCACCGACAGACATGTGCGTAAACAGAGTCGGTTTCAGCATTACAGATGATAATGTCGTAAGATATGCGGCACAGCAAGAAATAATAAGACGCTACATAATAGCAAAATGCAACTACAAAAAAGGCAAGATAGACGAAGAGGCACTGAATCGCTCAAAAGTATTGATGGACGATGCGGGGCTGACAATAGAAGACAGACTCGTTGTAACTCCTGCAAGAGAATATGCGGAATACAAGAGAAATTGTGATTCGAAATATGAAAATGTAGTAATTATGGCTATAGAAATGCCGGACGGGACAGTCATTACAGGCTGAAGCTCTCGCAGAATGGTAGCGGCGGCGGCGGCAATTTTAAACGCCGTAAAGAAACTGACGGGTCTGACAGACGATGTACATATGATATCTCCTACAGTTTTATCGACACTGCAAGATTTGAAAACAAACATATTAAATCAGGAACGTGCAAGCTTGAATTGCGAAGAAGTTATCACGGCACTTACTATCTCTGCTGCCCATAACTCTTCGGCGCAAGAGGCAACCGCAAGTCTTACGAAGTTAAACGGGTGTCGAGCACACTGTACGGCAATCCTTTCGGACAAAGACGAAAACACGCTTACAGCACTTGGAATAGATGTGACGAGTGATCCGGAATATATTACAACCAACTTGTATTTTGGTTAACGTCATACAGCCGAAAATAATAACTGTTTTTGAGAGAATTAAATGAGTAAAAAACTGATGAAAACTAAACGAAAAGTTAATATGATTACAGCACTGCTTGTTATTGCAATTATATTTATACCGCAAGCACCGGCATATGCGTTGCCGGGAAACCCGGAAAATGCTGTGCAAGGACAGCAATCTCTTTCTGAGCAAATGCGGGAACTGGAAAGATATCTCAGAGTTATCAGCGAAAACTTCAAAAGCGAAGTTGACTTAAATACATTGATTGACGGAGCGTTCAAAGGTGCAACAAATGCGCTTGGCGATCCATACAGCATATTTTACGGAAACACAGCAATTCCGGAACCTGAAAACAGAGTGATAGGTGAATATGTCGGTATCGGTGTTCAGCTTGAAACGATTACATGGGGCAGCGGTGCAGGCGATACGATGATAATTGAGGTGTTGGAAGGCAGCCCTGCCGAGAGCGCAGGAATACAGCCGGGAGATATTATAATAGCAATCGACGAAAACGATGTCAGGCAGAAGCTATCACTTGAAATCACAAGCCTTCTTAGAGGTCAAGCCGGTACAGAAGTTAGTGTGACGGTTAGCAGAGGGCGTTTAGGCGAACATACTTACGTTATAGTTCGCGGGAGAATAGAAATAACGACTTCATTTTTCGAAATGATAGAGGAAAACGTCGGATATATCAACATTGCAAGCTTTGGGGCGCAAGTTCAAAGAGAGTTTGCTACAGCAAAAAATGAACTTATTGAAGCAGGTGCAGAGGCATTAATTATAGACATCCGAGACAACCCGGGTGGCGTAATGGGCGCTGCGGTGCGACTTGTCGAAGAGCTGTTAGATGAAGGTGTGCTTTTTCACATAAAAGAGCGCGGAGAAATTGTTGATACAATAACAGCGGCAGGGGAACAAGCTATAGATGTGCCTATCATACTGCTTGTAAATGAGCGTACTGCAAGTGCGTCGGAAATGTTTGCAGCGGCACTAAAATATCACGACATGGCAATACTCGTCGGCACAAGAACATTTGGCAAAGGGACGGTTCAGATAAGAAGAGACGCAGGAACCGGGCAAAACTTTACACTGTCAATTTACAGCTTTTTAACTCCCGGTATGGAAACGATAGAGGGCATCGGCATTACTCCTCACTATGAAGTGAGAAACGTACTTGGAGAACGCAGAGAAGTTGCGGCGGCAGCGTATGGAATGTTTGCACCGTTTATAGAAGAAACCAGACCTGTATACGGAGAAGCGGGGCTTAATGTGCTTGCGGCACAGCAAAGACTTAGGTTGCTTGGGTATGACGTTACACCTACGGCAGTCATGGACTATGCGACAGTCACGGCTATAAGTGAATTTCAAAGTGCCGCCGGGCTATGGGCAGGCGGAGTGCTTGACTTTACGACGCAAAGAAGTATCAGGGAAGCTACACTTGCATACATAAACAACACGTCAAAAGAAGATTTACAATTATTGCGGGCAATTGAATTAGCACAAGAACAAATACAGTAAAGACAGACGGGAGATTTTGTGAGAAATGAATTTGCTGACAAATTTCAAAAAGTTATTCGGCTTGTTTAATAAAAAAGAAAAGAAAAACTCTACGATAATGATAATTCTCATTGCGGTAGGAGGCATTGCAGAAACGATAGGGATAGGCGTTATCTTACCATTTACTACAGTTCTTCTGGATCAAACAAGCGTAGACAGATATCCTATACTGCAAACAATTACGGAAATATCATGGGTTGGCGGATATAGGCGTTTCATTGTCATTATGTGTATTGCCTTAGTGTTAATATTCATATTAAAAAGCTTGTATATGTTTTTTCTCATGTACGTACAAAACAGATTTACGCTTAACAGGCAGATAGAGATGTCGAAGAAACTGTTTCAATCTTACATTTACAAACCTTATGAATTCTTTTTCAGCCAAAACACAGCAGAACTTCAAAGAAATGTAAACACCCTTGTTGCCTCAATTATTCAGGGTATGTTAATGGCGGGGCTTTATATGTTGACGGAAATGATGATAGTCGCTTTTATCGTAATACTCCTTCTGATAGTTGATCCTATTTCTACAATAGGCATAATGGTTATTTTGGGAGGTGTTGTTATAACGCTGTATACTCTCCTTAAACACAGACTTGATAGGGCGGCAAAAAAGCAAAATGTATTTGGCACAGATATGTTTAAGCAAGTAAAAGAAGGGCTGGGAAGCATAAAAGACATAAAAGTTTTAGGCAGAGAAGCAAACTTTCTAAATAATTTTGAACGCAGCGGCAGAGGCTTTGCGAAGATGACAGCTTTTGCAAATATAGCGGCACAATCTCCGCGATTGCTCATTGAAACGATTGCCGTTTCGGGGCTTGTAATCATCGTAGTTATTAATGCGCTCAGAAGTCCTGACATGGGGGCATCGCTTCCGACTATAGCGCTTTTTGGTATGGCAGCAATAAGGATAATGCCGTCGATGAACAGGATTGTAGGATATATGACAACTATTAGATTTAATACTGTCCACTTTCATAAAATTTACGATGACTTAAAAGAAGCCGTAAGCACAGAAAAGACAGAACCGGAAACTAAAGAAAACAAGATAAACTTGAACAAGAATATTGAACTTAGAAATTTAACGTACAGTTACCCCGAAGCAAAGCAAAATGTATTGGAAAATATAAATCTTACAATAGAAAAAGGTCAAGCAGTAGGAATAGTAGGAAGCTCAGGTGCAGGCAAAACTACGCTCGTTGATATAATGCTGGGACTTTTGACTCCGCAGCAAGGTAAGCTCTTGGTTGATGGCGAAGACATCACTAACAATATGAAACCGTTTCGTCAAAACGTAGGATATGTTCCGCAAAGTATATTCGTAATAGACGATGCAATCGACGCAAACGTTGCATTCGGCATTCCTAAAGACGAGATTGATACTGAAAAAGTTTGGGCAGCACTTGAAATAGCAAATCTGAAACAATTTGCAGAATCTCTTCCGGAAAAGCTGGAAACAAATATAGGTGAAGCAGGCATGAGGTTATCGGGAGGTCAACTGCAAAGAATAGGTATAGCAAGAGCGCTTTACCATAACCCTGAAATATTAATTTTCGACGAAGCAACGTCGTCACTTGATAGTGAAAGTGAAAAAGTAATCACAGAAGCAATTACGACGATAGGTCATTCAAAGACGATGATAATAATAGCACATAGAGTAAATACTCTTGAAAAGTGTGACGTTATTTATGAAGTAAAAGATAAGGGAATCCTGCGACTATGAAAGACGTATTGATAATCGCACATTTTTGCGATGACTTTGAAAGTAAGGGAAATAACAGATTTAATTATATTGCGGAGCTGCTTACAAAAGACAACTTCAGCGTAGAACTTATTACTTCCGACTTTTCTCATTCAAAAAAAGAAAAAAGACTTGCAATTAACGAAAAATCATATAATTATAAGATAACAGTAATTTCAGAGCCTGTTTACAAAAAAAATGTGTCGCTAAAGCGCTTTTACAGTCACCGAATAATGGGGAAAAATCTAAAAAAATACCTGCAGGAAAGAAAGCAACCGGATTTAATATACTGTGCAGTGCCGTCGCTTGATGTATCATATGTCGCTGCGGAGCATGCAAAGAAAAATAATATTAGATTTATAGTTGACATACAAGACTTATGGCCGGAAGCATTTGAAATGCTGTTTAATATCCCGATAATCAGTAATATAATATATTCGCCGATGCATAAAAAAGCGAATTATGTGTATAACACGGCAGACGAAATAATTGCTGTGTCGCAGACATATTTAAACAGGGCAAAAGAGGCAAACGGCAATAAAGCAAAAGTGCACAGCATTTTTATCGGAACGGAGCTTAAACAATTTGATGCATTTGCTTCAAACGAGACAAAGCCAAAAGATGAAGTGTGGCTCGCTTATATCGGAACATTAGGTCATAGCTATGATTTGACTTGTGTAATAGATGCGCTTGCAATTTTAAAAACAAAAGGAATCACAAACTTAAAGTTTATAATAATGGGTGACGGACCTCTGAGAAAAAATTTTGAAATGTATGCGCAAGCAAAAGGCATATATCACGAATTTACAGGCAGATTAAGCTATCCGGACATGGTTGCACTGCTGACTAAATGTGACATAGCCGTTAACCCCATTGTTGAAAAATCAGCGGCAAGCATTATAAATAAACATGCTGATTATGCCGCCGCCGGATTGCCGATATTAAACACTCAAAAGAGTACTGAATATAAGGATTTGATAAATCAATACAATGCCGGCTGTAATTGCGATAACAACCCGCAAGATCTTGCAGAAAAATTGCTGATTTTATATAAAGATGAAGCTTTAAGATTAGAACAGGGGAAAAATCATCGCAAAATGGCAGAAGAAAAGTTTGACAGGGCAAATACGTACCCTGTGATAAAGGAGTTACTATCATGTTCAAAGACAAAACACTGCTTATAACCGGCGGCACCGGCTCTTTCGGAAGTGCCGTGTTAGACCGATTTCTCTCAACGGAAATCGGAGAGATTCGCATATTTTCCAGAGATGAAAAAAAGCAAGACGACATGCGAAGACACTACAATTCGAAAAAAATCAAATTTTATATAGGGGATGTACGTGATGAACACAGTGTGTTTAATGCCATGCATGATGTGGACTATGTTTTTCACGCTGCCGCATTAAAACAAGTTCCTTCTTGTGAATTTTTTCCGTTGGAAGCAGTCAAAACAAATGTACTCGGAACGGAAAATGTGCTTAATGCCGCTATCGCAGCCGGAGTCAAAAAAATCATATGCCTGTCTACAGACAAAGCGGCATATCCCGTCAATGCAATGGGAACGTCAAAGGCAATGATGGAAAAAGTAATTGTTGCGAAGTCACGCACAGTCGCACCCGGAAAAACGATGATCTGTTGTACAAGATACGGCAATGTTATGTGTTCACGCGGCTCTGTTATACCGCTTTTTATAGAGCAGTTAAAGGCAAACTTGCCGTTGACTATAACATCACCGCAAATGACACGCTTTATGATGAGTCTTGAGGAAGCGGTAGAGCTTGTAGTCTTTGCATTTGAAAATGCACAAACAGGTGATATAATAGTACAAAAAGCACCGGCGTGTACTATAGAAACATTAGCTGCAGCGGTGTCGGAGCTGTTCGGTAAAAAACCTGAAATTAAAATCATAGGAATCCGGCATGGGGAAAAGACATATGAAACGCTTCTTACAAATGAAGAATGTGTAAGGGCGTTAGATTTAGGTGCATACTACAGAGTCCCCGCTGATAACAGAGAATTGAGTTACGACAGTTATTTTGACAAAGGAACGCCGGAAAGAGAATCCCTCACGGAATTCAATTCAAATAATACCGAAAGGCTCGACGTCGTAAGCGTTAAAGAGAAACTGCTGGAGCTTGAGTATATTAAAAACGAATTAAAAGGATAAATAAATGAAAATTTTAGTTACGGGTGCAGAAGGCTTTTTAGGGCGAAATTTAGTTCATATGCTTTACCAATCCGGATATACAGATATCTTTAAGTACGGCAGAAAAAATGAAAAAATTGAACTTGACGAGTTTTGTTCTGAATGTGAAGCTGTATTTCACATTGCCGGGGTAAATCGTCCCCAAAGCGATGACGAGTTTGTTGTCGGAAATGTAGAATTCACAAAAGAATTACTCGACTGCTTGCGCAAACATAATAATAAGGCACCTGTTATCGTTTCGTCTTCCGTTCAGGCTATGCGTGATAATCATTACGGACGCAGTAAAAAAGCTATGGAAGCTATGGTTTTTGATTATGGCAAAGAAGCAGGTGTAAAAACGTATATATACAGACTCCCGAATTTGTTTGGGAAGTGGAGTCGCCCTAACTATAACAGCGTCGTGGCGACATTTTGCCACAATATAGCAAATGACATTGAAATTACGATAAGCGATCCGAAAACAGAAATAGAACTTGCATACATAGATGATGTGTGTATCGAATTTATTAAAATCCTTAAAAATGAAAAAACGCAGAGTGATGACTTTTTAAAAATAAATACAACGCATAAAGTTACATTGGGAGAGATAGCAAAACTGCTTTATTCATTTAAAGACGGGCGTAATGATCTACAAATACCTGACATGTCAAAAGCGTTTACGAAGAAGCTGTATGCAACATATCTTTCATACGTACCTGATGAGAAGTCAGCATATCCTCTTAAAATGAACGTTGACAGCAGAGGCTCGTTTACAGAATTTATACGAACGCCGGATCGAGGGCAAGTATCGATTAATATTTCAAAACCCGGAATCGTAAAAGGAAATCATTGGCATCATACGAAAAATGAAAAGTTTCTTGTGGTGGCAGGGCAAGGGATTATACGGTTGAGATGCATAGATAGTGAAACAATATTGGAGTACAATGTTGACGGAGAAAATCTGCAGGTAGTAGACATACCTCCGGGCTATACTCATAATATTGAAAATACAGGTAAAAGTGATTTAGTCACTGTTATGTGGGTAAGCGAATCGTTTGACCCGAGTGTGCCGGACACATATCCGATGGAGGTTTAGTGTGAGTAAGTTAAAAGTTATGACAGTTTTAGGAACCAGACCGGAAATCATAAGATTGTCAGCATGTATAAAAGCATGTGATAAGTATTTTAAGCACGTTTTGGTACATACCGGGCAAAACTGGGATTATACTTTAAATCAGGTGTTTTTCGAAGAGTTGGATATAAGAAAACCTGATTACTTTCTTGACTCGGCAGGGGCGAATCTTGGCGAAACGATGGGAAATATTATAGCGAAAGCTTATGAGCTAATGGTATCGGAAAACCCGGATGCGT
>Ga0123355_10020168_pt1 | contig 10637 bp, 5 predicted proteins | sample TergutEmb28metaG_3_FD_89872 | JGI IMG/M metagenome (GOLD analysis project Ga0123355, IMG submission 89872) | Embiratermes neotenicus P1 segment gut microbial communities from Petit-Saut dam, French Guiana - Emb289 P1 | ecosystem: Host-associated > Arthropoda: Insects > Digestive system > Gut ... | reverse complement strand
GGGTTCGAATCCCACCGGGGGCATGGATGTTTGTTGTGAGTGTTGTGTGTTGTCAGGTAGAGGTCTCTGCGACGAGCTGATCACTCGTCCAGAGGAGTCCTACCGACTGTGATGCGTCGTTGTTTGTGACCAAGAAACCTCAAGCATGAGGAGGCCACTAGACCCGCGTTGGGTCGCAGCGCCACAGAAAAAAAAATGTCCTGATGATAGACAGGCTTCCAGTTTGCCAACAGGACAAACCGAATGTTCCCCAAAAAAGAAACGTTAACGAGAAGGTCGACCCGAGCAGCTCTTGTTTAACGCCATAAGGAATATCGGCAACATGAATTCGCTGTTCTGCTATGGAGAGCTCTGCACATTATAACAGGCCAGGAAAAGCCATGAGTGATGTGTTTCATATTTCTAAACAAAACAAAAGAAATACATGCCAAGTCACGCCCGTAAAATGTTCGTAAATCAACAAAAAATGTGCTAAGACCACAGTTCCGAGACTAGTCATGGGGCCTGCTTTATATTCAACGTTAATAGGGCTAGGAAAAATTCGGATCCACCAAGGAGATGGAGGAAGTGGAAGAATATCCCTGCGCATTCTTAACGTCAGACCTAGATGGTGTGTAGTCTACTTCACGTGCCGACCGCCCTACTCCGAGGTAAAGAGCTCTCTGTACCCACTGGACAAAGAGTTGAGCGGTCCTCAGATTAATTCAGGGGACTGTCATGCTTCCAATACGTTGAGTTAGTGATTCTTTTGCGACAGAAGCCGAAGGTTCAACACTTCAAATAACAAAGCTCGCCAATGATCAAGATGCTGAGCCAGGTCTCCCCACGTCCCATCTTCAAAACCGAGTTCACTAACATCTGCCATAATGTCATAGTACGATATATTTCTCAGGTTTTCAAGTGATCGCTTTCCGAGAAACGTCTTTCCCTCTTACTTTCTTCTTCGACAGCAGCACATTTGGATTAGCGCTCCTAGCCTGTTCCCACTCAGAATCAACTTCTGAAACGACTACAGCCAACTGGGCTATCGCAAGACCTCGAGCTACACCAGGCAGCGCAAACATAAAAAATAGGAAATACAACTATGTCCCCCAGGAGAATTCCCAGCGTTCGAGCGGTCGAATACTCAACGCCTCAGAATGTGCCGCCACTGTGATTAATCTTAATTTCCTGTTAAAGGAACATGCCGTTTGGAGGACTGGAGCCTGAGGTTTACCATAGACTGTCAATTCACACTCAGCAACTTGAAACCCTTAACGGGATCCGATCTAACGAGTTCCAGCACATGTGGAGGGACAATCAGTTTTAACTTAAATTCCAAATGCATGCAGATCTTTTAAGTCTTTGCAGCTGCCTGCCTTCAGTCCTTCTCATTCCCCAATTTGTAAGTTTCCAAACTCATCCCAGTAAGAGTGCATCCCATGAACAGGGTGCGTACAAACAGCCTCAATGTTTTACGAATCAACCAAATAAGGGAGGCACATAACGTGTGTTAATTTTATCACAAGCAAAACACCAAATTCTATTGCAATATTTGACGTCTTCAAGGCGGAAAGGCTTTAGATAGAGACCTACCAGATTGAAACACCAAGCAGTCTTTAGATGGTTAATGTTTTGAAGAAATCAGCTACCTCCATCGGTCCCCTGAGTTTGAGACAGCAGGTTCCTACAAAACGTATAACATGAAAATCGTTAAGAATGGGAGAGAGAGTTACACAACAATGCACATTCAAATGGTGGAAGCAACAGCATTTCATAAGAACAAGCAATAAGAAACACATGCACTAAAATGGTACTTCATCAGTTTAAACCTGTTTCAAGACAATAAGCCGGATTTTCTGGCCTCTTGTTCCGCTAGAGAGAAATCAATCAGAGTATTGTGATGGTGAAGGGGCAGCGGGACAGCGAAGCGTAAAAAATCAACGTTACGTGATACTGGTGACGCCAATACGCATACAAATTTTCAATACAAAGTTAAGCGCCGGTTATGTTAACATGGGCTCGGATTCGTCCGAGAATCCACTGGGAGGTGGAATGGAAAATAAAACGGAAACTGCAGAGTGAAGGACGATAACCACAGTCCTAATACAAAGAAGACGCTACTTTACAATGCAAAAACGTCTTGTACTTCCTCACTTTCATTTCGGTGGACAGAGGAAATTCACGTGACAGTAAGGTCACCACCAATTTGTAGGTTTTGAAAATTCTGACAATATTCAAGTTGAAATAAATTCTACCGGCGAATCTGTTGATTATTCACAAACTCCACAACTCTTGAACGCTTGAATCTCAAGTATCACCACTCACTTCCACATAAGGCGAAGGTTAAGAACGAGTGGAGCTGTACGCACATTCTCCCTGTACGCCTTCATGGCATGCACAAGGACAACCTTACCTTTTACTAATATAACCTTATTACTGCCCTGTCACATATTAAGTTTAAACAGTAGCACCTGACCGTTGAGTCTTGACTGCAACAGTAGGTAACTGCATATACGATAGATGGAAAAAGAAAAACACTGGTGCAGGATTTTCTTTGAGTTCCTTCGGTTTTCTACTACCAATCATCATTCCACCATTGTTCCATTTTCAATTCTTGTGGTGGAAGAAGACTCTCAGTGCAATTTCGGTCTTTAATGGTGCCACTGTGCATGAATTACTATAATGTAGCAGCAGAATGACAATTGACGGGAGAAAACTGAAGTGTTCGAGAAAATCCTGTTTCAGTTCGAATCTGTCCAAGATAAATCCCACATGAACCACCCTGGGATTGAAGCAGGACCTCCGTGGTAGGAAACCGTTGCTTCACATTCATGTATCGGCGCTCACTGAGGAGCACAACTGCCCTGAGCAGACAACAGACACTCACACACAAGTATCACATCCTTGATCCTAGGCTAGGGACTCATACCTAACCTGCCAACAAGCTGATTACAGGGCACAGAAGTTAAGTTCTGGGATCATCATATCTCTGTACAGAGGAGTTGTTAAAAATAAATCAAACGCGGAATACGCATCCAAACGTTTAAAACCGAGCAGCACCGCTACTGCACATTTGAATGAACGTGAACACACACCAAGCAAGTATCAAAGGAATAGAGGGCTCATAATTCAGAAATCTGGAATTTTTGTTACACTCCCATTCATTGTTAACTAGGATTTGCACATGATTAGTGCAATATTTTATCTGTTATTTAGGAGGATGTACCCCGTAAACGTTACAAACGAATACATGTGTAACAAAAATATGACACTGGCACTCTCTGAGCTAAGGAAGGTGTGAACAATACAGATACATATTTCGGAACGGACGTATTCTCAAAGCCACGCTGACAGATGTAAGCAGAACGGGGGTGAGTGCGTTGGGATGGAAAGTAGTAAGTTGAAATGTCCATACTACAGATAGTTCAGCTGTGGCACTGGTTTGATTCGGTACTTGACGTAGTGGTGACGAACCAGTCAACACGACGTAACGTCCGTAAGACTTGAACTTCAGCAACACCGCTGTGAGAATCATCAGTCTCGTATTCCAGCAGGACCACGCATTCTGTGTTATGGACAGAACACATTATTTTTGCTCAGCTCCAAGCTAGCAGTTTCAGACAATTATCTACCGCTTCTTTCCTCTTTCTTCCACATCGTTCCCTATTCATCATTTAACGTTTATCCTCCCATTCGACGTCATCTAATTTATGCAGTTAAAAGGAGTTGTTAAATACACACTGTGCCAAAGATGTGTACAAGAGGTTAAGCTCCGCATATGTTCGGCTTCGTTACTAGGCAGAGATGACTAATCAGTTTCGCGCTCCAGTCGTTTGATGTATGGAGAAAGATTCCCCGGTATTTACTGGACAAAGTCTGGATGGAACTCAGGCGGTCTAATTTTGTTCCCGCTAGTGGGATTCAAACGACGAACGTCTTGTCCACAGACAGTCACGTTGCTCTTCCTAGAAGCTTTAGTTTAAGCCCAAAGGTACAATCACTGCGTGTGAACAACAAAAACAGTCTTCTTTGAATAATTTTGCTTCGTAAAAGGAACCAAGCGAGTGGGGTCACCTAGTTTTTAAGCAACATTTCTAACTTAAACATGACGTCAATGTCGCCTTTCAAAGCAGCTCCGAGGCGTGTAGATAAAGGCCTGCTTAGACGAGGGACAAATGCCACACAAAAAGACTGAAAACAACCTTCCCCGCATACAGCAGACGGAGTGCGAACCAACCTTGGCCTACGGGCCTCTAATCTGTCACCGTGCAACTATCGCCTTTGCAAACACAACCTACAGTGCTAGATCCTCTTGCAAGAATATGACATTAAATCAACAAGGAACGTGTTTATCCGAGATCTCTGCTTATGAATAATGCTCACCTCCTCCGACCAACTATCTCCACCCGCAGCTAATGCATTCATCGTGTTATATTAGTCCTTGAGCAATCCGTCAAATTTTGTTCAAATAAGAATACACCTATACATTTAAGAACGCCCATTACCTTATGAAGATCTCACGCATGTCTACTTGTTAACAGGAAATCAAGGTTACTTTGCTAAACATCACTTTATGAGAATCTGACAAATTAAAAAAAAAAAGTCTGCCCTGTTTACATCCTTTGTCCTAGTAGTGTACTGTACTGAGCTGCCTAAATACTAAGGTATGAGGCGTGCAAGGAGGGAACAGGTAAACTTAAATGCATTCATAACGTCGGCATTAAGTAGATGGGTGTACTTGGCTTTACGCTCCGCGTGTTTTACCCTAGGGGGAAAGAGCCCTCGGCAAGAGAATGAGTGGGCTTCAGCGCTGACTTCCTGAGAAGAACATTGCCCTCCCCTGCCAGGTATCGGAATCCCAACGCCCAGCCCACAAACAATCATGTCTTCAGTGATCTATACCAGACCGTCTTGTTCTTGTTTCGTGATTCACCTTATCATCTACATCACTTACACGCCTGTCAAGATGATGATAAATATCAAACTGCAAGGAGCTGAAAGTGGTCGTCGTGTTTAACCTACTTTCCTCTTCATACAGATAAAAGGTAAGCTTATGATTAGCACTAAGATGTCCATGTGTGTGTTTTCGAGTTAACCCTATGAACTTCCGAAGAACTGACCGACCTCAACAAAATTCGATATCAACCTCAGCCGCTGCAAGGCACACTCGCCTTCTAATTCCTGGATTTCCCACAATCTGATTTAAAAAAAAAAAAAAACATGGTAGACCTACAAACTTATGAGGTGAGAGCGAAACTATGGCCATGTAATTAACAGTTCTGCAATGATGCGAGGTAAACAGCTTGTGAGGGAGGTTTGTGGAACGCCGTAAAACAAGACACTGGCATGTGCATAAGACATGGATTTAGCTTTCCACCTGATGGGCATAATTTAGGAACCGTTTTAGTGAGCCATCTGAAATTTTGTACAGCATTACCCTAACTACAGATTGTGTAACAAACACAGTTTTGAAGTCAAAAATTACAAACACGGAGACGGCGCAAAGATCTGAAGATATCCCCTAAAGTTTACGCAGATAAAGCCTGTACTGATGTAACAAGCCGTTTGAATACTACTACCAATATTAATTATATGTTGACAATAGGCAGTAATTTGAAATATTCTGATTTTACTGAGACTCGATAGCCTGGCCATCCGCAAACAAGTCCACTTTAAACCATGGGTTAAATCGCAATTTATTGTTGAATTATAAATTTCAGTTACCTAAGACACTGATAAAAGAAAACTTTTAGTTTGGGCGACGCCGACGTAATCAAAAGACGCAGAGCCGATTATTTACAAACAAACTATACCAGATTTTTTTTTAAATTTATTAATCAGCAATCCGGATACATTATTTTTATCCGATGAGCTAATGGGATGGTGTGAGGAGAGCTAAGCAGTCCTCTGTGTGGCGGTGAGAGGTCGTGCCCAGTGGCTAGACCTCGAATACCAGATTTATAGTCAGATCAGGAAAAATCCGTCAAGAAGGACTTCGCAAGAACGAAAGTAGCCGTGTGATACTGCGATTAATAAATGAGATGCAGCCTGGAGTAAACAGAAAAGAAACGGAACACAATACTGGATGGTTCATATTGCTTCTAAGAACCCTATTTCACTGGACATACGTGACAAGGAGTGATAATGAACAGGGTCAGGGTCACTCGTCACTCCGGCTGATAGTACTGCGGGTATAGGCAAAGCTGATAGTAATTACATCGATCCATGCAGTCCTCGTAGAGAAGTAACGATCGATTAGCTGGTCAAGAAATTCCCTACATTCCTTCGATCCTAAATATCCATTACCGAGTTCAAAAGAACCACCACCAGATCCTCACATCCAACTTCACCATATCCGCATCCACTCCTCGGTCTGTCGAATTATCTCTTTACGACTAAAATTCTGTATAAAGTCTGGTATATGTCTATTTTCAGTGTAAATCACCAACAACAAAACTGGTTTTCATGAACATGCGTAAACATTTCATTTTAAATATCAAAGCTAAGGTTTTAAAAAGTTTTATGTCATTTTTATACCCTAAACGCCTATTTTTACTGTACAGGATTTCCGCGAAAATTCAGTAATAGGGACGAGGGTTCCACACGTAGTACAAGCAGAGACACAAGGCTGAAGCAATTTGGAAAACTTACGAGCTGGTTACTTACGGAGAGACGTTATATTTCCAACTAATTTTGTAAAAATGTGTTAAAAACAAAGACACACTAGCCTATGTAGTGAATTTTTTTAAAATCAGTTTTACCTGATCTTATCAGTTTATTTTTATCGCACAAGCTGTAAGTAAAACACGCAGTAAAATTATACATATCATTATACGTACACTTACTCCTAATTTCGTGCATTCAATTTCATGCTGCTAGCGTGCAAACCAAATTTTATCGAAGCCGTCCGCACCACACGAAATGCTGAGCGGGCCTGCTATAGGCAAATGCCTGGACAGTACCTCAAGTCACACAAAGACCCGTTCTTTCAACGCCCTTTCTAATTGATCATTCAATCTCATCCTTTAATTTGAGCTACTAACAGCGTCGTTAACCGAAACATGCTTATACGATTCTATTCATAGTAAAGTTCTATGAATGCTCTTCCCTGCACACTCCCTGTTGAAGTACACGATCAGGTATGCCACACCACTTGGCGTGATACTGCTATGTTCATGAAAGGTACTACACGCAGCTAATGCCATTTGGGACTCCCAAACTATGATCCAGGGGAACATCGTTAGTGAAACTGAGTAATGGCGGTCTGCCCCTCATTTCGCAGGAAAAGTAACCTTGGTGAGTAGGGTTTCCTCTATTTGACACTCCTGCAGGCAAGCTCGTATATAAAAGCCGCCCGTCTATCCGGGTGTCTAATATTACACGGCATTGAATGTTGAGCTAGTAATACTATTCCTAGCTATTATGATGACATACTCGTAAAAAGTCAAACTACAGCACACGGTACACGATGACATCCACGTGCTCCGCTACCTGGAAAATGTTAGGGAACACTGTACTACACCGCACGTTTCAGCGTTACGGTATTACAATAGCTATGTTCCACAACATGCTGCAGCGTTTCACAAACTACTAAAATACTCGATAACTTGCACATCTGCCGTCCCGCAACACCCCAACTCGGGCCTGTACCGCCTCACTGTTGAGGCTTCTAGATCACACAATTAGACACAAAGACACCGCAGAGGGCGCTATCTACACAACAAACATCCGTAAGAGACGAATGTCAATGCCTTAAGCGGCATTCGAAACCGCAATCCAAGCTATCAAGTGGCTTCAGATCTATGCCTTAGCCCGCGCGGCCACCGGGACTGGATACAAACGTAGTTGCTTGGTTGCATATTTTTTCATCCACATACTAATATAGTACACGCAATTTCGACAATCCAAGGGACTCGCAAACTTGCGATGTAATACCAGTTTAAAAAAGAGATGGGTGAAAACACCGAAGGTGTTAGACACGATACGCCTCACTCATCAAACGCTGACATCGATCTACACTATAGGACTGAATGTTAAGTTCTGAAGTTCCCGTGGAATCACAATCCAGAGGACCACGATAAGAATTTAGTAAGTCAAGTTTAAGCAAATCATCATCAAACCAAATTTCAGAACACTACATAGAACAGCGCTAGTTTACATCCTGTGTAATAAGGTCGAACGGCCGCCACGTTCCTACTGCTGTCCACAAAATAAAAACAAACAAACTCACTTATTTAAGCCTACTTATTCGTTTATGTACAGTACTTACTTATAAGCTACGGAAAAATGCTGCCAGTAATGTCAGATGATTGAACGACTGACGAACAACGGAGATGTGGAATGAAGTGATCTTGACCTAATCTGAGGAAAGTTCCTGCCTGCCCCAATATTTCTCTGACGGGACTGAAGGAAGCCGCGAAATACTGTAGTCAGCTTACCCGGTCTCCTGGGCCAACATTTCAACAAACCGAACCATGGCACTTCAGAATACAACGCAGCAAAAATATTCACTCGATTCCGACATCTGATCTGGGGATGTTCCCAGTGGTGAGGTGCTTATATTAACATTCACAACAATGGGACGACTAATGTTTGCAATATAGGTGACTGCATTTCAGCCACGGAACAAACTCCTGACTGCAATTCCGAAGAAGGAATACAATTCGGGTGCTGGCTAGGCAACCTTCTGAACTGGGGACGTGTAGGAGAGGAATAAATTTAGCTTACGAGGTGTCGGGGGGAATTAGCCTATAAAAACCTCACACACCTGTGGACATGGTGATATACAGCGTGATTCAAAAAGACGAACTCAATTTCGTACGTCTATATTTCCTGAACTATACAAGGTATGTGAATGATCTACAATACATTTGAAAGAGGAGTTCCTATATTTTCAAATATCACCGCTACAGCTCTCGCCTAGCACAGCTGTGCAGTAGCATCAGTTGAGAGCAATATGGCTACTATGCAGCACAAGATTTTTTGCGTTCGTAAGTTTATTAAAACTGAGTCGGCGACTGCTGTGCCGCGTGCGTCTCGTCTTCGTTTCAACATTCAACCTCCAACGAGGAAGAGCATTTGTCATTTGAATCACCAATTTGAGCAAAAAGGCTGTCTGTGTAAAGGCAAAAGCTCCGGCCTACCACGTGTATCAGAAGAGAACGTGAGACGAATTAAAGAGAGTTTTGAGCGTAGCCCAAGCAAGTCAATCCGTAGAGCGAGCAGAGAACTTGGAATACCGCAACCAACTGTCTGGCGTGTGTTGAGGCGCCGTTGACTGTTCAATTGAGTCCATCTTTTTTAATCACCCTGTACGTATTTTCACCAAAAAATTAATCGGAGGCACTTGTGTATATAGCAGGCCGCATAAACAGTGGGTAATTTTTGCTTCTGCCAATTGCATGCATACAAGGATTCCTAACAGACAGACAAAGACAAGTGCTGGGCAATAAAAAGTGTTGCCCCTACACGTAAGAACCAGCCGTGTAGAGTGGATGTGGAGTAAAGCTCCATGCATTCTATACTTAGATATTGAACGAGGGTAAGTAATTAGCTGCTGAAACACCCAGAAGCATGCTTGGGACGGAAGGCTTAGCTGACCCCGGAGACCGTTCGGATTTGACAAGGAACACAAAAATGTCCCTACCAGGAATGCAGTTCCGGTCGTGTATCTGTGGCAAATCACTATACTTAATGAACCACACCGGTTTCATGCATTGGTTGTGAGTCTGGTGAAACTACTAAGACCTAAATGTAAAAAAAAAAAAAGTTAAGTTCAAAAAAGAGAGGCCCCTGGTTTAAGCGAACAATGAGAAAGCGTTCTTTCTTTGTTAGAAGACACGCAGGATGGAGACGAATTCACCTCATGTGACGCAACTGAACCGAATCCTGTTGTAATGGAGTGAAATTTTACTTAACAAAAGAAAACAGCTCTTTGAATCCACAATGTTCAACGGTCGGTGTATCCTGACACCTTACATTCCACCTAAAGCACATATGGATGCGGTGCACGTAAATACGACAACACACATGACTGTCGCTGTTCCGAATCTCACAATTCAACGGCGAAATATGGAAAAAATGATGGCTCAATGGTAAAGAATGGAGTAGGCAACGACAGTCGACAAATTAATTTCCGCGACAATGACAGTTTGATACCAGCCTGTGAAACTCAAAACGGGTTGCGGTCCAAACTCGAAATCCAACTTGGCATCTTGGGCCTCAACATGCCATGTCCCATTCCCTCGTCGTTCTTCACTTGTACATTTTTTCGACATATAAAAGAGGGGGTGTAAAATATTCCTTGTATTCAATCTTGAAGGGTTTCTTAGGTGTATTATGCAATAAAGACAAAAATGATAGCCAATCTTATGCTTATTGGACCGTGCATCATTGTGATAGTTGAAGAATAAAAGACCAACTTGATGCCACTTGCTATTTTATTTCACTTCTTATGCACTCAACATGTTTCGGACATTAATATATCCATCATCAGTGGTATCCGTGTTGCAGGCTGAAGCACAACTTGTGCTTCAGCCTGCAAAACGGATACCACTCCAACCCAACCACACTGAAACTCCAACACACATCGAACCAAGACCAATACGATCAATGTGGTAATTCAACAGAATAGTCGCAAGCTCCTGATGATGGAT
>Ga0123355_10020167_pt1 | contig 10637 bp, 2 predicted proteins | sample TergutEmb28metaG_3_FD_89872 | JGI IMG/M metagenome (GOLD analysis project Ga0123355, IMG submission 89872) | Embiratermes neotenicus P1 segment gut microbial communities from Petit-Saut dam, French Guiana - Emb289 P1 | ecosystem: Host-associated > Arthropoda: Insects > Digestive system > Gut ... | reverse complement strand
TCCCCCCCACACTATCATTCTTATAAAAAAAAAAAAAAAAAAAAGGGGAAAAACACCGCCCACAACACCCCAGGGGGAGGGGAGAAAAAAAACCCGCCAAAACAAAGGGGGGGGGGGGGGGGGGGGTGAGCCGCTCAAATCTCAGTAAGGACACTGAAGTTATGACTGCGATTTTTCTGGGTTTTTTCCCAGTTCCTCTTTCTGAAATATCAAAAAATCATCTACCATCGCGTCCTTCCAAATCGTTTCCAAATCTTTATTCGCAGATTACAAAACATTCTCTGCTATACAATATAATCTTAGTTATTTGTAGTATGCAGAAGTATGGATAACAGCCGTCAGTTGCGACAGTTCTTTGTGTTGCAAAGTTTTAATGCAACATGTTTCGGCTCGTATATAAAGTGCCTTCATCAGACTGAGAAGTTAACGAAGATAAGTTGTTTTATTATTTTATGTTCGTATAGGGTTAAAATCTGAAATTCCAAGGTAAAAAGGTAAAGAAATCCCTATACAGGTCTAGTCAGTCTGTGAATTTTCCAGGAGGTTTGACGCTCCCATATTTCATTACATTCGGCACGTGAAGTGGTGAGGTTGTCAGCCCTACTCACCGGTCCCCTTTACCCCTCAGGAAATATAGCTGGTACTTATTTCTCTTAGAGGCTGAGTCGGCCTCAGGGTCATAGTGCGGCCGGAAGGATTATATCAATGAAACATTCCAATGAAACCATCGGGAATCGAACCCGCGACCTGCCGGCTTGTACGACAGTGCCTCAACCAATTGCGCCACCGCACGCCCCGATCTGAACTTCTGTCTTCATAAAAAAAATATAGGGTAAGCCGAAACCATAAATTTTAGAACTCGGTTATACGCAACCAAAATTATGATGCGATAAAAATTGATTGAACAGTTGTGATTAGAATTTCAGTTATATTAATACTTACAGCTGGGAGTGCGGACCTAGGTCACTGATATCGAGCCTTTACTTTTCTCGATATATGATCTAAATTGGAGTATTGTTCCAGTTGTCATCATTCCCACGTTTTCTTTATCATGTTTATTCGGTCATTTTCACGGGCTGAAAGTGCACAAGTAATTGTGTACATACATCACAATCCCCTCTCCTTGTGTTGGCTTCTGTGCAATGACGTTGCGTTAAAAATAATTAGTGGCATAATTAAACAAACAATGGTCAAGTGAACAAATTAATGCTTCAATTAAACACAACAACCGAACGAATTTCCCGATGTTTTCAGACAGTTGCTCGGTAGCACCTTGAAACACGTAAATGCAGTGTTTTCCACACTTTAGACTAAATTGCTTGTCTCATTACAAGTTTTAACTTTTGGGTGAACTTTATATTCGTACCGCTGATAAAATTCAGCCGATTATTCAAATAAATCAGAATGCAAAACCCTGTATTGGTACATTAGTGCATTAAAGAATGAAGACTTAATACCTCAGCACTTTTCTACCAAGAAGTATACATCATCAGCTTGTTCATCACAACTTCCATTATCGGGCCAGCTCAATAATTATAATAACCATTAAAGCAAAGATATGCCTATGTATCAACATAAAACTTCATATTTACTTGCCATTTTATGTGTTGCTGAATTTTCGGCCAAGGGGGTATAAAAGCTAAAAAGAGACGATCCATATTTTCTGTCCTTTCATAAATGGCAACGTGATGCTAGAAATTGTGGTAATTTTAATTATGTTGAGATCTAGTCGTGCTGGGAGCTCACCCAAGTTGTGTACACAAATTTGTTAGTGTCCATAACGGTAAGGGACACCACTAGTAATGGCCACTCGGCAGAAGCATGCTGTGCGTTGGTTTTTTTTAAATGTGTACTTATTTATCAGTTATCTGTCAAATGATTGATTTAGTGTAACAGTTACACATACTTGATTAAAAAAAACTCTGGATAGGGAAGCGTGGTGGCCTTTTCCAAAGACACTGATTTAGTTCTGCATTTAGAACGCAGGAGAAATTCTTGTTTACCAAAAGAACTATTATCCGCCCAAGAAGAAGTCTGCTTCGTGGATTTAATAAGTTAGTTTTTACTATTATTTCATGTGCAAGATATCTGGATAACGCTAAAACTTCACATAATTCTACTAGATTTCGCGAAAATAATAACTTAATATTTCGCGCTGAATATATACGTACTTGTTACAATTTAATAGAAATTTTTAATGAATACGTGTCTTTGTGTTTCGTAACGTGAAATCTAGGCGTGTGTATATCAAAGGCTGTACAGGTTAATATCGGAATCGTAATGTTTAATATAGCCAAGTTCCACGCTGTTTTATTACTCATTCATTAAAATAATTTCCTTCGTCCTTTCGAAGTGGATTACGTTTGGTATGTTGCAGTTTTCTTGCCCACGGTTTATGGTACATTACAGTTTCATGGAAGTATCAACACTACTGCCTGTATTGCCACCATTTCATTCTTGTCAAGCATTAAACACAGTGCTGATAGCCTCAGCTACACAAAGCTCTCTGTAATAATATGAATCAAGGCACCGTTTTATAGCAGACCATGTGTGTAGCTGTGGAAGGTTCGCGCAAGATAAACCTAAATTGCTTTCGTCAGTAATTGTTATAGTTTCTGTTTAAAGTAGAATGGCCAAAATAAGGACAATGATTACAACATCGCTGCTGGAAGATGGTCACCAGCACGAAGAGCTTTGAACTTAATTCTTGAAAGCAGGTTTAATGATCTTCATGTTATAGCAAATTTAACTGCTGTTTTCATGAGTAGGGGAGGGATGGAGTTTATGGGATCTCAATTTGAACAGATATAATAGAATATTATTACAATTATGGCAATACAAAACTAGCGAATGCGCACAATATTATTAAAATCATAATAATGTTACAACACACCATTTCGTACATGTCTCAGGATTCACTGGCCCATCACCAGGGAGCGCACAGTTTTATAAAACCGTTACTTAATATTTTCTGTGCATAGCCGGACTGCTGGAAACTCCTCAATGTGTAGACCGAGTAGTCTGCACTAAAATATTTGATTGTAGTAGCTTCTTGTTCCGAATTCTTTTCGACTGTAACCTGGACCTAACTCAGAATCTAGAATAACACAGAGTTATTTATGCTTGCATATTAATGAGTTTCATATCAGCGATGTACAGGGTGCATATAAATTATCGGAAGATTTTGCAAAACCATATTTTCATAAATACTGAACAGAAATACATGATGTTACTACCATTTGAAAGAGGAACGTTTGCAGTTTCATAGTGACTTTAAATGCATTCGATGTGCGTCCCTCGTGTGACACGTCACACAAGACGTGCTTGAGAGGGTTTGGCGGGAATGGGAGTATCGCCTTGACATCTGCCCTGTCACATGAGGGGCGCACATCGAATGCATTTAAGGTCACTATGAAACTGCAACATATTCCTCTTTCAAATGGTAGTAACGTCATGTATTTCTGTTCAGTATTTGTGAAAATATGGTTTTGCAAAATCCTCCGATAATTTATACAGGATATTTTACGACGCTTCCTGTAACGCAGGTAACGTATCACAAAATGATCAGTTTGTTCCGAACAATGGGCCGCTCCTGAACTAAAGGTTAGACATTTTTACTGTTGTTGATATTTGTTGCACATATCTGAAGTGCCAGATAACGTTCGGTTGCGATAATGCGCCCCTTTTTAAAGAAGGAAACAAAATTATCTGTATAATTGAAGAAGTCTTAAACTTTGTTGTTTAAACGTTCAATTTAACCCCCAGAGGCCCAGTGATTATGTTATGTACTGTCTGTTTTAATATTTAAAAATTATAAATTTTTCCCCAACATTGTATTTCTGTGATTCTTAAGGATCTCGGAGCAAACAGGATTTATTGCCATATTCAGCATGAACTAACGGGACTTTATAACTGAGTTGAAGTGTGTTTACTGAGCGGCATGAACTGACTCTTAAATATAATTCCGGTTGTTTTTTAAAGGAGTAAGGAAGGTGCAAGTTTGGTATATTCAACAAAGTTTGTGACAGATGGTTATAGGCGATTGGTGGAATGGTACTTGCAGGGTTCAACCGAAGTACTCGGAGAGAAACTATCTTTGCCACGTCATTTACAACAAATCCCATCGGGACCGGAATGATATTGAATCTTTGCATCGGCTTTGAAATGACAGCTAATATGAAGGTTTTTGACTACAACGTGTGAGTAAAAAGGATAAATCGGGGCTTAAATAAAAAAGTGAAGCACTTCTTGTTGACCATCATTGTGGCTTTAGAAAAGCAATTTCTTGGCTAGACTGCAGGTTTATAGGTGAATAAATTATAATGAAAACGAGTTAATAAAATTTACTGATATTTATATTATTTTTAAGCTAAATCACTTTTTTATGTCTAACAAACACATATTCTACTTCCTGCAAATGAAGTGAATCTACGAGTCCCGTTTTTTTCTCAGAACAAACAGCGATTTTTTCCTTTTAGAGCATGATCGGAATGAATTTTATGAGGGACGACTTGGGTTTATTGGGCGGTACGAACTGAATGAAGTATAAAACGTATTAACACTGGCTTGCAGTCTTCAGTGCATTTCACCTTCCAGTTTTTCTCCATATTAATATAAATATAGTGTCTCTCACTGCAACCCTTCACACCTGCTTCTTTTTCTTCTCTCAGTCTTAGTTTTTAAACGATTATTTATATTTTGCGAGAAACCTTTCGAGACAGTACACTGGGATAAATTTTTTTCCAACACTGATTATCCAAATAATTTAACTAAAATATTGCCAAACATATACAATAACATAAGTCTATTATTAAATACAAATGGCAAATAAGCAGTAAAAGGCTAAGTTGCATCAAGTGCTTGAAATTTTCTGAGTGTTTTCCTGCATTCATGCTGAGGTCTTTGCTCCTCTGGGTTTTACGCAGCTTTTTGTTTTTGGTGTTTACCTAACTTTCGGGATGGCCTATAGTTCCCACCTTCAAGGGTCAAAGAGTCCACCACGACTGCACATAGTCCACCACGAATATCTTCGTGGACTGGTTGGCTCTTGAACATGGGACCGATGCTCTGTCCTGAAACCTTAAGAAACCAAAGGACCCAAGGACGGAAGCCGGAAATCTCTTATATTGATACTGTTGTTAATGAATGGTTAAGAGAAGCAAAGAATGGATATTGACTAATGAAAAAATTTCACAAATGTTTGTATATGCACGAGTCTATGAGTTAATTTTATGACTCTGAAGACCGATTACGTATCTCGGTGAGCCTAACCAGTAATTAATACGAGCATATCATTTTAAAATCTGTAGATCAAAAGTAGAACCCACAACCTTAGGTTGTCAAAATCACATTTGGAGTAGTTAGTAATCGATAATGAAGTCATTAAACAAAGTTTAAGATTTGTTTCTTTTACTTACGATAAGAATATGTCGATGTTAAGCTTAATATTTTTCAATTTAGCGTTTTATTTACGTAGTTATGTACAAATGTAAGTAAGATACTGTTTAACAGGGGCCTTATTTGTCAACCGACTTAACAACTGAGAAAAAACAACGTTTCCACCTGTGCAAGCAATTGGGTTCTGATAGTTTAACACACATGAGAACATGAATATGGTTCCATGACAAACAGGAGTGAATTCTGTGCCATACATGTTCTACACAAAGCAAATCTTAGTGTTTGTAAGAGAAATCAGACCAGCTGGCGTGTGACAGCCGCACCTTGCCACTGACTGTCAAGTGGTGAGCGGTAAACCAATCTGCGTCAGTCAGACTTTGTGTCGGTGCTATATGTTTCCGTTCTTAAGAGCACTTTGTAGCCAAGTGTATTGTTGCGTCAGGTGGTGAAGGATTTCTGACAGTTTCACGCGTTGTTAGCGAGAAGAAACTGAAGTAGAGTAAACCCAAGAAAATGTATTGTTATACCTTTAAATTGTTTGTCTTGTCGTGCATTTTGACATTTACCTTTTGACGCCTAATGACCCCTATAGTGGTCGTACCGCACCGCTAACCTCTAAACGTTGCATTTTATGTATTTATTCAACAAGTACAGGTACTGAATATTTTAAACACGGCATATACTCTCCGTTTTTTTTCAAAATGCAGTTTGTTTTATAATTCTAACGTATTTGGTTCCTATTTTATTCACATTTTATATACAGGATGTGCTAAAATTTTAAAAAATAATTCCGGCGCCAAAAGTTTAACAAAAAAAAAGACAGTTGAGCACAGATTATATATTTAAAGCTGAAAAAAGTACCTGGGGTTTCTAAATATGCAAGTAGTGCTCGGATATTATTGTCGTTGTTGAATGCATTGTTAATTAATATGTTTGGAAGATACGAATATAGTATGGATGAAACGGTTGAGAAATGCCCACGAAACATTTGTCGGGAAAACTGAAATAGAGTTCTTATGGAAGACTGACCTAGATTCTTCTACTTCAAGTTAGGAAACACTTCATGGTTGTTGTCAACACGAAAATGAACATACTTTTTCCCTGTGGCGATATGGCCCAACACGGTCCTTGGTCTCCTCACTCTTGAGGTTTCTAGATCACATCCAAGGACGCACCACACTCACTAGGACTCCTCTGGGCCTGTGATCGGCTCATCGCAGAGATAACGAATATATACGTGGTAACATGCTGTGTTTCAGACTCTGCTCTGTAGATAAGAACCTCAATCTGCTAGGTTGCTAAGCAGCTCATGTTGGTAGTGTCCTTGAACCTGGATAATTGGAGCGAAAGGTTGTCCCGAATCATCGGTAAATATGTCTACGAACATAATTTAGTAATAACAAAAAAAAGCGAAGACTTCAGGTATAGGATATCATAAAAGTGTAAATTTCTTGACTAATTCTGCAACTATCAGCTACTCAAGGAAGTTGATCTATAGCGTTACAAGATTCTAAAAACTTGTTTTCACATTCAGATTACATTTTGCACATATCTGTGTACCAAGATGTATGTAACAATATACTTTCCTCACAAGGCCACACACATTTAGCCTAAACATCATATATAAAGAGTAAACCACATAAGTATAAAGAGTCATATCCTTAGGGAATAAACGGGTTAGGTGGCCTTGCTACGTATGTGGCTGAACTAAATATACGCTTACTGCGTGGATCACAAGAAATAATTTAGCAGAGGAAGTTTGCGCTTCACATTGCATTGCCCTAAGTGTCTCGCAAAATCCCTTTATCGTCATAAAATGATACTTCGACAGTAGCGAGGTTACTGAGGAATAGACCGTACCCATGGTTCCTCAGAGACTTTAGGCAGGACCATAGAATTTCAAGTAATCTTATGATATTCTGTCCGGCAGTTTTTCCCCCGGAAATCGAGTTCTTTTACGAATGCTGCTGCCTAGCAAGGGGACACGGGCGAAATAGAAATTACCAGCAATAGTGGTACAGGGACAGTTGACACGAACAAGGACACAAATAAATTTCTTGGTGTGAGCTGATACAGCGTTAAAGAGGTAACGTGTCTCGGTTCGCGAATTGTTGGCAATGAGAGCTATAGAACTGGGACTTTGTGCGAGAAGGGAGACGAGAGGTGAAACGGAATGTTGTTATAACTGGCAAATGACGTGATACAAATAGCATCTAACCCTGTTTCATACATTGTGGGTTTATTTTTATTACGTTTCCTTCATGTACCCGCCTCTAACGCGCGTTCAATTAGTGCTTTCAACGATCCTCTTTCTTGTAATCTCTAAAGCGGTTATGTGCCCTATACTTCCACGAATATCGTGCTAAGAGGAATAAATAGACATATTCCGTTCATGATCGCTGAGAAAAATGAAAGACGAAATCAAACTTCCATCAGTGACACAAATTTGTGAAAGTCAGGGAGCTGCAGCATAGTAATTTCTCGGTTCGTTAAGCGAATGCTGTTTAAAATTTCATGTCAGATGCTGCACATAAAATTTACCTACAATTTACCTACCAGTGTGGCAGTTAACAGGTGGCAAAATAGAAGTACTCTGACAGTAGCGCAGTGTTAAGAATTAACAGAATCCTCCGCTTTCTGAGGAAAGGTGGAAAGGTGGTATTTTCTGACGGAGTTACCAAAGCGACCTATTTCCCCACCCCACCCCCACTCCCACCTACACCCCAACCTCCATTTTTCATATCCAAGACAGCTTTGCGGACACTCTTCGACTTACGCAATTGTCATAGTTCTGAAAGTTGCGGCGCAACTCGAATATTGCACAAGTCGGGTTTGAGTATACATATGGTCAAAAAATATATATATATATATATATATAATGAAGTCCAGTTGAAATCAAAGCTCCAGAGAATGGAATGTGTTCAACTGCAGCTTGACTCTACCGCGACCTTTGTCATAGCCCCACAATGTAATTCGCCTACCTTCTTCTAATCGTGCTTTCATTATCGCAATGGAAATTTGGCATCTGTCGCAGATGTTACTTTCTTACTCTTCTTCCACTTTTTTAAAAAAATCTAAAATTGTTTGAGTTGGAAGCTGTTTGTACCTCTTCGCGGCATTTTCGCACACTGTCAGCTCCTGCGCAGTGATAATGCGCATGGTCGGTGCTCCATGTAGTCAAAGTTCTTGCCTTCGAAATTAGTTTTTGCGACTTTGCGCTTAACTTTAACGTGTTTCGTACGACAAAGATGTATATGTTTCGTGGCGTTGCCCACAGAATTCCTCACATAATTTCTAACGTTAACACAAATTCGACAGAACATGATTGTATAATGGCTACTTTGTGCAATGACTGCCCAGAGTCGGCTACAGCCGTTAAGAAACTGAAAAGTACAAATGATGTCTCTGAAGTGTTTATATAGGATAAAACGTGCTTCTTTGTTTCTTGGTCTGTCGTCATACACTAAGATTAAATCAACAGCTTTAAAAAAGACACTAAAACTGCAACTGCAAACATTTCAATCTGAAATACGTTGACAAAACCCCTCTAAGATACATTGCTGTGGCTGAAGTGGCACTAATTTGTTGGCTAGGTTCATGTGGCATTTTATCACTATAGCGTAACGAAGTTCATCAGCCGTGTAACAGTGGCAAAGGCTTTGGTTGGCTCGACACATCGGAGTTCTGCTTAACAAGGCGATAGTCTTTCAAATGTCCATGAAATTCTCTGCCTCTTTGTATGTGTGTGTGTGGGCGGGGGGGGAGAGGACGACGACGACGAAATGTTCATAATCGTACCCATAACAGCAGGTGACTGGGCCATATCCCGAGCCACGTGTGTCCTGTCCACACTAGCACTGCCAGAATTACCGCAAACAAATATATATTGCCGCAACACCGTGTTATAGTTCAGGATATCTATGCTGGAGCTTTCAGTATGGGATGGTTGTTCATTCCTGTATCAACTGAGCTACCCAGGCTCCTTTTCAGCTTTAAAAGAATTATTTGTGTTCTAAATAGCAAAGCCCTGTTACAACAGTGTTTCTGGAAACAGGAGGAAATAATCCACTGCAAATTTCTTTAGAATCCAGTGTAAACTGTAAATTGCTGCACAGTCTTGTGTTTCAAAACATATATATATATATATATATATATATATATAATATTTTTGCGTGGAGCAACAACTCCCTGCCTACAATCACCTGTCGCACGGGTTGCATCATTTGCTGTTTTTTATTAAGGCTATTTTCTTTCAGGGGACCTCCGCAGCGCAGTGGTTAAGGTGCTGTGCTACAAATCGGAAAGTTTCCAGATGGTGTCATTGGAATTTTTCATTGACATAATCCTTCCGATCGCGCTATGGCCCTGAGGTCGACTCAGCCTCTAACAGAAATGAGTACCAGGAGTATTTCCTGGAGGTAAAAGTAGCCGGTGTGTAAGGCTGACGACCTTACCACCATCCTGGGCCATTGTCACGTAATCTGGTAACCTTAACTTCCTGGAACCCTCTGGGCACTTCGGGCCTGTAATGGGACTGATTTACCTTTAGCTGTTTTCTTTCGTGGTGTGTGAGGGAAAACAAACGGGTCCTTATTCGTTTCTTAACTTTAGCAATCCACTGGCCGCAATAGCGTGGTCGGTATAGCGACTCGTTACGGGTTGGTCGGCCCGGGGATCGAATCCTGGTGAAGGCGAGATTTTTCACACTCGTCCAGACCTGTGCCGGGGCCCACACAACCCTCCTGTAAAATACGTACCGGATCTCTTTACCGGGGGTAAAGCTGTTGGGACGTGGCCTTGACCATCAATCCCCACCTAATTCTATGTTTAAGAAAGAGTAGAGCTATACCTCTACCCGCCTTCTGGGCCTTCATGACCTGTTCTAGGGTAACCCTCACATTTAACTTTAACTCTAACAATTCTTCTGACATATGCACAGTAGCCTACTGACCGCTAGGATGTATGTACTTATTGTACTTATTCTGATATTCATTTTTATATCCAGTCTAATGGACAGTACTACTAATTTTAACTTAACTTACCGGTCGTCTGCGTAGAAATGAAGAAAATGTTTGCCTAATTGCGTGATCGTATCTATTCGTCTGTACAGCCACAAATTTAATTCAGATCGCACTTAGCTTAAATTCATTTATTTTAGATTTGTATCACACTTTTGGCGGCGGGAGGGGTTGGGGGGGGGGGGGTTCCAAGTAGCCGAAATTTAGATTTGGGGGGGGGAG